>Ga0163217_1107583_pt1 | contig 11980 bp, 8 predicted proteins | sample SynspAceP_FD_185933 | JGI IMG/M metagenome (GOLD analysis project Ga0163217, IMG submission 185933) | Saline lake microbial communities from Ace Lake in Antarctica - Synechococcus sp. Ace-P (PacBio error correction) | ecosystem: Environmental > Aquatic > Non-marine Saline and Alkaline > Saline ... | reverse complement strand
CCTACATTCTAAGGCTGAGTTAGAAATGCTTAGAAAGGAAAATGAAGAGCTGAAGAAGCCACTGCGTGAATCTTACGCTTGACATTAAAATCCTTAAAAAAAAAAGTTAGAAATGGATCAACAACGAAACAATGGAAATTGAATCGTTATCCAGGGAGTTCGAGTGGATCAGGATATGAATAGGAGATCACGATTCTAGGCGTCGCCAAATCCCTTGTTTATTATAAGGCAAAGGACCTACCCAGCCCCGGAAAAGAAACAGCCTCTGAAAAACAACTCTGTGAACAAATGAAAGTGCCCGGCCTATTCTAGAGATCACTTGCAAAGAAGCTATATGGAATCCAAACAAGAAGTAAAGGGCCTTAATAAGCGACCCGATTAATGCTAAATGTGACCCAGTCCTCTCCTGCATCGGTTATGATGAAAGAAGAAGGATTACTGATTAGCCTCACCGAACCAGAGGGGAGCAGCAGAACAAAACACACACCGCGGCAGAATAGGCAGTGGAGGTTCCAAACACCCCGTTGGCGAGCGACATTACTTCTATTTAAATGTTGAATGGGGAAAAGCTTCGGTTTAGCCTATTCTGATGGAATTGTTGTGACAGATCAATTATTAGCCTGGAGAGCAGGAAAGCACCTCCGCAGGTCGGTTGACATTGAATATAAAATGATCCAAGAAGGTTTTTCCTCCCCGTTTGGACCAATTTACCAGGCATTGGTCTAGTTACATATTTCCTTACACGAACAATGTTGGCGCAGAATCATAGAGAAAATCTTGAAGAAAGCCTGAAATCATGAATATAGAAATTGCAATTACCCCAACTATTCTCCACAATCCAATGGAATGTGTGAAGCTCACTCGTTACATTTAAAAGAGGATTATGTAGATGAGAGCTGTTCTAAGATAATAGGCCCAAACCGTACTCAACCAAATACCAATAATGGGTAAAAGAATACACACTTTTGCCCTCATTCTTCATTAGAAATGAAAACACCAAAATGAACTTTTATATCTTCTAAACAGCCAGCCTAACTAGTCCAACTTTTAAGCGGAAAGAGCACTTCCTACTTCTGTATTGATATTGCTAGTTTATCAGCACTATTCATGCTTATAATTTATAGGACATAGTAAAAGAACTTTTCGTTCTATTTGGAAGAATGCATTCGTGTCAAAGAGCTTTAAAAACGGCCTCGGGTGATTTTTTAAGGTGCCGGGGAAGCAGGAAAATTGCATACAACAAATTAAAGGAGATAGTAAAAATTCACTCATTCAATACAGTTGCCTTTTTTGGATGATGGATCCGAAAAAGGAAAATAAGAATATTGATGGTAAGCGAATATTAACAAAGGTCTTGGAAGATTTGCGAAAGCTTCAGTTAATGACTTTTGGCGTCACTAACTTCATCATAGCAGTTAGAGATCTTTCTGTGCGCGAAAGTATAAATTAATTGCACGAATGCTTAGATTACAAATATCTGTTTCTATAGTTCCTCCAGAATTGACCAGTGGATTAATGGAGGATGACAGCAGTAGCTATTCAGAGAAGTTAAAGATTGAAGATTTGTTGCCAGTAGGGGATCCAATTCCTTTTAGAGAACCCGAGAATTCGATGAAAAGACATCGCAGTCAAATGTATTTTAGTGACCGGTGCAGCTGGCATCTCACCTCGGTTCTGAGCTTTGAAAACAGATTTCTCATTAACGAACCAAACTCCTCTTATAACTTTTTGATATCGCCGGAGTCCGCGCTTTATGATGTACAGCAAGAATTCAAAAGGAACATTATTCGCAATTGTGCCATTAAAGTTGTTTTGGGAGATGCTCAAGTGAATAGAAAAAAAGGTTCATGGAAGTTTTTAAAGCATATAAGCCTCAAGTAGTTTTCCATGCCGCAGCTTGACAAAACATGTGCCGATTGATGGAGAATTATCCTGAGGAAGCAATTACATTGTTAATGTCTCTTGGCCACTACCGATATGGTCTGATCTATCAGACTTTACATAAAGCGTTGATCCAAATTTGTTTTTGTAATCCCACCGAATAAAATGCTGTAAACAACAATGTAATGGGTGCCAAGTAAGAGGCTGCAGGAAATGCCTGTTCAAGCCTTGTAATGAGTACTTGGGAGAAAAGATCACAAAAGCACCACACCTAAAGTTTATCACTACACAGATTGGGAAGTTTTAGGGTCAAAATGCCCCTGTTAATGCCCACTATTCATAAAACGCAAAATCTATGAAATGGTGGTCCGATTTACAGTAACTTCATCCAGAGATTACCAGATATTTTATGACATCCAGAGGCTTGCCAATTGCCCTTATTGGAAGCTGACAAATAATGGCCCAGAAGGCCGGGCGAAATCTATATTTTTGATAGGGTTGAGCCCCGATTTAAGATTTTAGACGTTAGCCAAAACAAAAGGTGTTTGCAGCCTTTCGATAGAAAATCGGGACTGTTGACGATTAAAGTTGTTGGTTTTCGGGCGTTAAGGAGGACGGAGAATATTGATCTAGAGGGTTGTTAAATGAATTTGAGACATTGTAAAAATCCACGTCCACAAAGGTCCTCAGCCGGCGAGAGATTCTCTCCATGTATGCCTATCTTTCTACATTAAAATCGGAAGGGCCAAAGTGATATTTTCATGGGATTAGTCAATAAAGTTCTGAAATGAGCTAGTAGGTCATTTGAAAACGATACGTCCCTGAATTTATTTCGAACTCCTCACGGATTTGAGGTTTTAGATCGATTGAACTAGCATTTACAAAAGAGTTATAACGTTAGATGTGGAACTGAGCTAATTCTTAATGTAACCCCACAAATTTCTCTTTAACGGACAAACACCTTACCATGAACAAAAAGAGATTTACCTTCAGCTTAGTCCTGGAAGAAGCCTACAATCCTGAGATTTTCAACAAAAGGTTTCTGTCTCCAAACAAGCAGGACTTGCCCCTGATTACTGCTAGAGACTTTTGCCCGGCAAACTAGGCGTTCCATAGTCCAGACGGATTTAGAGCCCATTAAAGTCAATTATCCAGGCTGAACTTTTTATCGGGAAAGCCCCACATTCCTTATTGGAATTACAATCCAAGCTATCTGCAAGTTGGAAATGCGGATCCAAAATCATTATCTTAGGGCAGGAACCGGCAGGTCTTTTTTGCAGCCTTGAGAGCAATTGAGTTAGGTGTAAAGCCTATTCTCATTGAAGGAAGTAAAGATGTCCGAAGCCAGAAGAACGTGACTTTAGCTGCCTGCGAAAATAAGGGCGAGAGCCTATCGTAAATCCAATTCCAATCTATATGCTTTGGAGAGGCGGAAGCAGGACCTATTCGGATGGTAAGCTGATTACACCCGATCCAAAAAGCGGGTGCAGATATTCGAAGAATCATGGAGATTCTTGTGGCCGCGATGGTGCCACAGAGGATATTCTTAGTGGACCGCGGCATCCGCATATTGGGACGAATAAGCTTCGAAGTTGGTGGCAGATCTGCGCCAATCTATTTTGATCATGGTGGAGAAATTCACTTCGAAACCAAAGTCTGTAAGATTTATTTTGGAGTCTAATCGCTATGGTTGGATGTTCAAATACACAGCTGGAGATTATCTGATCAAAAGGAAGCAGGAGTAATCCTTGCCACCAGGGACATGTGCTGCCAGAGATATTTTTGGAACGTGCTTCATACAAAAAAGATTTTTGATACGAAGCAAACCCCCTTTGCCTTGTGGCGTAAGGATCGAGATCGTCAATCTCTGATGATCAGAATTCAATATCACTGTTGAAAACTGATCGTGGGACCTTATCTGCCCCCATCAGCTATTTCTCTGGTTCAGCAGGCTGATAAAAGCAAGCAGCAGAGGAGTATTATAGCTTTGCATGTGCCCTGGTGGATTTACTAAGTTCCCCTGCTGCTACTTCACCGGGTTGAGTTGGGTCGTGAATGGCATGAGCCCAAGTCGAAGAGAGTTAAGTTTGCCAACTCGGAAATTGTCGTGCGGCTGGAGTTGGAAGATCTTCCCACAATTCAAAAAGTTACGGCCCACTCGCACGATGCATTTTCAAGCTGAGATCGAAAAGAAAAAAGCTTGGGTTTGCTGGGCGGTGAAACTCCAGGTAGCTCCGGGCGCAACGGCATGGTGGATTTTTGTGAATCGAAAAGTAAGTGATTCACTTTGGATACTTCATAACCAGCCAGGCTTGAATCTTGTAGAAAATGCGTAGGTACTTCCGGAGTCCTTATCTCCAGTCGTCTAGCTTTTGCTTTGAGAAACTTTTGGGCAAAAGATGAAAAGGATTTACCTTACCAATGAGGCACATTAGATTTGTTTAGAACAAGGCAGGACTTCTCCTCCTGTTCGTGAGGTGTGCGCGTGAGAGTGTGAGAGATTGAGCATCCTGAGATCAAAGGGCTTATCCATGCGTGAGGCGCTGTGGCATGCGGGAGAGAGTGCGTGCGTGCGACACAATGACGGAGAGCGTATTGCCGGCAGCTATTTGAAGCGAAGCATGTTAGGGAAGTAGCGAAGTAGGCAGGGTCGGTAGGGCGTTAGGCAGTGAGCAGTTTTCGGTTCTCGGTTCTTGAATTATGAATTGATGTGGGAAGTATGAGGGTAGGTAGTTGTAAGGTTTGCGTTGACTAGGTTTAAGATTGTTAGTTGGCGGTTACCCAAGTTAACGAGTTTTCTCAGTTCTCGGTGGGTCGTTGTTAGTACGCGGATTTTCCGCCACCGGGACAGGTGTAAGTTTCTGTTATCGGATGACAGGCCATGGGAGTTCAGGTGGATTTATCAATGGCGGAAAAAACATTGTTCATTTTGCTATACCGAAGTTTGTTCACGGACTACAACGAACTTCTTATTTGAAGATTTGGAAATAGCTGTGAGTTAAATTTTAGGGAAAAGCTTCCTCACTTTGGATGCTATATTTCAATTTTAGGGGCAATCCCAAAAACCGACAACCGACAACGAGAACTGACATCTGTCGCGCGGTGGCGGAACCGTTCTAAAAAATCGGAGAACCGACATATATCCTACCGATAATCCCAAATTCGCCCAAGGAATTCTAGATAGAATCAAAACAAGTCCAATCGCATACATCAATGTAAATGACTTCGGAATTTGCTTCTGGAAACGGTCATTTTTAGCTCGAATTGTATCCAACGGAGAATCACGATAATTGCGATGATAGCATCAAGGGATGTTCCAAAGCCAGTAAAAAAATTTTTTTTTCAGGCTACAGGATCAGCCATTGCTTCTGTCCACTGGATAAGCAAAGAAAATCCCAACGGACTTACGAAAATAAAGAATCAGACCAACCAACAATTGGACGTGGGACAAAAAATATTTAATGCGTCCATCGCAATCTTTCTAATCTTTCTCGTAAAAAGCCCGGCCTGTCAGCTTGCTTCGATAAGCATCAAAAAACAATCACGAAATATAATAAGAGATAAAAGCGCCAAATAAGGCTGATTCCACGAGATTGAAAGATGTTGTAAGCCTGTGTACATGATTTTGATTTTTTGAACGTTTCGAAATTAACTGAAAGGAGAGAATAGATTTGCCTTTTTATTTGTTTTTTTAAATTATTCAAGCGATAGAGGACTTAATCCTTTAAGATACTCTGTTCTCAGGATGAAACCAAATTGATCGGATGATCCGCCGTTGAGAGAGTTGGTGAAGAATTCTCACTTTTCTACCACTTTCTAGACCTGCCGCAGTTGATAGTATGAGCAAAGAGACTTTATCTACCACCTGACTGCAAGGGAAAGGTTAAATAAAATGCCACGACTTAATTTTCTTCAAGGCTTCCCCATTCAAATCGCTTATAAGCTTGACTGCATTGTTCGCCACCTTTTTTGGTTTTTTGAAAAGCAGGTGGATCCAGCACTATCAACATCGTAATTCTTTCGCCAATCTCCCGGAATATTTCACCACACAGCCACTTTAGACTCAATGCTCCTTCCTTTGTATTGTGGCGTTCAAAGCCAATATTTTCTTCATCAATTCTATTGCTTTGGATGATATGTCCACGGAGTGAAACTTCAGAAGCGCCATCTAGCAAAAGCCTGGACTGAAGCCTCCAGAATACAAAAGGTGTTGAGTACTTTTTTCTTTGCGAATACCGACCCCAAGGTAATTTTCGATTTTCTCGCGGGTCCGATGAAAAAACCAGTGCTTTTTTGTCCTTTTTCCCAATCGATTTTATAGGTGCTCCATGCTCTTGCCACCAAATTCAGTTTCGGAGCACCCAGCAACCCCATTTCGTTTGAAATAGTACCAATTATTTTTCGGAAGAGTTTCGGAGCTTTTACATAAACGCCTGCAAGCGATTCCCCGAAGCAGTTTTTAACGCTTTGGCAATATCACGCTCACATGCTGATGCATCCCTACATGAGCGGCCTTGAATCAACGCCAGCTTACCATTGTAATAATCGACAATCAAACCCGAAGCAAATCACCTTCCCCATGAAACTAGCGAAAGACATTCGTTTCTGGATCTGGATTTAATCCCAAAGCTTCATCGAAGTTGGTAGGCAGCTTGAATTTTTCATTTCCAAAAGTCTTGATTGATCGGTTCTCTTTCCTCAAAAAGAAATGATTCTGACCATGATCGAGCCGTGGGGGAGAAAGGTGTCCCGATTCCTAAAAATCGGTTTCTGATGCTATACTACTCTACCGCGAGATTGCCCATTTTCTATGCGTAGCTGACATTTCATGGATAGCCTCCAGAAAAACCACCCAATGGTGTCTACGGATTAGTGAAAATTTTTCCCCGCTTAAGGATAATTTTAGGATAGTTCATAGGATAAGTTTTTCTTAGGGAAAAAGCCAGTTCGCAATAATTCATTGGCAAAGATACTGGCTAATAAACCAAAAAATGTGGGCCACTGATTTTCTGGCGTCCATTGGGATCTACAATCAAGTACACAGCCATTCCTGATAATCATGGAAGTGCCGCTCCGAAGGCGAAGCTTTTTCAATAAAGTCCGGCCGTCAAGTGTGGCAAATAGCGAAACAAGCAAAAAGGATTGACGCGCTAGCCCACCCAATTCATAAAATATTTGGAAATCTTGAATGCCATATATATAGCACCATGGCCCAAAACTAAAAACAACATTTCCTCTAAGAATCCAGAGTAAATGTGAATCAGAAAGTTTCCTTTAAAGAGCGACGCAAATTTTTTTTTTTCCCCAAAAATTTTTTTTCTTTCCGAAATCCCAAAGCGGATGGTGCCAGAGTCCGTGGAACTTGCCGTACCAAATTGCTGAGATCAAAGCGCTCCTGTAAGAAAAATGATCTGAATAGGCATACTGCTGGGTGCCAAAACCATAGCAGGAAGAAGCATCTGCTTGTTTTCCAATATAGTCTGGATTACATTTACTTTGTGCTAGCTAAGGCAATAAATAAGGCAGCAACCAAAAGTGACATTAAACCCTCCCAGCTAAAATAGGTGATCGTACTTGCGAGAGTGCGCTGTCGAGTTGGGTTATTGACATCAACTCGCTGGTAAATACCTGACTTTGGAATACTACCCAGACCCAAAAATAATCCATGCGCCAAGTAATTTACCCATGCTTGAGTAAACCTGCATCGGAAAAAAATGAAAACTCCTGCTGGCGCCTGTTCCAAAATATATCCAACTCCACCGGCATCCCTGCTGACATTGGCCAGTCACGGCAATTAGAACCTATGACAATCATCAAGGTTTGGATAAAATCTGCTAATCGATATGGGCCACATGCCACCTAAGAAAAGTATAAAATACCACGATTCCAGATGAAAGGTAGGATTCACCTCCATCAAAGTTTAAATCTTGTCACTGAATCTTCAAAAACCAAAACTCATGGCACGAGCTGTGCGGCTACATATTCCGAAAAGACTGGGACAAGAAAATAAGGTTAGCGAACATAACCAATTGTTCTTTTCCTAAAATCGCTGAATACATCTCCAATAGTCAAAACGCCGATGCTATACATGGGGCGTAAGGAAAAATATTCCAAACAAAACCAGCAAAGGGCTCCTCCAAATGGCGTCCTCAATTACACCTTGAAAGTCCTTCTTCCAAGTAATGGAAGAGGCTCCAAAGATCGTCTCGGAAACCAAACAGTGGCAAAAAATAGGCAGAAGCAGATAGAAAAAGTGGCAGCGATCGACCTCCAGCACAAAAATCATTAGAACCTTTTTACAAAGCCGGAAAGCAAATGCCCCCTACCAGCAAAGTAAAGGACAAGGTAAATAATGATTGAGGTTAGAGCAATTCTGATGGTTAAGTTTACCGTACATTTTTCTCTCGATCGGCCTTTATTTCCTCACTATTCCAGGTTAATCTACCATATGGCATCGACGATCAATAGTCCCATTTGGTTGGTAAACTCAAAATCCTGTTTACAGAAGACTGTACAAAAGCATGATCATAAGAGGACATCAATACGGTTTCTCCATTAAATCAACTATCGCATTGTTAAATGCAGTTATGGATTCCAGGTCAAGGTGTTTGTTGGCTCATCCATTACCAAAACAAGTTTTGGATTCTGAAGCATCATCCTTGGAGATCATACATCTTACTTTTTTCTCCACCTGAAGGAACTGAGCACTTCTTGAAACTCTCGTTCCCCAGTGAAAACGCATTTCTCCCTAAAAATGTCCGTACATAAAGCTTCTTCCTGATTGGGAAAGAGTATTGCCTCAAACCAGTCGATTAGTTTTAAGCTAGTTTCGAAATACTTGGAATTATCGTGGCGTAAGTAAGCCTTATTGATAGTTACTCCCATTTCAGGCTACCTTTATGTAACAGGGATTTCTTCCATGATTGCTTGAAAAAACTTATTGTTACCGCCTGCTTGGTCTTGGAGATGAAAGCGATTTTATCCCTTTGTCCACCATTAGATTGACAATCGGTAAAGTAGGTAAACACCATCAGCCTTCAATTCCCAGATTTTCGGTGATCATAAAGATCTGATCGCCGCTTCCACGCTCTGGCTTGAAAACAATTCCAGGGTGACGGTCGCATCGAGGAGGCCTCAATCTCATCCGATGGTTCAATTTTCGCATCATCTTCGTGCGGTCGCCTGCTGGATTTGGCCACGTTCGCCGAGAATCGTCCCAATAAAATGCTTGAAGTTCTTTTCGCTTGTCTTCAGATTTTTGTTTGAATCAGATCGCTGCTTAAGTGCTGAGCTTGCAGAAGACTCATACCAGGCAAGGTATAGTTACCAGAGTAGATTTGGATTTCCCCGAAGTTCAATATCCACCCACATGGAGATACCTCATCCAAGAAGTGTTGTCGTGAGAGGACTACGATGACGATATTTTGAAATCCAGAAGGAAGTTTTCCAACCCATAGGATTGTATCCCCACCAAATCCATTGGTAGGGCTCAATCAAGAAATCAAGATGTCAGGGTTTCCTATATGGCTTGCGCAAGCAAATACTCGAACTTTCTTGATTTCCTGCAAGATTTTTTTAGGGTGGTAATGCCAAATTCTTCAGTAATGCCCAATCCTTTGAAAGGCAAGGCTGCAGCGGCAGGACTCAGCATTCCAGCCATCCATCTCTGCAAATTCAGCTTCCAACTCAAGACGCCCGTAACCGTCAGCCTCAGTAAAACTCTTTACAACAATATTTAGATAATGTTGTCCTTTTCATCCATGATGGCATAAAGAGCTTTTTGTGCCCCATCAAGACTGTTTTTAAGAAGCCTCAACCTCTCAAATTTTTCCAAAAAGTGGGTTTTGGCTCCAAAACTGCCATACGCCTGCACCTGGAGTGATATTCACCGAACCGCTGGTGCTAGCCATTTCTCCAGGAAAAGAATTTTCAGAAAAAGGTGGATGTTCCCTGGCTCCATTTGGCTCCAATTACTCCCATAGCAATTGCCCTTGATTAAACTTTAAGCTGAACTTCGCTTCCAAAGTTTCGTTTGACCAAACTTTTGAGCGGAAGAGATTATCTACTGAGATCATAATTGATTCCTAATTCTTTATTTATCAAATATATTACGTGTTTTGAATTTTGGCGTGTTGTAATCAAAAGTGTGACACTTTCGGTATGCTCTTATCTTATCAAAAAAACTTAAGGGTTTTTTAAATTTTGAGCCTGCCAAAAGGTACTAGAAATGAAAAAGGAAACCAAACTGATATAGAGTTGGCTTTTTGGGGATTCACCTTTTAGGGAAATAATATGATGTTTTGGATTCTGAAGGTGCGCGATTTGGTTCGAAAATAGGTGGACAATTTAGGCTGATAGCGAGGCAAATCAAGTTTGTAATGAGTGTTCTGCGTTTCGTCTGGTGCCTCAAGTGTTTGTAGGTGGTTTTTACACCAGTATTTGTGATAAAATGGGGCATTAAGGAGCTACAGCATTCAGGTTAAAGTATAAAAGCGTGATAATTTAATGGTGAAAGCTTTGATAAGCTATGCTTTGAAAGGGAATTCTAGCGTAGTAAAACAGTGCCTTAAGAGCGATGTGATAAAGCGGAAATTTTGCGTGCTAACTTGAAGAACCCTTGTTTACAAGATAAAGATTGGGTTTCTTTCAGATTTCTCAAAAAATTGCTTGCTCTTTAGTTCCCGATTTCTCATGCTACCATTTCCTGTTTTTGAAAGTTCTAAGCAGCGACAATGTTGATATATTAATAATCACCCGCAAACATTATATTTCAGCCATGATTATATTGGATTAAATCGCCTATGAAGAACTTTTTTACCGCAGCCTTTCCTTTTTCTGATCGTGTTCCAAGAAAATAGAGCTTGGTTCAAGCTCAGCTATCGACTGTGGCAAAGAAATTTTGGTGGGATTCATGGATAATAAACCGGATCATTCCCCAATGCTTATGCATCAAGCGGCTGATCGTGATTTCTGCAAATTTGAAAATCTACGGGAGTGATTGAAACCTTGGGGAATACCGTGAAGTTTCTCGATTTACTTCAAGGTCAGCAATTCACTCATATTATTCCCTCCGAATCTATTTGATTTGCTCCATCGAAACTCCGGTGTGATTTCAGATAAAGGGATCTTTATCCTCTCAGATGGAAAAATTTTCTGTCTATGCGTTTAATTTCGAGCGGTGATTTCCGAAAGTGCTTAGATTGTACTCCAGAATAAGTACTGCCTGTCGGTGCGCTGGCAAAGATTATTTGGATCACCTCCACTATGAATACCCTCACCGCTCCTGTAAATTATAATGGCAATATTAATGATGAAAGTCCAGAACTTCCTGATTGTAGCCCACTGAGGACAACCAACCCGGATGAAAATCACTAGCTTTCAGTAAACTCAAAATCTCTGAAATTCAAGCCGATATTCTTCCATTTATTACTTTGAATCGTGGCCCAAAAGCGTATCAGATCAAAGCCAAGGCCTTGATCTGGACCCTGGATCAAGAGTGCGATAGTGCGGAGATAAGCCAATGAATGTAAGCGGAATCGCAGTTTTTTGGAGGGGAATAAGTGGACCTTCAGTCGGTAATTGTGGGGCTGCCAATTTGCATAACCTTTTTCAAACAAGCCTATTCCCGAGTCAACACCTGGGGGACTTCAATATTGTCCATGTAGCGACTCTCCGGGGAGAAGAAAAACTTTCTGGTGAATTAGACAACTTCTAAGACCGAATGGGACTGTAGTCACCGTTGGGGAGTTACCCGAGGTACGATCGATGCTGGCGAGAATTTTTAAGCTTGGAGTTTCGATCAATGAAACGGCAAAAATCAATACAAGCAAGCCAGCCTCTTAAGGTTTGGGCAAAAAGCCAGAGTGTAATGAAATCACGGCTCCCCAACTATCAAAAATTGGAGATCCCTTTATCATACACCTAACAGTCCAGTGCGAGCAGCTTCGGAAAGATAATACGATTCAATGCCTTGAATCTTGAATCTATTGTCGCTCATTATGTCAACGTGGTAGTTAGGCGGGAACGGAGAACCTACTTATTAGATGGATTGAATCCAAGGGATAAATTTTAATCAGTGCCCGGAATCCCGGTTACTCCT
>Ga0163217_1088389_pt1 | contig 11980 bp, 13 predicted proteins | sample SynspAceP_FD_185933 | JGI IMG/M metagenome (GOLD analysis project Ga0163217, IMG submission 185933) | Saline lake microbial communities from Ace Lake in Antarctica - Synechococcus sp. Ace-P (PacBio error correction) | ecosystem: Environmental > Aquatic > Non-marine Saline and Alkaline > Saline ... | reverse complement strand
GCAATCATGCTCGCTAGGTAGTCATTCCTACCAGAGTGAGATTTGACTTTGGTATGGCCGGCACTGGTTTTGAGGACGCCGACAATCCCGTAGAGTCGGGTGGTGAGGACGCCAGGCGGCCAACCACGGTTGCTGCTATCGATTGACAGATGCCGGCTCGGCGACCACCAGCTATCTACTGTTCTCTTCGTCGCCCTGGTTGTCGGTGATGAGCTGCTTATTGACGCGGGGCCTGCAGGGACCGATTGCGTAGTGGCTCCCGTCTTACGGCCTCTCGCTGCGCTGGGGGAACTTATCGGCTGAAGTGCAGGACGGCCCCATAGTGCTCGTGTCGCCCGAGCCGGGTGGATTCGTGACGTTGCTGGTAACCTTGCGGTGCCCTATGTCCCACAGCCGGTGCGATTGCTCGGCTTGGTTTATGACGTCGCGTCCGAGCTCCTGGTCCGTGACCTTGTCTGCTCGATCTGCTACCTAAGCCCACTCCTTTTTTTTAGGGGGAAACAAAATTTTTTCTTTTAAAACATTTTTCCCCAACCCCCGTGTCTTGATTAGTCCAGAGGACTCACGACCATTGGCTCGTGCAATGGCGCAACAAAACTGATTTTGGATTGCGCAGTTACGACGTTTTGGTGGCTGGATCAACCACACGCCACCGATTTCGTTTTGAGGCGGGTCAGAGCCAGCGCTTGAGGTGGTGAAGATCAGCACGCCGCTGGATGCAGCGGGTCACTTCACTTTCTTTGGTCTTACAGCACCCGGGCGCTGCTGTCCTCGCGAATCCCGATCGAGGTGCATTTTGCTGCGCGCTGACGCCTGAGGACTGGGGAACCGAAAGGACGGCACGATCCGGCACCTGGGTCACGCAGTGTCGGTGGCGGTGCCGCGCTGCCGCGTGCGGTCCAGGTTCGGAATTGACGCAACGATCAGGGCGGTGCCCTTGCTGATGGCCCGCGCCTGCTTGATGCGGCGGAACGTGAAGGAGTGCACCGCCTTTTGTATGCCCTGCTCGCGCACAGGTGACCTCCGAGCACCTGTCTTGCTGAGGCGCCTACGCCGCTTGGTCTTCACCACGCCTTGAGTGCTGTGATGCCGAAACTGGAAAACCGTTTCTTACCAGGCTCAAGAGGGCACGATGCGGCGTTGAATCCCGTCGCAGGCCTGGCGAGCCTTGGGCTGCTGCCGCAGGCTTTGCTGAGGTGTCGGCCCGCCCGGACCTGCTGTGCGTCCCGCCTTTCTGATGGACCTTGAAGGAGCGCGATCAGCGGACCGGACTCGAACCTTGTGGATCGACCGGTGCGCGAGCCGGTCCTGGCGAGCGCGCCCTATCTGGAGACGCGCGAAGGGGATGCTGCGCATCGCAACCAGCGAGGTGGATCGCTTCGTTCATCCCTGCCACCTGAGGTGGGCTGTTGAAGCTGGCAGAGTGGCAGGCGGTGTGCCGATCTCGGCAGACCGCAGTGGGGCGATGGCGGGCTACCGACCCCACGGACCCGACCGATCCCGTTGGACCCCCGCGACCCTTGTCCGGTTGCTGCGGTGCATCGTTAGCTTCCTCCCCGAGGAAGCCTCTGGAGGTAGGGGCAAGCCTCGTGAACGCTGTCAGTGGCTGGCACACGGCATCGAAGACGGCAACAGGTGTATCTTCTCGTGAATGGTAGTCCTTGACTCAAGCTGCTGATTCAATTACACCTATACAAGCGACACAGAGTGCAGTTTTATCTTTGATTCAGCGCGATTCAGACGGCCAATTAACATTGCCGTGAATTCTTGAATCACATAAGCGCGGGTTCAGAGTTGATTGATCCGGCGATTGCTTGAGTCCTCCCCACCAACGTATTATTCCTGCTTCCCGTTGATTCCAAGAATCGAGGTGTGAACCCCGAGCCAGAGCCCTATTTCTCTGGTTTCACCGCAGATGACCAGGGACGAGATGACATCATCGTGCTGGAGGTCTACGGCGTCTGGCCCTGGATCAATCGATGACCACAAGAGGAGGGATTGAGTGGCTGAGGCCGAGCGCCTGGAGCAGGAGCGGAAGCCAAGCTTGAAGGAGCCGGGGAAGCGAAACCTGTCTATTTTTGCATTCGAGACGAGTGCTGAGCATCACCGATCACTGCCTGCAGGACTTCGGATCCACCGGATCAATCGATGAACAAAGCCGAAATGTTGTTCTGAGGCCGAGCGGCATGCAGCTTGAAGTGGGCACCACTGCCTGATCTCCCTTCTGCTGATGGTGATGGCCGTGGAGATGTCACCCATGCGATCTGCTGGGTAATCTGCTTGGTGAGAGGGACACCTACCCGTTGTTGCTGACGGCGGGCTTTTTGTTGAGCTGGCAAAGGGTGGTAGCTCCCCTGCCGCTGGCTGTCTCCATGCCCCCCTATCCCGCTGAACTGGCACGACGGAGCGCGATGACGGTCGCGCGCTTGCTTGCCGCCCGTGGGTTGCCCTGGCGGCGAGGAGTGGGTCTTGCGTCTTCAGTGCAGCGCTGGCTGGAAGGATCGGTTTTTCGCTTCGGGGCCGTGCCAGCTCGGAGGACAAACGCTGCACTGGGACAAAAAACTGTGGATGGTGCCATCAGCCGGCCGTCTGTAATGAGTGAAGTTGGGCACTGGGCCGCTCGATCGAGCTGCATAGGCACTACGATCCACGTAGATGTGCCTTTGGTGGCAACTGGGTGACGGACTGGCTACAGGCGAGTCGGTGCCGTGGCGATCGGGACGGCCTGATGTCCCGAAGCTGCGGCACGGTCTACAGCGTGAGCGTTCCCCGACCTGGTGGTGACCATCGCCATGGGGCTGTATGTGGCCTCGCTTGCCTCTCGTGCGTGTCGCTGCTGGGCTGCCCGCTGCCGCCCGGCTGTGGTGTTCGGGATGATGGGCCAAACCGCTTGGCCAGGCAGGTAGGCGGCTCCGGCCTCTCTGGGTTCGTGGAAGGCCCTGGGTGATCCGGGCGTGAATTATGGCCTCGATGGGCCAGCCGTACGTGAACAGGCACGCGCCACGGCAGGTCAGTGCGGTCTCCGGCTACACCCCGATGGCGGGTGGTCTCTGCTGCCGAGCCGGTGGATGGCAAGGCCAGCCTGGCGCGTGCATGGTAACGGCCTCAGCGGCGCCGCAGCCGTGGCAGCGCTGGTTACTCCGGTGACGTAGCTCACCGGACTTCAGGCGTGGTATGGATTGTGCATTCCAGCCCCACCGTGCGCCGAATGAGTGTTCTATCTGCGACGGGTGACGGGCTTGGTCTATTAGCTGTGTGGCTCTGGAGCGATGAGTTGGAACCGGACGGCGAATCGATTCAGGGGCCACAAGGGCCTTGCCCGCGTGCCGACCATAGCGGCCACCTGGCCGAGCGCAGGGTGGCACGACGCAACGAGCCGTTGCAGTGGGTCGATTTCAACGATCAGTCAGCGAGCCGTCGCACCAGCTGATGGCTTCCTGCTGCTTAATAGCGCCAGCTCGCCGGCCGATTTGTGCTCAAACCAGCGGGGGCATCGGGCTGGCGCACGGTGCTTGCAGCCGGCGCTCTTTGAGAACAATCTCTGGCTGGTGTCACCGAACCAGACCAGCTCCCTTGTCGGCGCTCGGTGGCGGCGACTGACCTCCGTGGGCACGATCTCCCACCCCGGGCGCCGAGCCCTTGCCTGCGGCCGGGGATGGCGAATTCAACACCAATGCTTTTGCCGGGATTCACGGGCAGGCGACCGGCAACCGTGACGCTGATTTCTGCGCCGCGCGGCAACGGCTCTGGTGCCGCTGGCTTTCTCTCTATGCGGCGCGGCTTGGCTTTCCTGCTCGACAAGATATACGGACAGCGGACGGGCCCGATACCGGGGCACACGGCTGTTCTGCGCGACAGCCTCGCAGCCAGTCGGACCATGTCGTCATTCTGTTGCTTCTGACACATCCGGCTGGGCACCTACTGCGGCTTCTTTTCGCCTGCCCATTCAGATGACGGTGCCTCAAGACGGCCAACTGGCAGTTCGCCACCAAGAACAAGCGTTCACGTTTTTGGCAACTGCAGGACACGGGACTTGCCATTTCTGCCTGAACGCGCCTTTTGATTTCAGGGTGTTTGCCCCACCCCACGGCGAGCGCAGGTGTCTGGTCGATCACTGATCTGACCGACCGAGCAGCTGCGAAGGTTCCCAGACCCTTGAGCCTTTCCTGGCTGGCACGGTTTACATGCGTGCTGGCTTCAGATGCAACGATCAATCCTGCGTCTCGCCACATTCGCGTGCAGCGGCTGAGTATTGCGACAGAGCGACCGCTGAGTGCGTGAAGCGTCTGGCAATAGGAGGGCAGACCGCTCTCGCTTTGATTGGCCTGGACGAACACCCGGCTCGATCCGCGGCCCGCAGGGTGTACCGGGGCCCTGCGGGAAGCCCCGGCCCGGCCGGAAGGCCAGGCGACGGCTTAGGTCCGGCTGGAGAGGCAGGGTGTTGCCGGAGTTGAGGGAGCCCAGGGCAGCCCTGGCGGGGCAGGCCCGGCGGGGCCTGCTGGGACCTTCTGGGCCCTGCCGGTGGCCCTGGCCCCCAGGGGAACGGCGGGCAACCGATCAACCTAGGGGTTCGGTGGCCCACCGTTTGGCTGATCTGCCAGTTACTGGCAGCCGCAGGGCGCATTGCCTTATGTGGTTTCAGCTGGAACGCAAGCTCACGTCTGGGATTGCGGCGCAGCCGGGCTGGTGGATGCCGGCGAGGATCCAGGGCGGCAGGCCCTGCTGCGGCCCGCAAGCCTGCCGGCCGGACGGGGCCTGAGGGTTGTTGGCTCGTTGCGCCCAGCTGGCGCTGCCTGGCCAGCAGGGCATCCAGGGGCGTGCGGTGAGTGCCTGGCGGCCCGCTGGCAGACCACCGAGATCTCGGCAGCCGCGGCACGGGACATGGTTTGTGGGCAACAGGCCCGCCGCTTGGCTCCAAAATTTGCGGGCCCTCGATCCCTGGTGATCTGGATATCTCGGACGACCCCTTCACGGGCGAGGTGTATCAGGCCTTGGGTGCTGGCCCTGCGGGCTTTCCTATTAGGTGATCTTCCCTACGATTGGCTCTTCCTATCAGGGTGGCTATCGGCGGCCTGAATTCCCAGAGCGCCAACGGCGTGGGCCACCCATTGCGCTGATCATTGCGCCAAAGGCGGCGGGGGGATGAGCAGCCAGCAGACCAAGACCTCGAACAACAAGAGCAGAAAAGCGCGGAGCGAACAACAGCTTCGATGGCTTTTGCCAACAGCGAGGCGGCCAAGGATGCGGAGTCATCCGGCCAACGAATGGGCGCGGGGGACTGACGATCGCGGATTTTGACGATTGGTATTGTGCCGCTCTCTATGAGCTGGAGATTTCTCTATCGGCGTTTCAAGCTCGACCAGTGATGAAGGCAACAATGATTTCAGTCTCGGCGGCACCAATGCTTATTGCCGTTGCCTGCCAACGACGAATTACACCATTTCAAGCCCTGGCCGCCACAGCTTTCATTCCTTTCGAAGCTAGGCGCGGTGCTGAGGCTTTCTTCGATGGACAGATGAATACCTCGACGCAGAGTTCGCCAACGAAGTGCTCTGCTAGGAACTTGCGCACTACGGCAACTGGTCAGCAACAGGGCAAAACCTCTTGCCCAGCACAGGACGGCGAGCTCGCGTATCGCAGATTGCCAGGTGTGATCCCCCGCTATTGCCCCACCTGGAGTCGCTCCTGTGGACTCCCTCGACGACGCTCCCTCGGCTGTGTGTAGCCTGCAGGAGGCGTCTTCGATCGCTTTGCCCGCTGCTGGTCGGCCCAGCGACCACGACGGCTGCCTTCGATGGTCTGGGCTTCTGAATTGCTTGATCCTTTTCCGGCGCGGTGGGGTTGAAATGCTCTGGCCAAGGCTGGATCACGCTCTACAACTCTGAGGCGGCCTTCCCAGGCGGCCTGCTGCGGCTTCTTAACCAGGATCCAAGAGCCTGTAGCGCTACCCATGTACGTAGGTGGCCGAGGCCTCGAACATGCTTCCCGTCCGACTTGGCGGCTCGCGGTTGGGTGTGTGCATTGCTGCTGGGCGCAACAAAGGCACCAGATTTAACGCTCCAAACGCCGAAGCAGCCGCCTTGCATGAGGCGTCGGCGGTTCTGGCGTGCGGCTCGTGCTGCTCGCAGCGTGATTCGAGAGAGCGGGTTCGCTCACACCGCGTGCTCTTGGCCCATTCGGAATCGGCCGTGGTGTCACCGGATTGATCGGCTTCCACGAAGCCCTTCTTCCTTACCTCCACCGGCTGGCGCGACGCTCGACTGGCCCGATCTGGCCTCGCCGCGCTGGACTTGCCCAGCTTGACGAGGCCTGGCTGGCGCTGCGTCGAACGGAGCGGCTACCCGCAGCCACGATCACCGGTGCTGCATGGGTCACGGCGGAGACGCGGCTTGGTTGCGGCTGGACGCTGCCACGATCGAGAGCAAAGGCACTAGCGCTTTGGTGGGCCCAGATGGCTGGCCGGGCGGGCCGTTGGTGTCCGGGTGCCCGCCGGCAGCTCTTGATGTCTGGGTGCGTGTCCTGCTGCTTGCCTCGATTTACGACCCGCGTCTGGTAGCTTCGCGAGGCGTGCAGTTATGGGGTGGTTGTGACACCCGCACTGTGCGACCGATGGTTTGGGCTCGCTACAGCCTTGTCACCAGCCATGTAATACCGAAAGTTCTTGGCCGAGTTAAGGCGAGCCCAACAGCCTGGGCCAAGTCCTCTCACTTTGCAGGGACTACTTTGGTCTTCTCTGTGTGAGACAGCAAGGCGAGAAGTATTTCGGCCTATGTCCAGATGAGCCAGCGCCAGCAGCTCGCCCAATCGAACCTGTCTGTTTGCTGATCACCCGCGCAGAGCGTGGAGGGCGGGAGGGCATGGCTGCACAGTTCACGGTGATGAGCATATCGCCAGAACGGCTGCACGATGATCACCGCGCGCATCGACTACAGCGGCTGCCCGAGGTTTCCGTCAACTGGATCGCCTGGGCTCCCAGTGCTGTTGGCAGCCGATGCTCGCACCTCGTTCGCCTGGCCGGTGGTGGTGAACTCGACGAGCTATGCGTTTTCAGGGGCCGGGTGATCATCGAGCCGGCCCTGGTGCTGCGGCTGACTTTCCTGCCGCGCCCTGCTGACCCCTTGTGGAATCATTCCCAGGGTGGACCACGGCTCCGCTCGGGCCAGTTTTTGTTGTCACAGTCGGCGGCAAACCTGGCCGTGCGCATCCCACCGCCATGACGGCCAGTGGTGGCCTGCGCACCTCGCCCCGCTGGAATTGGAGAGCGCAGGCGCCACCGCGCCGTTACTCCCAGTTCTTCTCGCGGCTGCTGGCCTTCATTGCCACGGTGAACGCCACGCCGGGCAATGGAGAACGGCCCAGCTGACGGTGCTCAAGCGCAACAACCGATGCGGACAGGCAGCCAACGATGGGCATGTGCTGCGGCTGCAGCACCCCACGAGGACTGGGTGCTGCAGTGGGTGCATCCGGTTCAGCGATCTGGGAAACACCGCTTGCCTGCGGGTGGGTCGTGCCCGCAACTGGGCTGATGACGCCGGGCAACGGCGGCCTAGCGGTGCAGTTGCTGAACGTGAGCGGCCCTTTGATCCGGCGGGGCATTGCCGACGAAACGGCATAAGGCAAGGCACGACGTGGATTGATCCCCAGCACTTGCTCCCCTGGCGTGTTGCTCTGAGCGCCAGGGAACACAACGCCCGAGGGCGGTGGTGGGCTGTTCCATGCGATTCGAGACGTAAGAGTTGCCGGTTCCGATCCCAACGCGGCGCGGCGAACGGGCGCCCTGGACCTTCTGATCTTCCGCCAGGCCGGCACTGCCGGCATGGTGCGCATAAGGGTTCGGTGATGTTTCCGGCTCCCCAACTCCATCGGTGCTGCCTGACCACTTCCCTGAACCCTTGCAGCGCAGTACGATGACGCTGCGCTCGGCAACGCGCAGTCGCTGGTCTCGGGCTTCTCTGGCCCTGGCCCGTACGCGGCCCCGGCCGTGGCGCCCCTCTATTGTGACCCGTGAGCAACACGCCGCCCCATAGCGCACGCGCAGCGCAGAGCTTCTTCCGTCGAGCGAGAGCCCGCAGGGCTGCCAGCCGCTGCGCTGCCTGGCGCTTCTGGATGGGGCCGGGTTTCTGGTGGTGAATGGGCCTGACCCCCCAAGCTTGCTGCGTAACAGCGAGTTTCGGGCCCCATCGACCTATCGAGAGAGGCGCTGCGTTTAGTTACACAGAGAGATCGGCGGCCCTGGCTTTCCAGATGGACGCCCTGGCTGCAGATCGGCCTTGCTGAGGCTGGGCGCTGATGCCAGCGGTTTGCGCGCGGAGCGTGGACGACGTTTGCGGCCGAACCTAACGTGCTCGGGAGGGTGGGATAGGCTGGGGATGAACGGACCTGGCTGCTTGTGACCAATCTGCCGGCGTGTTCTCGAGTGCTACGGCCCAGCCTCTCGCGGCTCATGGCTACGAACCAAGCGTCTTACGGTGCGCGCATCGCGATCAGCTCGGAAAATTCGCGCGAATGGCCCTATCCGTTGCAGTCGATCGACTTGAGATGCTGTGAAATCGTGCTTACTCGACGCAGGAACCCCCCTAGAATAGGCGGTGGCCCTGGAAGAGCAGCAGCGGCCAGAGGCAGGGGTGCTCTGGCCCCGGATGGATGGGGACATGAGAGCAGGGCCGCGGGCAGTCCAGCTGGCTGCCCATCGCCTGACAACTGGGCATGGGCCTGGCAAGCGACGCTTGACCCGTTTTCCGCTATGCTGATCGACGGGGCTTCGTCGGGCGCCTTCATCGCCGTGAGTGAATGCGGCCCCAGCGAACGCGGCCGTCGCGCTGGCGATCCTGCGGCAGCCGAGCGCAGTGATGAACTCACCTCTCTCTGTGCTAGACGGCACGTGGCGCCCGCGCGGCCTGGGCGTGCCTTGCAACGTGCAGGTGAGCCTGGAACAGAGAGCTGGATCTGTACTGGACGAATCCGACCACGGCTGAGGACTACTGAGTCGTGTGGTCATCACGGCGGCACAGCTCGCTTTACAACGACTAGGCAGCAACAACGACGGCTACGGCTCACTGCATTGCATCCGTTCAGTGGCGAGATGGTTCGCGCTGGGATTCTGCGTTTTGTCCGAGCTCTGAGTCCGGGCCTATTTGCAGATGGCGAATTGCGATTGGCAGGCGGGCTGGAGCGTCGCTGCTTGCTGTTCGCAGCAGGGAAAACAACAAACGCTTGGGCGGAGTTAGGTTTCCTGTTCAGCTGGCGACGGAAAGCCACGCGCAACACCGCAAAATACGCGGTTATGCGTTCTGCGCCGGCGCAGGCACCGACGGCCCTTGCACGGGCAGGCACCAAGCCGGCACCGATTGCAAACCCACTTGAAACCCGAAGATCCCGTCGAACGTTCTAGCGCATCGCCCTTCATGCCGCGCCTCACACAGCGGCCTTGTGGAGTGTCTGCCTGCGGGCAGATTGCCAGGGCATTGGCGCCCAACAGCCCCTGGGCGGAATATTCCATGGGCAAACGCTCTCTCGCGTGGCTTGTTGGCGAAAGGGCCCTTGCTGTGACCGCTCTCTCGCGATCCCTGCGGTGCGCGCCGCAGAATCTGTCTGAGAAGCGCGGGGCTGGTGAGCCAGTGTTCAGCGACGAGAAATGAACAGGGTGGCCGCTCAACCGAGAAGCAGCATTTCAGGTGCGTTATCGGTGCCTTCGCGGCCAGCTGGTATATGTTATCAGGAACCCGTGCCCGGAGTGCACCGTTTTATGCTAGAGCATTAGCCCGAGGCGCCGCTCTGGATCGCGTCCGGTGAACAGCGATCCAGCGTTGTATCCAGAGCGGGCGATGCCATGTCACGGCCGGATCGAGCTGGCTTAGTGGTTGGCCAGGCTTGCTATGGCAGTCCGCCGCGGCCGATGGCTATTCTCTCTTCTCCAGTTGATCAACGCATGAGGGGCGCATTGGTGGCTGAGTGTGTGCCGGCGGGAAGCCTGCGACCCACGGCGCCGGCTGGACCCTACGTTCGCTGATTTCAGCTGGCGTTGAGCGCAGCTCTGCGCTGATGCTCTATTTGACATGCCCGTCAGCAGCGTGGTTGTTGCTTGGATCAGGAGCGATCGCGCGCTCAGGGCCTGATCTCTCACCCGCCGCTGATCGCCGCTGTGGCAGCAGAACCGCGCGCGGATGCGACGCAGGGCTCTCGGGCCGAACATATGATAGGCTGTTGAAGCATGCCAGGGCGAGACGAAGTCTCGAGCGCCTGGGGTAAGGTGGTGATGAGCTCAGGCGATGGCACGGGTTTCGCCGGGCCGAGCAAGCGGGCTGCTGTGGCCCCGCCGGGTGGAGTTGATGGACCCAGTGCAGACAGGTGAATCTGCAGATGGTCCGGCCAGGCGAGCTGGGAGCGCGCTGATCTGCGCGGAGCCAGAATCGAGGCGCGTGGTACCGGAGCTTAAGGGCTGGGCCTCTCTAATCGGTTCGCTGTTCTGAGACCCTCTCCGTGGTTTGCGTACTTTTTATGCGTACAAACGGTGCCGAATCAGGGCTTTCTCAGTGCTGAGATTCTTGAGATTCCCCTTGGTATGATTGATCGCATTGGCGACTTGCGCATCCCAGAGACGCCTGCGATCCCCCTAGTGCTGCCAAAGCACCCGCAGCTTACCAAGCTGCGTCCTACGTCCCCTTGGTTTCTCTGGCGTTAGGCCTGGCCCGCCTAAGCCAAGCAATGCCAGCTAGTAGGGCTGTCGCCGTTAGATGGGCCAGGCCGTGCGCAAGCGCTCCCTCGACGCCGGGCCCTGGCCAGGACCGGGCCACACCCATGTCGCGCAGAAGGCAATCTGCGCTGCTGGCAGGGCTCCAGGAGGCATTGGTTGCGATGTCCAGTCCTGTGCGCAGCTCGGAAGGCAGCCCGCCCAGCGGGCCATCAGCGATCGGACTAGCGGCGTAGGTAGCGGGGCGGGGCCGAGCCAATGCCAAAGAGTTTCCATCAGGCGCGTTTCCGGGTACTGGCTGCTGATCCAGGCCTGGTCCTGCCCATCGGCTCCACACGTGGCGTCTGGATGTGAGCAGCAAACCACGCCACCGCCTGGCGTCAGGCAGTGGGCTATGCACAATCGGCACTGCGCGCCATGGTGGCCAACCCCAGTGCCGCTGGGGGGAATCAGCGAACATGGCCAACAGCTTGCAAATGGCACAGTCGGCGCGACCGCCAGGGCCAGGGCGGGCTTCGGACCTCGAAGCGCAGCAGCAGATTGCTGCGGTGGCACGTAGGCTTGAGTGTGTGCGATCGCCTCAGCGCACTGACCCAGGGCAGGATTCCGGCGTCGGCAGCCTGGCGCAGGGGGATGTCGCCTCCAGCCCATCACAGCGACGCATGCGTGGACTGCGGCCAGAAGGGTGCCGCTGACGGCAAGCAACCAATTTGACAACAGCGACGTTGTTCGCTCAACCCCGAGCGGACGCCAAACAGCTGCCATCTTGCTCCATCGGCACATGTGGCGCTCCAGGCGACGCGACCTAAAACACATCGTAAAAACTCGGCTGGTCGATCAGGCGCGGGCGCGTGGCGCCGCTAGCCCGCGGCAGAGGCCCATCGCTGCCCGCCGCAAAGCCTCGATTAGAGAAAGCCCCTCTTCAGGGGGGCGCCTGACGTTTGAAAGCTGAATTTCCTTGGGCTATCGACGCGGGCGCGCCGAACTCGTATCCCGCGTACACCGGTTCCAGGTGGGCATCCGCAATTCCCGGAGCGCCAGTTCCGGGTTCACGAAAACATTAACCAGGAACTTGCGCGCACGCTTTTGACGGTGATCTTCATCAGTCTCAGCGGGGCAGCGGCCTAACGTAGCGCGCCGCTTGAGCTGCCTGTGCTTTTGAAAACGCCAACGGGGCACGTGGGGCCCCGGGTCGATTCATGTACTCTCGCGGGACACGCGGCTCGCCAAAAACTGCGGATTCAACGCGGGCTGTCCGGGCGGTGCGTTGGTCCTAGTTCATTCGGCCGC
>Ga0163217_1054026_pt1 | contig 11980 bp, 12 predicted proteins | sample SynspAceP_FD_185933 | JGI IMG/M metagenome (GOLD analysis project Ga0163217, IMG submission 185933) | Saline lake microbial communities from Ace Lake in Antarctica - Synechococcus sp. Ace-P (PacBio error correction) | ecosystem: Environmental > Aquatic > Non-marine Saline and Alkaline > Saline ... | reverse complement strand
GGCTCGGACAATGATTTACAAAATGCTTCGCGAGGTAACGCGATATCCTCTCGCGCGGTCTTGACAACGGTGGCAGCTCTAGGTAAATCACCATTCAGCGATAGAATAGATCTTCTCTAAAGTGCTTGTGCCACCTTTTCAGTTAGATCCTGATGCGTCGCGGCAATAATACGCACTCACAGGCAGTGGTCTGGTGGACCCCCACTGGGCGCACTCGTGCTGCTCGAGCACTCGCAAAGCTTCGCCTGAGCCGCGATAGCAATATCGCCATCTCGTCTAGAAACACAGTCCCTTCATTCGCGGGCGAGGAAACAAACCTGCATGGGCCTTGCTCGCCCCGGGTGAATGAGGCCTAGCTACGTGACCTAACAATTCTTGATGTCGCAGCAAAGCCTTGGGAGCGCGGCGCAATGAAGCGCCATAAAGGGTTTATCGACCGTCGCGGCGCTTAGCTTTGTGGAACTCGCCGCTGCTAGAAGCTCGTTACCTGTGCCTGTTAGGCTCTGCGCACTAGCACATGACATCTGTTACGGCAGCTGCTTAGTTTGCGCAGGAGGTTTGTCCTCACTTGGCTGCAACGACAATCTCGGAAGCGCCAGCGTGTCTTCGCCATCCTGCGCAGGGTTATCCATTCTTCTCCACTTTTGCTTAGGCTGTCTCATATTGGAGAAGAGGCAAGGTTTGCGCGCTCAAATGGTTTCACAAGATAACTAAAAGATCACTTTCTGCGTCGCGGGCAACCGCTTCAGGGAATTGTGCATGGCCGTGAACATATCCACAGGCAGACGCAGGATCACGCTGACTGCAAGCGTCAAATAATTTCCATTGCCATCCATGCAGGCATTGCGCAAATCCGTTACCAAGTACATTGAGGGCCGAACGACCCAGTTTTTTCACCAAACGCATCTTCAGCACTACTTACAGCAACACTTTCGTAATCATTGGCCTGAGCGCACACTTAATTAGTCGCCAATAAACTCGCAATCATCATTCGGGGACTATAGAGATCTGGTGCTTATATTGGCAACAGGGGATGTCCTTTAATTGATGTTGCTAAACGCGCTTATAGACCTTGGCAATGATTCACGGCTATTGAGTTTGTTGTTCCGATAGAGGTCAGTGCATCGATCTGAGTTTTGTAATAATAGCTTTTCTCTTGTTCTTCAGAGTTAAAATCAATCCCTGACTGTCTTTCGCGAGTTGTCGAGCATTGAAGAACATCACGCACAATACCGCAAAGGCTTGTAAGTTCCGCTGGGAGGCGAGTCCATTATCACGCTTGTATTAATCAGTTACGCTCTAACTCACTTCGGAGTGTCGTTTCATGGCGAACGCGGCTGAGCAAGATTGCATGATCGGATGCTTCCTACTGCGGTTTTCTCACTGATCGGCATCGTTGCGAATCGTATACGCTCTTCTTGCAGCTAATATCCTCGGCTGAACAACCACTTGGGTAAATAAGTTCAGTGGATTTCACTCTCGAAAGCTATCGAGCCGAAGGTTTGTAGTTGACACGCGGAAAGGGTAAAAGGCCAAGGGCCAGCAGCAAGATGAACCGGTTCACAGAAACTTACCTCTATCGTATGTTTTGGCACGCCACGTTCCTGCATTAACGACATTATGAAGAAACAGGCATAACCGCTGGAAACAAGCCCTTGTATCGCTCTTCAAACGGCGTTTAATGTTGGCCCCGAATAGCCGTGGCATAATCACTGGCATGGCAAGCCTAGCAGTGCCGCTATATTGCTTATTAGGCTTGAACGGAAGCTTGAAAGAACCGCATCGATCATTTTGCTTGTTTCCTCAAGAGGGGATTTCCCGGCCCTTGTCTGAATAGCGTCAGGGGCACTTGCTCCTTCTCAGGCGCGTAGCACTATGCTTATGAGCAGGTTACGCGGATTTTCACAGGCATTGGTAAATTAAATTATCAACGGAATGACTCTTAGGCGCTCAAGGGTCCACGGTCACTTTGCGTTCACTAAACTTAGCAGCCACTTCTAATTGACCGACTGCACCGGCTAATTCGTGATGCAAGCGACAACGCTTCTTAGAATTTTATCGGAAGCCCCACTCACGCATGCATTGAGCACATCAAATTCTGGCGCATTATGCCGCTAGGAAACTCCTCCTGAGCCCTGCAAGCGCTGACATTACTGGCAATGATTTGGGACTGATCTCGCGCTTGCTTCCGCAGTCAAAAGTCCCCACTACACCATCATTGAGCAACCGAAGCCCGCTTCCTGCATGGAGCAAGGGTGGTTTAAGCTGATGGGACACGTGACGCAGAACGAGGTTACGCTGTTGCTCAAGCTTCTTCGAGCGCCCGGCGCACACAATCTAGCGCGTTCCTAGGGCTTGCAGGTCTAACGTCCTTATTACTGATACTTTGAGAGTAACTCACCCTGCTCTTATCTGTTGATGGGCCCGCATCAATCTGTTTTCAATGCCGCGTGATCAATAAGACAAACCCACCGCCGCGCATCCGGGACGCGGCAGGCAATGACAGAGCAGGGCTTGTAGGGTTAGTGAGTGCTGAGAATGCTCGGCACTTCGCTCGTTTGCATTGTGCTTGCTGTTGGTCAATGCATTGCTTCGGATAGCCGTGGCGATTTTCTAGGCTAAGCGAGACAGCCAGGGAATGCCGTGGCCGAATCACTTTTACTCGGTCTGCCCTTGCCACATTTTCCAAAGCACTTGCTTTCCAGTGCGAGCAGCTCCATCGACAGAGGCACGGACTCCCTGCCCAATCCCTAATTGGAATCTCACCGAGTGTTTCAGTACTCCGCTCGCCGACTTGAGATAGAGGCTGGTAAAATCTTTTCCCCAAGATAGCGTACTGCGCGAGCGTTACGCTCCATGGCGCATAGTTGTTGAATCAACTGCGATAGCACTCATTGCCAGTGGCCACTACCGTTACAGTTATTTTGACTTGTTGACTTAAGGCGTTCGATTGCTGCGCCGTGACTAATACGGCCCACAACTTTAACAATGCCGCGGACTGCAGAGAAACCATTAATCCACTAGCGTCTGATGATCGAGTGGTAAATGATTGCATTGGTTTTTAGTCGCACGTCGGTTGGTTTATTGAGTTTCGAAGCCGCTTCAATATTTAGATTTTTTTTCGTTTTGTCGGATCGGAATACGCCATTAATTGACGATATAGACCTGCGCGGGAGAGTTTGAACAGCCATTAGTCGCACAGCCCAGATGAAGACGGTCACTGTTCGTAGAATAATGCGGGGGAGCATTAGACCCTGTAATACGATCGTTTAATCGGCGATGCCCCTGCTAGAAGCTGTGCCGTTTGTACCATTGTGTCGTGCGCCCGTGCAGGCTAATTATGATTCGATCGGCTGCGTAGACTCGACTCTATCACGAATCCATCTTCGCGGTCATCTTCAAGTAAAATCAGCTGTCTTTTTAAGAATAGATTCCACAGAGTAATCGTATCCATGGAACGCGCCAAGGATTACACGGCGGCTGGGCTACCACTTCAACAATCGCGTTTTTATCCGAAATACACCTTATCGTGGTTCGCGGTGGCAAAAATCTTAATCTTGGCATCGTAAACTCTGGGTCATAGGAAGGGATGCAGTTTACCCTTAGGCGTTAGGCTAGGTCATGATAATGGGGAGGGGGGGGGTTACGGTAAGTTCTGGGATTAGAAAGTGCGCCGATCCGAGCGCACTTTCGTTTTCTTATTACTAAAACGCTTCATGGCGTCTATAGCCTTTCGGCCAACAGAGACCTGGCTCACGCATATCTACTTGCGTCGATGCTCGCGAATCATGAAAGGCAAATCATCCTGTGTACAGCTCAAATCCATCCAGAATTTTGGCTAAATTTAAGCTCAAGCGCATCCGCCGTTAGGTGCGGGCGTCGATAAAAGGTGCCGGCGCTCGGTGTACGGTTCGCATCCAACATTGGAGAAATAAACGAGCACGCCACCTTCGTAAGGACCGTATCGTCTTTTCACAACGACCAAACACGCTTTCGGGTCAGAGAAGTCGGCAGAAGAGAATTGCTCAACAATTACTGCATCGAACCTCTTGCATCGAATTGACGCACTCGCTGACTGCCGTTGATTTCACCGCACGCCTTGCACAAGCTGCAACGCGCTCGCGCTTTAACATCGCATAGTCAGCGGTAGTTGCGTATAATTTGACGCCACTCGTGGCGTCTCGTTACTCCACTCGGTTTTGTTCTTTCATGGCTAGGACGCATCGCAAAGGATGGACTGTAGTCAAAGCCGATGACTTCGGAAAAATGTTTACTTAGCTCAAAAACTTGCGCGACCTACTGCACAACCTAGATCAAGCACTCGGTCCAAGTATCTGACTTTTGAGTATATTTCTCGACCAAGTGCACTGTTGCCGAATAAACACTCCTGCACAGTTAGCGGTGCCCAACTCGGCCCGCTAATTTCAGCGTCTCTTTCTCAAGTGCCCTGCCATAATGGAACAACATGTACTGGGTCTCAGCAGAGCATTCAGCTTTTCGTAACGGTTCTGCTCTTTTGCCGATATCTTCGCCTCTTTGCACAATTCCTTTAAACCAGCATGCTGAGAAAATGCGGCCTAAATGAAAACGTGCCACATACTGCCTCGTCACCCGTACTGATAAAAGACCCCCAAGGATCATTTGATGTTTTGTCATCAAAACACGGCGCACTTGGAAATCGAATAGTAGGGATGAATTCTGAAAAATTTCAGGAGCGGATGGAAAGCATCTTCCACCATATGCAGAGATTTGGCCGAAGGACATCATTGGAACCCATTGTTGCAATTAGGGGCAAGAACTTATCAACCGGGCCTTCCACTGCCGAAATTGAAGATTATTTGTTTTTTCACTTCATAGTCGCTAGCTAAACTCTGCCTCATCGGGCCCATCACTCGATCACATTGTCGTTCGGCTGGCCAGAAGAATCCACAGTTGCATTCTTGCATTGGGTCACGCATTGCAAATGCTCACTTTCTTTAAGCAAGGCGACTAGGGCACCTCTACGTTCAATCGCGGGCTCACTACGCCAAGCGCATAAGGCTTTGGCTTCGTAGAAATTAGCGACACACAGGCCAAGCCCATTGCATCTCTTCTATGCTGAAGTAGTCCGTAGCTTGACCGATTGCCGAGCCCACTGGGCCGTCTTGCACCCCAAAACTCAGGCCATCGCGTATTGCCGATACGTCGCCAGGCACAAAACCGTCTTCGCTCCAGTGCTGTCCTCAAGTAACCGCCCACTGGCGGAACAAAACTCATGAACTCTTCTTACTAATGGCCGCTGCGGCCCGCACTAAGGCGGCACATTCGCGACGATCTCGCGTATTCGTTGTCCAACAAAGCTTGGCCAGTTTCTGGGCTTTCCTAATCTAACGTGACTCGGACTAACATCGCATTAGGGTATTGCTGCGGGGTAGGACACCCGCCTCGGGCTGGGTGTGAGGGCTGGGAGGGCGTCGCCTACGTAGAACTTTTGGCCAAATTATCAGGGTGCGCGATTGTTTGCCAGGCATTCTCCTCCGCAATTAGGGACGCTGGAAGTCTCAAAGCATGGATGCGTCATGCTCGAAACACTACAAGAGCCCATGCGGGCGCTATCAATCGTAATGGGTGCGGCAAAGCAGGTGTGTCTGCTATAAGGGTTTTAAACGATTGCCATAGACCGTCTTACGATACGCGAAACCTCCTGCAGCGAAGGCCACTTACGGTCTGGTCTTCTTCATGAAGATTACATCCCAGCTCATTTCATCGACGCCGGTTTCAAAACAAAGACTTCAAAATGCGGATCACCGGCTCTGAGATGAGGCAGCCACAAGAGTTTATTGAATAGAAGGTCACAGGGTGAGTGTAAAGAACACTAGAGGATGACGAGACTTGTGGTAGGGCCGCACGGAAAATACGCCTCTTCGCTGACAGCGCGAGAGAACGGCTCGTCTTAAGCCCCCAAGATGTTGTCGAGAATAATGCTCGATTTGCGTCACGCCAGGCTCAAAAGGTTCGTATCTTCAAGCGAGGATGTGGGTTTAGGGCCAATCTTGCGTGCTTATCACTGGGTCATCTGTGTTTCGCGCCTATCGCGCTAATCTATATGAGTGTTTTTTTCATCGGATTCCTCGTACTGTCAAAATTGAAGTCAGTATGTCTATAAGCTCAATGACTTCGGGCGGCGCGGCATTCGTTAACGACTTTAGTTCGTGCTCTATAGCTTTAGTAAAGCGCGGCCGCTTGAGTTGACTGAATCGTTTGCGGGTAAACGGGGACTTGCCACATTCTTATCGCTTATGAAATGAGGCAATCTTGGCGCAAGCCAAACTTCCCGATATCGCACCACTAATATTTGACTTCTATGTCGAGAATGAGCACATGCCATGGGGCCATCAACCTCTCCAAGGGTTTTCCTGACTTCGAGTGCCCGTACCGTTTACGCGAGTTAGTAGGCACATTATCTCACGATACAAAGAATCCAGTACCCTCCTATGACTGGGATACCTGTCTGTTTCGGCGCTATCGCTCGAAAGTTTAAGATCTATACGGGTTCAATGCCGACATGAGTTCATTTGACGATAACCGTGGACATTCAGAGTGCACAAGGCTTTGTTTGATGCGATCATGCCAAGCGTAGCGTTAGGGACGAAGTTAATCGTCTTCGATCCCGCTTATGACGCCTATGACCGGCCATACACTCGCCGCGCAAAGGCGATTCACATTGCATTGCAGCTTCCCCATTTCATATTGATTGGAATCGTTGTGCAAGAGAAGCGCTTTCGCCGCGCACTCGCATGATTATCATCACACCCCACACATCCAAACGTGAGCGATTTTAGCAAGATGATATCGAACATTGCTTGCCAGAATCACTCGCCAACACCGATATTTTAGTTTACTGTCTGTGAAGTCTATAAGCACATGGTATTGATGAGCGCGCAACACGAAAGCGTATTGGGTCACGAAGAGCTGAGACAAAGAAGGCTTTGCGTGTTTTCTCATTGTGGTGAAAAACCTATCCCGCACAGGCTGGAAACTCGCCATTTACTGACTCGCGCGTCCAGCGGCATGGACCACCGTGGTTTCGCAAAGTCATCCATTGTCACCTTAACCTCGCCTAGCTTCGTTCAGGTACGCTATTGCCTGATTCATGCAAGCGTGCCACTGCGCACCGATTGATTTTGCCGGTTTTTTATCAGAAACAACGCGACACTTTCTAAGTCGTCTGCTGAAACCGTCTCGCTTTCAATTCACTCATCAAGTTGGACTTCATTTTCAACTAGTGGGATACAGGCGATTAGCTCCATGAAAGTAACCTGCGTTTGATAATTAACCTTACGCAAAGAGAAAAAGGTGTTGGCCGCGATACCGCTTCCCATTCTACCAACAGCGCCAGACGCCACTTTATTACGCTTTTGTTTTGCAAAGACGACTCCACCCTTAAAAAGCGCCGGCCGATATCGTGGTCCGTCTGTGAGGAATTTATGTCCGCTATTGCATTGAAAAAACTCGCCTGCCGATATAAAGTCTGGGGAGTTGAGCTAGTGTTCAGAGGTGTGCATCGCGATTCGATATTGTCGAATTACTGCCACATCCTGGAGAAATTGCTTCGGACAATGTCTCATAGTAGGCACGGGGTCTAGGATGTGTATGGATGGCTCTACTCGAGCTGCGCCTTGCACCAGAATTGCTCGTCAGATAAACACTAGCGTGCGATTTGTGTAGCTATGATTACGCGCTGTACCTCTAGCAATTCCATTTTGCAGGAGCTGAAGGACACCTGATAAGCCTACATCTTCGCTACGCGCGTGGGCGTGAATGATCACAAATCATTCGTAAAGGTTCTGCCAACGCTAGCCACTAAAGTACGAGGGCCGCAGGTCCTTTTGCTGATAGAGCTTTTGTTGATAGCGCCCCCATTTTAGAACGTGGTGCACTTGTCATGAAGCGGAATGGGATGGATCGGAAAAACATAGCTCGTTCTGAATCTCAATCGCAAGCTGGCTCGGTGGTCTTTTCTCTTGCAGAGTTATTCACGATCTACCACTCCCGTGGACACTCCACCACGGGTCCATTGTGGCACTTGCCAGCTGCGTGCCCTGGACATTTGCCCGCCAAGCCGTTTGTCGTCTGATGCACGCGCTGTATGGTTATTGTAGTGTGGCTGACGATTGAACTGCGCACCCATCGGATTCCTGAGGAGTTTTGCGCCTATGTGGGCAATCCGCATATTCCGGGCTTGCGAGGATGCAACTTGATTTGTCTTGGAACAAATTCCGCGCATCAGCCGAGAGGAAGGACTTTGCGTCCTCGTTTCTTGACCGTCATTTCAGTGAAATCTCTATTTAGTGGACTGTGGGTGATGGAGTTTTGCACATAATAACCGAGTTCGCCAGCTATACGGACGTGTGATGAGTGTTGGGCGTCGTTATAGCTAGCTGTCCGAATTAGGCAAACGGCCAATCTACACCTGATGGATTATCGCGGCGCTGCCAAACACGAAGTTTGTGCGCGTTCTATACCAGTGCTCTACATTGTGGGTCGCCAGTTACTTGAATTGAAATGTTCGTTCGTATTTCAGTTATATACTGCTTCCATGCCTTATTGTCTTAGTGGCCGTTTTTAAGTCGTGGCTATTCTTCAGGTGACCAACGGCTTCGCGAGTTCTTTTTAAGGTTACTCACATCAAGATTGCTTAATTTAATGGAAAGGCTTCTAGGTCGGGCATGTTGTGTTATCGGGACGATCTTGGGCAAATTACTATTGCCGCACATCGGAGAGGCGCCCTTGCTCCAATACCTCACTCAAGAAAGGGCATGTGTTGGCTTGGGCTCTGGCTTCCTCACGGTCGCTCTTCTGCACTCTTTCTATGGCCTGAGCGGCCGTGTTGCGCTTTTCTCCATTGCCAAGAAGCTTCATCCGATTGCTTGACTGCCATAGTGCACGGACCTTTCGGCTTGTTTTGAGCGGCCAGATTCTCAATGATGCGATCTGTTTCAGCACTAGACCCGTCATTTTCTTATAAGTCGAGCCCAATTAATTTTGTTTTTTGTGTCATGTTGACATATAGAGTCCTAAAAGCGCTGAGTTCGACAGCCTATTGATGATGTTGCACTCAGATGATGATATTTCTCTGTTGGGCCTAATTTGTAGCAGAGCGCAGTCATTCGCAGGGTCAGTCCTCCGCACGACGGCTTTTACTGGTTACACTGCGCGGACTGAAATGGGCAGGTTACTGTTTCATAAGTACGTACAGGCTGATGAGTATATACGGCGACTACACAACAGCATACGTTGTATGCATAGATCGAAATCTCTATATTATAACACAATACACCGCGCCCGGTGATGATTTCTCATTCGATACAGGTGTTGGCCTTTAATATCTATTTCATTACGCCAACATACTAGGAAGAGAGATACAATGCGCCCGAACGGCCATCGGCCAGTCTCTGCTGCTCTATCGAGTCCAAATGCCGGAACCTACGGGTTGACGTAAGTGTTTTCAAACGTCTTACAGCTCTGGGGGGTTGGTTTCGCTTACTCAAGAACGGCACCTCTCGCTATGTCCCGCCCTTATTGCAGCATCGAACCTGCGCCCCACTTGCGGCTTCTCGACACCGGTGGGCATTACCATTTGCGCCATTTCCTGAATACCCTTTTCCCAATGCTTATCTCGATCGCTATATGTCCATAGGGCCGAAATATTATTCTTGTGTCTGAATAAGATCGATCTGCTGCTTCTCGAACGGCATTGGCGTTATATCCGCATAGGGCTATGCCCCGTCATCCGTGTTTCAAGCAGACAAGCCTGGGCTCGCGTATCTAGAAGCAACAGGCTAAGCACCGAACAGTCGTTATCTTGCTAGGCAGTCTAGGTGGTTGGTAAGTCTTCGCTTATGTCAATTTTGGGCGCGGAGACATCCGACACGAGAGCTTGCGGCAGTAGGGGGTTGTCAGTTCTCCGCGCGACAAGGCATCACACCACAACGCGGCGCGCCTGTATCACATACCCGGCAGTTCGGCGGGCATGATCGGCTCACCGGGGATTCGTGAATTTGCCCTTTGGTTAGAGCCCGCAAATTGATATTCGATGGTTCGTCGAGTTTGCCTTTCCGCGGGGCGCCTGGCGCTTCGTGACTTTTACTCAAGCGAGCCGGGTGTGCACTGAATTGATGAAGTCAAGGGGGAGTGAGCGGAGCAACGTCTCATAAGTTATTTCTTATTTGCTCACTTCTTTCTAAGAAAATTTCGACTGTCTGGAGTAGGCGGCAACACTCTTCATTGCGTTGGAGCAGGCCAAACTCATAGTTGGCTGGGCCTCGACTTCGCGCTTCGGCCACTTGAGTTGAGGACCTATATTGACTATTTGCGCGATTTTGCAGGTCTTCCTCATTCAAAAGCACAGATCGGCATCGCAATGACTTTGGCGAGTTGGCTAGGGTCAAGCCGCTTGGCCGTCGTCCGAATTCTCTCTATCTGATGAAATTGTTTTTACTGTAACCAACTTTCAGTGGTAAAAAATGGGCCCCATCTGTTTGGCCAAGCACGTAATTTATTTGGGAACATGCAAGATTCGCCGAATCGCCCAAAGGATCTCTAGTTGCATAAGGCCTTGTCGCGACTGCCACATGTAATACAGTGGCCGGCCAGCACGGACAATAATTGCACATCAAAGCCATCTTTCTGTCCACCGGCAAAAGGTCACGCATATTTGGAAACCATTCGACCCTCTTGGTTTACAAGTGATCTCTGCCTTACATCACCTCGTAGACGTTCGAGCGTTTCCCATCTGCGCCGTAGCGAGCAAGCTCAACGTATTCTGGGATTCGCCAATTCCTGATCGAGAATCCCCACTGGCCTCGTCTTGACGTAAGTTCCAAGCCTGGTTGTTTCACGTTTTCAAGGGTTTATGCGCGTTCCGGCCGTCTTCCTTACTGCGCCTAGTTTTTGTGGGGTCAGCGAAATACCGGCAATGGCCATTTTCTCGAATTGTTGTTGGATTCGATTTCAACCAAAAGCACCAAAAAAGAACGCCACTTAAGGCCAACGCAAAAGTCAGCGAAAGGATTTTCCACGCACCGTGCGCGCCGCCAGCGACCTTTTTAACGCGTTTTACATGACAATGCTTTGTTCGGCTTTTTTTTTATTCACAATTCCTAGCTCGAACATAACTTAATTCAATGAAGTTCGCGGAGTCGTTAACGACTACGAACGCTAGGGTTCTCTAGTTCGGAGAAACTAAGGAGCGGGTCTGCCGAGAAACAGGGTTTTACGAGCAAATCTCGACAGCCATTTGAGGGGCAAACCATTACGAGGTGCAACAATAGGCCGCTTCACGCACTTGATTGTCTTGTCGGCTATCCGATTCTTAGCGCGCGTACTCATCGGCCCAATAACCCGTAGGCGGATTTACCAAAGAAAGTTACCTTACCAGTTTGGCCGCCGCTACACTCTGCCCAGTGCTTTCGGGTGGGCACCGAGTTTTGCATTGACGTAATCACGATCCGTATTATTCACTTTACATATCCAATACGGTGGAAACTCGGGGTTGAAGCTCCAGCATTTCATGGGTGCTCTTCTATTGTATCCACTTTCCAATCATGTGTGCTTTCGATTCTCGTGTTGGGCGGTAAATGATTGATGCTAAGGTTGGTGGAGAATTCGGCAGATTGTCGGCGATATGAAAACTCCACCATGCGCTTTGTCTTTTTTGAGTAGCTTGGAGTGTGGGTGGGAAGATTTTGTTTGGCCGCTCTCAGAAGGTGATTCGGTATATGTGTTTCGCCTTCGGAATCCGCCATTCATTTTGGCCTTCTGCCGGCAGCTTTCTCATTTTTCAAAAATAGTCGTAGAAGTGATTCTAGCTTTAAACAGTGCTGAGGTTCTTGACGAAAATATGCACTCGGGAAGCTGCTTACTGTGTGTATCACAAAGGCGGCTCGCCTATGACATCATAAGACACGCGCCAGCTGGCTGTCCCGAATCTTCTCTCTTT
>Ga0163217_1043329_pt1 | contig 11980 bp, 12 predicted proteins | sample SynspAceP_FD_185933 | JGI IMG/M metagenome (GOLD analysis project Ga0163217, IMG submission 185933) | Saline lake microbial communities from Ace Lake in Antarctica - Synechococcus sp. Ace-P (PacBio error correction) | ecosystem: Environmental > Aquatic > Non-marine Saline and Alkaline > Saline ... | reverse complement strand
CCAACCTTTGAATCTGGGAGGCGTCGTAATATCGGGTAATCCTGGATGCCGGTATCGACGGTGCCGTATTTTAGATCGTTGATCCAAAAATCGGACGTCGGTCGGTTCCGATGCAGCGAAAAGCGATTGAGTTCGTTCAAGGTCACGCGTTCACGAAAGGATCAAATGTGCTCGGCCTCGGTCACCGCGCCTTCGTGAAAAAACGTGAATTCCGATTTCCCTTCCGGAAAATTACTTGACATGGAAAGTCTCGTCGTCGTCGACGACGAAACGGCGTCGCGATGTACTACCCAATCCGTTTCGTGAAGACCTCCACCGATTCCCGGCCACCGGCGTCGATGAATCGCAGAGAGTTTTGAAAACGAGCGGCCGCTGAGGTGTTGTCGCAACATTGATGCCAGTGTCGGTTCGCCAGTCGGGACGGATCTCGTATCGACCTCCACGTCCACGAATTGTTTCTCGTTAATCAAATAAGCGTCAGCCGACAACGGCCGTTTTTGTCCGCGACGATCGCGCCTTCGGTCACCTGCCAATCTTCCGTTGTGATCGAAGGTTTCCGCTGGGAGTGCCTTCTCACGGTGCCACCGCCACCACTGATTTGATCTTGCCAGGGGGCGACTTGCGGTTCGGTCCGCGTACGCTATTTTCGTGGCGGTTGGAGCATGCGCGGGGACAGACCACCATGACCCGGTTTTAAGAAAGTGCGTCGTGAGTTGCCATGGATTTTTATTTTTTCGATTTCGACGTTGAGCAACGCTACGTAGCCTTTTAGGCTGACAAAGTGTTGTGCTGTCAGAGCTGGAAAAGCCTGACGTACGGGACAAGGCTGCCAGCCATCCTACAAGAGATGTCGTGGATCACGTGAACCGTGAACCGTGAGTCAATTCCCACGCAATCGAGGCTTGGTATTTGAAGTCAGCCGCTCGTGATCGACGCCAGCATTGTTGCATCCACGTCGCGTGCCAATCCATGAACGTGAACCCGGATTTCCGGTGACCCCGGAAACCAAAGCTCATCCGGTCGCGCCGAACTCAGACCCGCTGAGGTACCGCTCCCCGCCCGCCTAGTAACAACGGAAAAACTCTCCCTGTGATTGATCGCGTCCCGCACCCGCTCGGGTCACCGTTGGCCGACACCGACTTGCGCCATCGGTGTTGCGTCCGAAACTCCGCCGCCCCAAATCACCAACGTTCATCGAGCGAAACCACGTTGCTTCAAATTTTGAATCAATCCCGCTGTCGCGTTGATCGACTTCCTTTGCAACGCACGGCAACCACGCCCGGTGGATTGTCCAAGTAAAAAAACCGGTTCGCGGCCCGATCGAATCGAAACCGCTTGATTGTTCGGCGGCAGGAACCCGCGCCCCAGCCAGGCGACCCGGCGACGGGCAGCCCGTGTGTCAAAACGAACAGAGCAGGGCAGATTGCGATTGCTCAGTCCCCAGCCCGGTAACTGGGCCCACGCCGCCGAACGAAGGCGTTCCGACCTGTCGACGCCAGAATGAAGAACAACTCCGGGCGAACGTGGATTTGATCTGTCGGTCTTCTTGCTGCGGGATTCAGACACAGGCATGGGCGACCCCCGACATGTGCAGCAGCAGATCCCTGGATGCGTCGGCGGGCGCCCCCACTCGCATCCCGAAGTATCCAACGTGGCGACGATCCCACGATCGAATAATCGGCCCCACAAACGGTTCACGGTGACCCGTACCGACCAGCGGGTTGGTTCGGATCGGACAACCAGTGGGGCCGTCCCAGCGATTGCGTGGGCCCATCGTCGGGGAACGGAATGCAGCACGTCCATAATTCCAGGCTCGACCGATTCATCGGGCGCAAGATCTATCGGATGATTGTGGCGAGTTCATTCCGAACGGCACGTAGGCGAGCCTCTCCGAGACTCGTAAATCCAGGCGTGCTCGGGGAACGTCGATTATTTAACTGAAGCAATGATCGCGCGGAAGTGGAAAACACAGATCGCGCAGATGAACACCGATTTAAACAAACCACAGCCCTGTTGATTTGCTCGACGAAAGTGTTCCCCCCAAGGCAAGATCGTGGCGGATTAGTTGTGTTATCTTGGTTCATCGGGGGTTCAAATCGACCGCTCTGAAAATTCGGGGAGACTGTCAGCGGTTCGCAAATTGCCTCACTTATTAATCGACGTCCCGAGAGACGCTGCTACATGGGTCGGCGTCGCAAAAAGCCTCCTTGACCCCACCCTGGGCTGCTCCTAAATCAAGCCTTTCCCGGATCGCTTGCCACGGCGGCTGTGTTCGTCGTCACGTCAGTTTCGAATAGAAGTTCGCAAGTGAGTGACGACGGTGTGAACACTAATGGTCGAACTGCAACGCGATTTTCTTTTGGGTATTCTCCTTCGGCCATCCACTGCAAAACCTCGATCTCTCGCGACGAAAGAACCTGATTCCAAAATTCGATTCGACGTCCGTGCCGCGGTGGCGTGAATTGGGAAAACAAAGACAACACGCGCCTTTGGAGGTCATCGGCACCCCGGTCTTTGAGCAGGTACCGATTCGTGCCCGGCGCAAATAGCTGACAAAAATCTTGTCACCGTCATCCATCACGGTCAGGACAAAATGGACGGCGTTCGGCGATGATCGCTTGAGTGACGATGCTTCGATGCCGTCCTTCCCGGCAAACTCAGGCTACCAGCACCGGTGCGAATCCGATCTTCGTTTCGTCTCCGAGCGATGTCATAGACGGTCGTCAATCGTCATTCCTGATTGCGTAACCAACCGTTGCCTTCCCGTCCGAACATCACACGACATGCCGATGCTAGCGTTTCCCCAGTGTGGAGATCGCTTCGAGGACAGAATTCCCGGTAAGCGTCGCTAAGGGGCATTCACGAGGTGATCATGTTGCTTGATCGGCGAGCACCTCGGCTGGACAGAACAAACCGGCCTCGGTGGTCCAAAGCGATCGCCGAAAACGGGCGCTCTCGGACGGTCAAGGACCGGAACTCCTCCCCCGTCTTTCATGGAGGCCATCTTCGACGGTTGCTGCTGCTTTCCCTCCCACAACTCTCCCCCTATGACCTAACACGTGCATCCCCAATGGCGGCTCCTGAGTCCGGTGAGTAAACTGAGTTTTTGAAATTACCTGCTCATCGTTCGTTGCCGGTAGGATGCACCACCATCGGCCTTCGGGTAAAACTCGACCAAGGCATCGGCAAAATGGCTTGCCATCCTTCGTCAGTGTTCCCGGTCACTCGGCCCAACTGGTTTATCACTGGACGAGCAGCCCAGCGATTGTAACTACAAGTGCCCTAGAAGGACACCAAACCTTGCGAACAAACTAGACATCGATCGTCACTCTAAAACATGGATTTATTTTGAAAACAGGCAGCGATTAACCTGCGGTGTTAAAAAAGACCGGCTCCATTGAGAAGCCGATCGAAAGTGTCGAGGGTCACGAGTCAAGATCGCGGCAAACCGAAATATACGACGTGGATCTGCATCAGAACTCTTCGTGAAGTACATGCGATCATCCGGGTTCGCGAGATTCTCAAGGAGGTTCGAACCGGAACATTTTCGCTGACGAATGGACCGAGCCGAGCGAGTCGAAGGAATTGAGCTCCACCGACGTGCGCCCGAGGTGAAGGGGGTGTGACTTGCCAGGGGACGCTACCCAGGAAGCCGACGCCAAAGATCCCGGGATTGCCGTGGTGCCGCGCACACATCCAGGGGGGCGACAGGCCGTGTAATGATCCCGCACGAAGTGAGGCCACGTTCACTCGGTAACCGTTCTGAATGTTGCCCTTGGTCTGGTCCCGCCCGCCGCCCGGACCAGGCGCCGCCATTGAAATTGCTGCTTCGATGGTCGAACGTCGCCCGGTTGCCAACGGCGTCGATCTCGCGTCTTGAAGTTTGCCTTGCTCCGCCGACGACGAACGTATTTACTCGTTGCCGGTCCACCACTGACGCGAACTCAACGACGTGAGTTCAAACTATCGACAGGAATCATGGCACCGTTGTAGTCAGCCATTTGCACTCAACCGTTCCATCCCGTGCGGGACCCGAAGTTGAAACTCACTGCCACACGACATACGTACGAGGATTTGTGTCTGCAACTGGCGGCTGCGACGAGCGCCACGGTTCCCGCAGTCGCGTTGTTCGGTAACGAAGATCGGCAGCGGGCTCGATGGGCAGTTGAACGCTGTAACGTTCAGATTGTGGTAGGCGCGCCACTGCGTGTGATCCCGGACGGTTGAAAATCACCTGAAAATCCGTCAGCTCGTAGGGCTGCGTGTTTGCTCGATGAAGGGAGACCGCACGAGCCACGACGCGGCCGATTCCACCATCCGGCCGCGTCTGCCATCACAAAGGGCACCGGTGGTAACGCTTTTGGAAAGCGTCGTGATACATGTGAACGGCCCAAGCCAACTGTTTGAGATTGTTCGAACACTGCATCCGGCGGGAGCTGCTTCCAGCGGCTGGACCGCCGGCAAAAGCGAAGCCAACCAACACACCAATGATTCGCAATCACGACGGCAGCTCGACAGCGTAAAACCTTTTCGATTCGATTTTCTTTCTAACTTGTGTTTCTAACTTCAGAGATTCAGTAAGAGTGAGTACTTCGACGATGGGAGTGAATGGTGCAGACGTTGCAACCGGTAACTAGAACTAGCTTAGCAAAGGCAAAAGCAAGTGCCCGTCGGAATGCCTCGCCCCTGTTAGTTGCCTAGTGAATACGCCTCCGCATCGACCTAACGCGTGGGCGTTTTCACCTTCGCTATGCCTAGGAGATGGAATTCGTAGCCCTGACCGCATTTACCAAAAAAAAGCGATTGTTTCCTCGAATTTTAAGCGCTAAGTTCGTTTATTTCGCGTTGTTAATGTCGGGTCGCGATTCCGATTAGCGACCGCTCTTGCGAATTTTTGTGCTTGCCCTGCCTTCAACAGTTGGCGGTGGAACCAACGCATCCGAATCAGGGATTTCCCGGCCGCGATCGGGCATCTAATTTCGAGGGTGGTAAAATTACCTCGATGAACTCACGAAAGCGCTTAGGGAACGGCAGGTTACAATTCCCGACATTAGCATGACTTTCAACCGGTTGGCTGGAAGTCGTTCCGACTTTCGTTTTTTAAGGTGTGATCAAACTCTTGACCAGTTCTGCTAGGCACATCGGGGGAAAAGGTTTCGGCAAATATCACGTAGGCGAGTCTCTCTGTAGACTCGTAAATTCAGCGTCTCAAAAGAGACCGCTGCTACCGTGGTTCCACGAATTAATTTGACGATGTGCTTGGTGGACGAGCTACGAGTCCTTCCGATTTGCGGGGACTCGAAGCCTCGTCCAACTATGCTCATTATTGATCGCTGTCGCTTAATTGCGGAGGCACTTGTTGTGCGAAGAGCCGTTCTTGCGATCAAGTTTTTCTACGAACGCCTTTTTTTCTACGAAAGAGCACCCATGGATTCAATTCAGACTGCCGAACCAACATTCGCCGAAAGTCGTCTTGGCAGCAACGACGCGGAGTTCCATCTCGTTGACACCATGGAAATTCAGTCGCTGTGGAGCGATACGGATCGATTTTCCGGCGTAGAACTTCGGGCGATACCACGTAGCGCCCGACCAAGGTCCTGTGATCGTCAAATGGGTGGCTCCCCACAAGCGTGTGCCAATCACCCACGCGGTTGGAACACGAACGTTTCCCATCAACGAAAACTGCATTCCTATCAAAGTTGAATCGGAATTGGCTATTCGCGATTGGAAGTTTCTCGGTTTCGACGAAAAACCATTCGAGTTCCCGGCGAGCGCACGCGCGATCCTGACAGCACCGACGACCAACACATTTTCGTACTCAGAAGACCTCGGACCCATCGGGGTTCGATCAACGCAGAGGGTCGTTGTGGGACCTCGAGTTTCGATCTCGTTAGGTTTGGCTTGGCTCGGCTCGTTTTCATGCCACTCTTTGGGTGACGTGCGACTGGTCTTTGGCGACGGGCAGCTTACTGGCACTCGGCGACGCCGGCGAAGAGGAAGCTCACCGCAATGGAACGGGGCCGTTTGCAGAAAGCCCGCGCCGCGATCGATCGCAAGCTGAAACGAATGTCGCTATCAAACGGTGGTGCACGGGATTGCAAGGTAGCCAATTTCTGTTGTCGCAAAGATCGTTCCGCGTTTGGGCGCCGTCGACTTTCCTCTCGTGGCGGTTGTGGTATTGGAAAGATGGTCGCGTTATTTTTTGAGCTAGTTGCGTCGACGAAGTCTCGAATGCGAACGCAATGAACGAGTTCTCTCGACATGTTATATTCCCAAAGCCCTGCGTGACGCGCTGTATGTCGATGCCCACCCCCGCCGAGATTGATGAGGGTCGAATCGGAATGGCCGTCGCTCTATCCTTGTGCATGGGCGACTTCACGCGATTCTACTCGCGTTGGTGCCACCGAACATCAAAAACTAAATCGTTATTCGAGGGACATGACCGCCCAATCTTGACTCAGCTAAGTAATATACCGAGTCTTGCCAATTGAAAGGTCATGCTGGTGACTTGTCGTTGGATCGAGAGACGAGTTGAGATTCCTTCTCCGTACATCGGCGGAATCAACACGACATTCGGCGGAATCAAACACGACATCGGCCGGAATCACACGAGCGTCGGTGGCATGCGAACAACACTTCCGCGATCGGTGACCAAGGAACGTTCGAGGCTTTCTCGCGAGGACCGTCGTGCGCGGAAACTCGGACGCGTGATTGGCGACAGCCGGGACCTGGTCTGCCACGATTCGGTAACGGCCCTCGTCGACGAAGGCATGACCGCTCACGCCGGTTCCGTTCCCCGAGGCGTGGAGTGCATGGAACACGATTTCGCGGGCATCTTCGAGCGTTTCCCATCGAGCCAAACAGGCACCGGACAACCTCGGCACTCGCTCGAATGTTTCAACGAGGTTGCCCCTCGCATCGAGGTAGAACAGTGAATGAGGACGAGCATGGCGAAGAATAACCGCCTTCGCGTTGGCATCACAGGTCCCTCGCTGATGTTTGCTGGTCGGCGATCGTAGCCGGCCGTTTCGTCTGATTTCCTGAATCGGACGGACTCGGTGGACGAACGCACGCTGCCATCGCGAGCGGAAACAATCCACGCCGCCGGAATAGGTGTGGGCTACGCGCCGAAAAAACCATCCGTAGGCCAATTGACAAAGCGTCGGGGTGATTCGTGTTCGGGCGGATCGTAGGTGCTGAACGTACTCGCAATACGCTTGCCGGAAAAATCAAGCGTTTACCCGCGATAGGCCGAACCATCCCCACCCCACTGGGCCGCGCGAAAGGATTCGACATCCGGGTTCATCACGAATCCATGACCGACCCACGCCCACGGCGTTCGTAGTCCTTGACCGGAGCGCGGTTCTTCGAGTCTCCCGTCGCCGGGCAAGGTTTCGGAGAACACGGACCGTGTGACTGGTTGCCGTCAGAGGAGTTTGTCGCGGAACCCGCTGGGAACCATCGTAAACAAGGCCCGTCGTTTTTTTTCAAGCGCGGTCCGCGCGTAACCGCGTCCTGAAACGGCGATGCGACCACGGTGGTGCCCGATAGGCTTGCCCCGGCCGCGTTCACAATCGAACTGCTGTGAACAGGTCTCGCGTCCATCGGCTGGGGCAACTGGAACATCGGCACGAGCGTGCGGGGGCCGCCTCGATTGTTGGGATGATGGACTGGTGCCCATATCGGCAGGTGTAGATCGGGCTGGAGAAAATCGATCAAATCTTGCAGGTCGGCTTGCCTCGGCATTTATAGGCAGGGAGCATTGCTTTGATGTTCGAGCAACTTCATCCGCCGGGCCGCTTTCGCGAGACGGCCTTGACCGCAGCAACAGCAGACCGACTGAGCACGCCGATGATCGCGATGACGACGGAGTAGTCGACGAGTGTGAAGCCGGATTTCCGCCGTTAGTAATGAACGCATTTTCTTCACTCCTTAGTGGTTATCACAAGAATTGGAAACTATGTCCCAATCTGATTTCACGTTGAATCGCAAAGGGGTAAGAAGCCGAAGCGTGGCTGGCTAAGGGGTTGTTGGTCAACTCACCGGAAGCTTCGTCGTCGCGTATTCCTGTGATTCGTTGCCGCAGGCAGAGGACCAACGAGGACCTCCAGCAGACTTTTTGGCATTCGGGCCAACGACGTAGCAGGCGTCTCTCTGAGACGTTGGAAATGCGAGTCTCAGAGAGGACTCGCCTACGTCGGGTTTCTGGCGAAAACATTTCGACTAGGTGGCTCAACGCACGCGGATCTCGGTCGATCTGCGTGAACTTGCCCACTTTCCATGTTCGCACCGCCGATTTCATCAACATACGCGTTTGTCGCCGTGCGGCACCATGCGGTGAAAGAAGCGGCGGGATCAATCTTTGGGCGACGTGGTCCGAGGCACCCTCCGCGGCTTGCCGAGTCGTGATGTACAAAACCGTCCATCGTGGCAAACATAAAGTTCGCTACGATCCGCGAACGATGATGATACCGAAACCGGACATCCCGGCACCGGGGATCGCTGCTGCTCCGGTCCAACGATTGTTACCGGATTCATAAACACAAACGCGAGCTCGATCGGCGCCTTCGCTTTGCATTCCCCACGAGCACGTAGTGAGTTTGCTCGCCCGAAGGGCAGCGACACTTTGCACCGTGCTGTGAGTCGGCGATGCGTGTGTGCCCAAAACTGCTTGGAATTCGCCAGAGTCCAAACGGACCATGCCGTTCGTAGTACCAATGACCGCTCTCATCATTTCTGCCCGACAATCCCCCAAACCGCCGACGACAATGACCCACCGTGTCGTTGATGACGGCCGCGTCGAGCGACGAGCGAGGTTCGGGCAACGGTGCGATCGGTCCACGCCGTTTTGTGGTTCGTAGATCGCCACGGAGTAGTTTGCGAGCGTAGTAGATCTTGTTCCTCGCCCTCGGCGTGTGGAGCGCCGTGAAAGCCGCCGACACCGCACGACCACGCTCGCCTGCGGGAACGAGCGCAAACCGTTTTGCAGTTTCGTCCCGTGGCAATGTCTTCAAAAACCGCGTCTTTGCCAGCGGTTGAGATCCAAAACTCCAGAAACGATCGGATTGTTCCGCCGTTGATAGGAGTGAGCACCGCCGGATGTGGCCCGCCGTAGACGTACAAGCTTCCGCCGCCACGGCGGAACCGAAACCGTTCAACTCCTGCCGGTTAAACTCGTGGAAAACGTTCGGCGGCAAATGGAAACCTTGCTTGCGGGATCAAACAGTCGGTTTGTTTTTCGTTGGCATTTGCATTCGCTCCGTTGCGATGCGCCGATGCGAAGGTCGCTGTCAGGTAGTGGGGTCGTGCTGCGTGGTCCGTGCCCTTCGTTAACGGCCGACGCCCGATTGGGTCACATACCCGATCATCAACGCTTGGAAGTCCCGATTCGACCTCGATCGGATGAAACGCACACCTGTCCCTCGGATTCGGTTTCTTCGGACGCTCTTCGTGACCGCTTTCAACATCAATTTGACATCGGTGTCGGGTAACGCGTTGCCGTTTTTTCAGCACCGAACGTGAACGCCGCCGTCGGTCACCGGGCGAAATCACGGTCTTGCATGGACCGCGTTCGGGCGTGGCGGGACCGGCCAAGGACCGTAATCGGATCGCGATTGCGGCAGGGTGTTCGACGTCGTAAGTCAGTTTGGTCCCATGGATAAAGTCCGTAGGTCACCGTGCCCGACCAGATTCCCGGCGTTGAGATTTGATCGGCATCTCGCTGCGGAGGCCGCACCCAACGAATTGCGAAAGCTCGATCGGTTCGTCGCGCATCGGGGCTGTCGCCAGGCAATGATGTAGGCTGGGATCAATTGGGACGATTCCGGCATCGAGGTAAGTTTCCGATCGTCGGTGGTCTACGGAAAACCACAATCTGAACGTGACCTGATCGTCGCTCGCCCAGGAACGGGAAATGTGCCGACGCCGGTGCCGTGCGGAAACGAGGCAGGCGGCAAACAAGGAAAGTGCATTGGTAGCACACGCAAATAGCCATCAGGGAAAAACTCCGGACAAGCAGGAGGAAACGGTTCGCGACGTCCACGGCGGACGGTTCACGAAAGGTTTAGGTTCTCGCTGGTTGCTTCCCGAATGATAGCCGATCGAGGGCGGGGATTGGAAAATCCGGTCGGTTCGGTTTCCGGAAGTTCTCGCTGGCTATAACTCAAACGCTATGCAAATGACATCTCATTAATGGCAGATTAGGCTCGTCCGCTCGGTTTGTAAAGTCTTCGGGTCCCGAGAAAATTTCGAGTGGACAAAAAAGTTCCCAGGGGATGAAGGGTCGCCCTCGGCTTGCGACAATTAACGCCCTTGCGGAGGAACGGAAAAAACATGGAAAAACTGCCGACTCTCAATGCTGCGACCAAACCCGGTCGCAGTTCGGCGAGTTGGAATTGAATCGTTTTGCCATCCGGAGACAAAACAAAATTGCTCACGGATGTTGCTTGAACGGGTCACAATCGCGCGTCGATGTGCCCCTGGCTGCGTGGTTCCAAAGGGTCCATAGTTTCCATTCGAGGGGCAAGATTACTGATCACATTTTAGGAAAACACTCCTTCTTCTCCCGCCGGTCCGCACGGCTCCAGAAGGCGCGAGGCCGTTGCCCGGTTCGCCCGGCATCGATTTCCCACATCGTTAAACAACGTTCGCGATCGGGCTTAGGGCTGCCGCGATCAGACGCTGTCCGTCGGTGTGAAACGGAACAACGAAACCGGCAGATCATTGACAATGGTTTGATTACGGTTCCACGCCCGACGAATCGTACAAAACAATGTCCGTGGCTGAGTAATTTAAGATTCGCGTCCATCTCCTCGTCGGGGCTGTACTGAGAACTTTCGTCCGGCGCCGGCAGGCGTCGACTCCAGCACGGCGGGATTGAGCCCGTCGCGATGTTTGCGGCACATCAATGCTGTTTGTTATCAAAATGGACGAGCAACGTTTTTCCCATTCGGCGTCGATTTTTACAAAGCGTGGCCCAGCGAGCGTCACCGCCTCGATCGTTCCGCAGTCGTGTCGCCAGGTTTACGACATCGATAGAAGATCGGATTTGGAATTTTTTGCCTGGCCCGTGTCTCGATCGGCGTTGGACGAAGAATCGAAAAACAATTTTTCCGTCCAGGCGAAATTCAGCCGCATGAACGTTCGGTCGACACGAATCGGGCCGACTCTGGATTTCAATTGATCTCGGCCATCAAAGATTTTCACGGTGGCTCGTTGAAGTTCGGTGTGAGAAGCCGGCAGAATTCCACGTCGCGGCTTCACACTCGCCGGAGCTTGCGAACGCGAGGGCGGGTTGCGCATCGATGTGGATGGAATTTCGGTGATTCGAAACGGGGCGATTAGCGTGCTTAATTTTGCTCCATCCATGGTTCCACTGCGTTGATTGTTTTTCCAATTCGACGCGGCTTGACATCCCCGACGCTCCCACAAACATTCCCAGCGCTGAGTGTTCTTTTGCCGGTAAGGTCGATCGCGATCGATGGAGTTTCCAAATCAAGTGCTGCGGATTGATTTGGCCAACCGCTATTTCGACGAGAATTAAACTCGTGAGGCAAATTCCCGGCGTGATCTTGGTTTCAAACGGGACGCCGGCAATGTCCATACGGCAGATTGCACATCGGGCTCCCGGCGCATTCAGGAGCAGTCGGTCCTTCGGGTGCTGAGTCCACGCTGGGCGAATGGGTCGGCTTGTGATGAGCCCCTTCGATAGCCACGTTGCAGGCAAGCTCCACCGGTTTTGCCATTCTCCCATAAACGGAATCGTTTCCCATCATGCCCTGCGGAAACTTTCTTCGCCAACAACGGGATTGCCGAAAGGTGTGCGTCAATTTCCGGACGATCGGGACGTTGGACCACCGCGGTGTGGGCCCTTTCAATTCGAGAAAACCTGTTTGTGGATTTTTTCGCACACCGGATGGTAGGGGGAATCGTTGGCACCGAAGGGGGGGATTACGGGGAATTTTTGCCCAATTCCTCCTTT
>Ga0163217_1041820_pt1 | contig 11981 bp, 13 predicted proteins | sample SynspAceP_FD_185933 | JGI IMG/M metagenome (GOLD analysis project Ga0163217, IMG submission 185933) | Saline lake microbial communities from Ace Lake in Antarctica - Synechococcus sp. Ace-P (PacBio error correction) | ecosystem: Environmental > Aquatic > Non-marine Saline and Alkaline > Saline ... | reverse complement strand
CTTGAAAGTTTATTTTTTTTCCATGGTTTGCCCTTTTTTTGCTAAAAAACCGCTCGGGGCGTATTACGGGGAAATTTCTTCCAGGGACCATTTTTAAAAAAAAAAAAACCACCAAAAAAAACCCATCCTATTGGACAATTTTCATTTTTCCACGTCCAAGGGGGTCTGTTTTTAAAAAAAATGGTAAGTTTGGGGGGTTTTCGTCTTTTCCGTTTTAAAAAAAATTGGCTTTTTCGGATTTACCTTGAAAAAAAAAAAAAAAAAAAAACGGGGGATTTTTATTACGTACCGTTGGAATTTTTGATTGCGCCCCGGGAAACCTTAGGGGGGGGGGGGCCTTTGCGGCCCGCCTTTTTTTTTTAAATAAAAATTGGCTTATCCGGGACGTGGTTTCTGTAAAAAAAAATTTTTACATTTTTCCTTTCATACCCGAAAAAAAAGGCCCCTCCCGCCCCAATTTTTTTTTTTTCCCATTATTTGGGCAACAAAAAGGTCTTTGGGGGATGTTGTGACTGAATTATTTTTTTTCCCCCTTGGAAAAAAAATTCCCTTAGGTGGATTTTTTTTTTTCAGGGGGGGGGGGGGGGGCCCCCCCCCCCCGGGGGGGGGGGGGGGGGGGGGGCATTATTTGTTCCATTTTATGCGTTTAATTCTTTTTTTAAAAAAATATTTTTTATTCCAGTCATGAAAAAAAAAACGGGGGGGTTTTTTTTATGGGGGGGGGCTTTGTTTTTGTATTCAACGGGAAACGAAAGGGGGAAAAATTTAACTATTGGAATTTCAGTTTTTTTAAAAAAAAAAAAAACATTTTTAAAAAAGGGGGGGGACAGGTTTTTTTTTTATTATCAGGTTTTCGGTTTTTCTTTTTTTGGGAGAAAGCCATTTTCTTACGCCTTTTCCCAAGTTTTCTGGGGAAAACCGGGGAAAAAAAAAAAAAAATCCCGCTCCCGCCCAGGGGGGGCCCGGTGGTTTTTCGATTTCATTTTTGCCCCAGTTTTTTTCTTGGGTTGGAAAAAAACAAATCAGTTTTTGCTGGTAAAAATTTGTTTGGTTTGAGGGGAAGGGGGAAAAAAAAAAAAATTTGTTAATTTTTCCTGGGTCAGGGGGGGGAATTTTTCTTTACCATTAAAACCGTTTTTTTTTTTTTATTTGATTTAATATTTTTTATTTTTTCATTTTCGGGGGAATAACGGGGGGGGTACCTCCCTTTTATCGCTTTTTTTGTCAGTGCGCCCCTTTTTTTTTAAGAATTCCTGGTTTTTGGTTTTTCTCTTCAAAACACTTTTCTTGAAAAGGGGTTTCCGTCCTTTTTCTGAAGGCAGGGAAAAAAAAAGGTGGGGGGAAACCCCTAAACTTTTCCCCGTACTGAATCCCGATTCGTTTTTTTCCAATTTTTTCTTGCCGTTTCCCCTTGTTTTTCCTTTAAGGGCTCATTCAAATGAAAAGTTTGTCAGGTTTTTAATTCGCTGTACGGTAATTGCGGGGGGCCTTATTGGGATTTCCCCCCCCACCCAAATTTCCGAAAATCCAGGAGGATTATTTTCCTTTGCGATTTGAATTTGGGGCCGGGCAATTCGGGGCTTTTCCTATGGCCTTAAGTATTTTCTGGCCCTTTTGCCTTTTTTAAATGGGTTTTCCCCATTTTAAGGTTTTTTTTGCGGGGTTTTTTTCGTTTTTTGTTTCTTGGCCTATTTTTTTGTGGGATGGTTAAAAACTACATTTCTGGGGAAAATTTCCATTCCCCAAAAAAAAAAAAAAAACCCCCCCAATTGTGGGGCCCAAAACAAAGGCTTTCCACTTTTGATTTTTGGGTTGTTTTTTTTTTTGCCGGGTTTAAACTTTGGTTCAGTTTTTATTTTTTTGCGGTATTTCTGGGATGGTGGGGGAGGAAAATTCTTTTTTTGGAAGCTCTGGGGAATTTAAACCGGAAAAAGGGGAGGGTTTTGGATGTTTTTAGGGGGGCTCCAGGTTTTTATTTTTTGTTTTTACGTGGCCCCCCACCAAAACAAAAAATTCGGGGGGACCAGGGGCCCCAAATTTTTTTTTTTTTTATCCAAAACTTTGGGATTTTCGATTTTGACTTAAAAAATTTTCAGGGGGGGAAAAAATTTCTGGCCCCCAAAAAAAAAAACCCTTTGGCTTTTGGAATTTTTTGGGGGGGAACCCGCTCCGGGAAAAAAAAAGGAACGGAACCCGTTTTTATTATTTAATAATTTTTTGCTGTTATTAAAAAGAATTTCCCAAAAAGGCATTTGGAAGGGGGGCAATTTTTTAAAAAACAAAACCGGTGGGGGGCCTTTTTATTTGCTATTTCCCAAGCGATTTTTTTTCTCTTATTAAATTAAAAAACAAAAAAATTGGCTAAAGGGGGCGTTTCTTTTCAGGGATCAAACCTGCGGGCTTTCGGGGAAAATTCAGCCCGGTCTGTTATATTTCCCACTTTTTGTTTTGATGTCGGTTTAGGGTTTCACAAAGAACAAGAGAGGCGTTGGCGAATGGGTTTTTTTCAACTTTTTGTTGCATTTTTGGGTTCAAAAGGGGGGGGCTTATTTTTTGCAAAAAAGGTGGGGGAAAAAGGGAACTGTTTCGTGGCGCCGGCATTTTATTCATATGCTGGGTTTTTTTTCTTTGGGAAAAACTGGTTCGTTTTATTGATTGGTGGTTTTTTCGGTGGGATTTCCTAACCAAAAACCCAAGGTTACCCGTTTTCCAGTATTTGTTTTTGGAAAAAAAAAAACAAACCGGTGTTTTTACCAACGTTGTTTCACCCGGTTCCGCCATTGGTTTGTTTTACCCCCGTGGTGGGGAAAAAAAAAAACCCAGGGGGGGGCCATGTTTCCGGTTTCCGTGGCGGGGGGGGACTTTCTTGTTTTTGCCGAAAAAACGTTTGGATTGCAACAGATGGAATTTTTTTTATGATTTGGCGGGTTTTGGTTGAAAGGGGGTTTTGGGGGGGAATTAAACCGTTTGATCCCGCTTTTATTTTTTGCTGGACGCCATTTACAAACTTCCACCGTCTTTTCTTGTTTGGTTTTCTGGTTCTTTTGTGAAAAAACCGGCTTATTTTGGTTTTTTGGGTTTCGCCCAAAAAAAAAACCCGGTCGTTTTTATTTTTGTTTCGCGAGGATTTTTTGGGGGGTCCACTGGAGTAAATTCTTGAGCTATGTTAAAAACCCGTGGTTTTTCTACATTTCAGGCCGGGGTTTATTCTGGCCAAAAAACGGGCTTTGACGAAAAAGAATTTCCCCCGTTTTTTTATTTTTGTGGTTTTTTCCCCGCGTTCGGCGGGGTTTCTTCTGAAAAAAAAAAAAAACATTCACCCGGGACATATCCAATGGTTTTCACAACAGGTTTCTTCCCAATTTTGGGGGGCCCTCCGGTTTTTTTTGTTGGTTTTACGTCCACTCTGGGGGGGGGGGGGGGGCATTCTTTCATTTGATTTTGTTTTGGCGGTGTTGCCCGATTTTAAAAAAAAGGGGGCCACCGGTGGGCCCCGGTTATTTGTCCCAATTGGGGGGGTTGACAAGATTATTTTAAAAAGGAAAAAAAGGGCCCCGATTGGGGTTCATTTCTTTTGCGGGTTTTTTTTGACGCCGATTTTTTTATTTTTTTTCTGGGGGGGTGCTTGAAACGGATCCACCTGGGGTTTTTTTTGGTTTTTTATTTTTGCTCCATGGGGGGGGGGAAATTTTTAAAAAGATTTTCCGCCGGGTTTACCGAAAAAGGTTTTTTTTTGTGTGTGTTTGGTTAAAAAAACGGGGCACTTGGCAACTGGGATATTTTTTTTTCCCCAAGCAATTTTGGGAAAAGGTTTTTTATTCAAAAACCCCGGGAGAAAAAAAAATCATTTTTTTTTGGCGTTACTGGCCCCCACTGGGGGCAAAAAAACCAAAAAGGGGGGCCCCGGTTTGATTTTTTTGGTCCGTCTTGGGGGGCATTTTTTCTGGGGAAAAAAAAAAAAAAATTTTTGAATTTGCCCGTGATTTTTCCCCCAAAAAAAAACCCCCCCAACCGTTCCCCAGGGGGGAAAAATATGTTCGAAGTTTTTTGCCGGCCACCCCGGTATTTTTTTATTTTTTACTTGTTTAAAAAAAATTTTTTCAACGCTGATAAAAAATCCCGTTTTTTTTTGATAGTTTTATTTTGGGCCCAAAAGGGGGTGTTGCGGGGACCCCATTTCCCGCGCGGGGGAATTACTGAAAGGGGGGGGGGGGAAAAAACGGTTTGCAAACCATTTTGGGATCTATCAGGGGGAGATGATGGGCCAAAACCAAGTTTTGAATTTTTGGATTTTTTCTCTTCTTTCTTTCGGGATTTTTTTTCAATCTGGGCAACTCCGGTTTCAGCGATCTTTGCCCTTCTTGGCATCTTCGTTAATTTAAAAAAGGCAAAAATTTTCCAACTTTTTTGGCTTTTGAATTGGGAAGGTTTCGGCCCAAGGTCAAATTTCAGGGGGGCCGTTTGTTGCCCCAAGCTGATTGCGGGATTTTCGGTTTTGGCCATTTTTTGTCCACGGGATTTTTTCTTGCCGGGGCTTTTTAACAAGATCGGGACTGGGTTTTTACCATAATTTCAACCCAAATCTTGATTGAAGGGGCGTTTGGGGGGGAAAAAAAATGTTTTTTTTCAGTTTTCATTTATTGGGGATTTTTTTAAATGAACTTGAAGGGCGGATTTATGATTTTGACGTCAAAACGGTTAACTTGGAAAGCTTTTTTGATTTTTCGCCCAGGGGGGGGGGGCCCGTATTTTCCGTATCTTTGAGGGCTCCATTGAAAACAAAGGGGGCCCGTTTTCCCAGTGTATAAGTTAGCTATTTGCTTTTCTTTGAAATAAGCAGTTTTTTTTTTTCCAGTTTTATTTCTTTTCACTTTTCCGGTTTAGATTTTTTGAAAAGGGGGCCCCCGCCCTCAAAGCGGGGGCCCTTTTTTTTTTTTTTCTTTTGGAAGGGCCAACAACCCCACTTGAAAAAAAAAAAAACAGGGGGGGAGGGAAAACGGAATTACCAGGGTGGGAAATTAAGTTCCCATCTCGCTTCTTTTCTTTGTTTTTGGTCACAAAATAAACCGGGTTTTGATTGCCTTGGAAAAAACGGGCCCGGCTATCCGATTTTGGAAACTTTGGCAAAGCGATTAAAAAAAGCAAAAAAAAAACAAAACCAACTGAGCAGGGAAAAAAAAGGTGACGAATTTTTTCTTTTTGTAAGGAAAACTTAAAATTGAAATTACCATCATTTTTCCATTCTCGAGTCTGCTGGCTCTTTAATCTCAAAAAATAATTTCAATAGGAAAAAGTTACTTTTTCCAATTGACATTTTTTTTTAAAAATACCTTTTTTCCTTGGCTTTTTTTTCCAAACTTAAATAGGAGGAGGGGCGGGGCTTTTGCTTCCCCCCACACCAGTTTTGATTGGGGAATTTTTTTTTTGGAAAAAAAAACTGAAAAACCAGCCGTTTTCCTTTTTTTTTAACCCCATTTTGATTTTGCCCAGGGCAATTTTTTTACTTGATTTGTTGGTAGGCCGGGGACCGGTCGGTTGTTGGAGTTTTTACTTTGGGGGGCTTTTTTCGGGGTTTTTTTAATTCCCCGCTTGTTTCAAGTATTTTTTGTATTTTTTAATTATCCACCCCAATAAAGGCTGGGCCAAAAATTTTTTAACTTTTTTCCTTGGGCCTCTATTCCAAACCCAAGAGGGGTTTTCCACAAACGAACTTCAAAAAACCGGGCCTTCTTCTGCTAAAAAGGCCCTGTGCAAGAGCTTGCGCCTCTCCGGATGCTGCGGCTCGCGGAATTACAACATACAATTAATCCAGGCATCCGCACGTATACTCGTGGATCGCAACGTGAAAAAATGACCCGAACCCTATAGATATATCTTCTCTTACTGCTCCGCAAAATATGCCAGCCTCCATCGCGCCACAACAAACCGTAACGCCCGCGATAAGAAATCCTAAAAACACAAGCCAGTTGGAGGAAATTTGAGGAAAACCGACTAGCCTTCGATTTGCTTTCTGTCGCAAAACTTTTTTGCAATGTTGCAGAGGGAGTGGAGGGGGGGGTTCTCCACTTCTTGAAGGGAACCAGGGGGGGGGGTGGCGACACGAAAGGGGGAATATGATTTTAATTGATTCTAGAGGGAGGCGGGAGCCTTATCTGGCCTGGATTTGCGTGGGTGCCGGGGGGGGGGGGGGGAATTAGGGAATGTGTCAGGAGAAGACCGAATCACGTCCAATGTGTTGCGCGCCGGTTCCTACGCATTATAAACTTTGCCGTTTAATGTCGTGACACTTCCGCGAAAATTTCAGGCCCTTTTTGAAGAATCTAACGGGAAAAAGGGTTTAATTTTCCTCACGTAGTGGGGAGCGATTTTCCGTTTTTAGGTTTTTTTCATCCAAGTAGCAATTTGGGCCCACTAGGGATCCTTGGGCGCGGTTTTGATAAACCTCTCGATCTCTGTGAGATCAGAGCCCCGCTGGCGTTATCGGTCTTCTTGCCCGCCATGACCCGTGTGCTTTTCTTCATGGGGGCCGCCCTCTCTTGAGGCACCTTTATCGTCGCGCTCTTTCGAGCCGATACACAGTGAGTAACTTGTGGGACACACGGGTCATGCGGTGCTGGCGATTGCTGCGAGCAGTTTCTCTTGGAGGACGGACGCGCATCTGCGAGAACGATATATAAATCACACTTTTCTATATCATGCTTGTGCTCTTCTGGGAGGAGGGAAAAACGAGGCGGGATTTGGGGGGCCCAGGGCTTTACTTCTTTCTCTTCCACAAACACAGCAAGTTGCGGCATTGACGCCGTAAGTACGCGCGCCAAACTACTTCGGCTATTTGTTCTCTTCTTCTCCTCCTATTAAAACTGAAGGACGAGGCCCCCATATTTCAAAAAAATGGTTTAAGGAAGCCCCGGGCAAAACAGCGGAAGGGCGTGTATTTTTAAAAACCGGCCCTGGATTTTTAAAATGATGGGGGGGGGGGTGACCCCCAGGGGTCTTATTACGGCAATCGGGCCCACTTTATTTTATTCCAAAAAAAAGGGCAAGGCTTTTGTTTTTTTTTCTTCGGGCGGAAAGCTTTTATTTTTTAAACAAACATTGGTTTTTGGCCCTTGGAAACTTACCCCCCAATTTCCGGGGGCCCCCCCCCCCCCCAAAAAAACCCCGGCAAGAAATTTTTTTTTGGGGGGAATTAGTTTTTTCTGACCAACCATTTAATTTTGAATTGTGGTTTTGTTAATTTTCTTTTTGTTACCTTTTTTTTTTTTCTTTTGTTGTCTTTTTCTTTTCAGGGTTTTTTTTTACCCACTAGGCGACAAAATTTGGGATTTATTAAACAAAACCCGCCCGGGCCAGTTTTGAAAATCCCTTTAAAAACAAAACAAAACCCCACCGATGGGAAATAAAGGACCTCCAGTATTTTTTTAATTCTTCTTTTTTTGTTTTTTTTTTTACCATCTTTTTGGCTGGGGAGGAAATATTGAAGGGTTTTCCGATAATAGGACGTTTTTAACCAGCTATTTCCCCCCCCAAAAAAAGCTTTTTCAAGCCCCGAATGTAAAAAAAAAAAAACAAAAACCAAACCCCGTGCCTTTGGGAAGGTTTTAAAAAAAAACAAGGTTTGTGTTTGTTTGGTCCGGTTGGGGGGGCTTTTTTGGAGGGGGGGGGGGTTTTTTTGGGGGAACCCAAACTCAAGCAGTTTTGATTGGAAAATTTCTGGGAATTTTTTCCAATTTTTTGGGAAAAAAAAAAAAAAAACCCCCCATTCGGGGCCGTTGAAAGGGAAGTTTCCCAGGTTTTTTTTTTTTTCTGGGGGCAGGTTTTTTAAGGCCATTTTTATGATTTTTTAAACTTATTCCCCAAAATCCCGTTTGCTTGCCGAGGCAAATTTTCCCCAACCTTTTTGATTTTGGGGGGAAACAAAATTTTTATTTTGATTTTCCAATTTTTGATTTAATTTTTTATTTTTTGTGTTTTTGATTGGCTTTTTTGATTTTTCCCTTTTTATTGAAATTTTTTTTTGCCGTGCCAATTTTTTACCTTTTCCAGGTTTTTTTTTTTACCACTTTTATTCAAAAAAAATAAAAATTCCCAAAACCCCTTCCCAAACCCCATCCCAAAACCTACCAAATTTTTTTTCAAGGCCCCCCCTGGCCAGGGAAACACCCATTTTTTGGGGGGACGCCTGTTTTTTTGCTGGGGGTTTTTGGTTAGATTTTCCCACCAGGGGCCCCAATGATTGGGGGGCATTTTTAATGATTATTTTTGTTTTGGCTGGGAAGGGCCCGATTAAACCTTTTAAACTTGATATTTGTTTTTTAAAAAAACAGGTTTTTTTTTTTTTTTCCCCCCAGTTATTTCGGGGAAAAAATGGGGGGAATTAATTCTTAGCCAAATTTTTCCCCATTTTTTCCCAAAAAAACTAACTTGATCTAAAAAAAAAAAACTGATGGGGCAAAAAAAACCTTTCTTTTTTTTTACCCCGCTTGTTAGGCGGAAAAGAGTTTAACTGAGGGTTTTTTACTGAAAAGAAAGTACGTGCTGGCCGAAAAAAATTTTTTTTACTTTTTTTGGGGCGGGGTTGGTCCAAACTGGGGGGCCAAAAACCGCCAGAAGGGCCCAAAAGCGGGATTTTTTTTTAAAAACATTGAATTTTTTAAAAAAAATTTTTTCCCGGATTTAAACTTGGTTTATTTGGCCCCCCAATTTTTTTGAAAAGGCCCGGCCCATGGTTTTTCCAAAATTTTCATTGTTTTTTGGCCTTTTTTTGGTTATTTTTTTTTGTTATTTTACCCCCCAAAACTCCAAAAAAAACATTTTTTCGGGGGGGGGGGGAAACTTTTTCTTTTTCTAAAAACCTTTACAACCTTTTTTCAAAACCTTGTCGACCCCGTTAATGGATTGGCAAGGGGATTTGAAAATTTTTTGATATTCCCCCAGGTTTTTTATGCTGGATGGGCCCACCCCACCATTGGGGGGTAGGGGGGAAAAGGGGCAAACAAAGGGCAGGGACTGCCCCCCCCGGCCTCCTCCAGAAAACCCACTTGGGGGACTAACATAGGGAAAAGAAAAAAAAAAAAAAAAAAAATTTCCGCCCCCAATTTTCCCACTTTTTAAGGTTTCCAGGAAAAAAAAAAAAAAGGGAAAAAACCGGCCCAAAAACAATTTTACGCCAGTTTGGCAAGGTTTTTTGAGGGAAGGGGGGAAAAAAACCCAGGCCAAAACGGAAAAGCGGTTTTCCGGATTCGGCAGGCCACATAGAACAGCCCTAGCAAGTGATCGAAAACCACCGGCTAGAACCAGCTCACCGCACCAGGCATGCGCCGTACGAGACGTCCGGGATTTTTTAAGCTTGGACGAAGAGCGGCCGCGCGGCCCGCGCTCGCGCCTCGGCGACGCCCATCACTCACTATGCCATCATCACGCTGCCTCTCGCAGCATCGCCCTGGACCTGAAATCACTTTGCCTGAAAATAGCTATGAAGGCCCGCGAACGAGTCAGGACGTGTGGATTAGCGGGAGATCGTCAGCGAACTTCAATACGAATAATCTGTTGATGTTGAAGATGATTAGATGCGAACCATCGCAGAGAGCGGCGCGCTGCGGGCGCAGGGGGCCTCCAAGGGATGGGCCATTTGTTGCCGCTACATGGAGAGAGTCTGGCTTAAATAGGGTCGGATAACCATTTAATAAACGAGAATCAGCCCCGCTCTCAGGAGGCGGATCGGGCCTGGTTCGTCAGGGCTCAGATCTATAGCTGGATAGTTTATAGTCGCGTCGTTCTCAGCCGGTGTCGTGGAGTGGACCTGCGCGGAAAAACCGAGATTGGCGCGTTGAGCGGCGAGCCAGGTGATTACTACTTTATCTCCGGCCCTTGTGGGAATCGAGGCAGGGAGCTCTGTTTTGAGTTGGCTGCTTCGTTGAGGTGGTTCGCCACAGGCCTCTGCTGTCGCTCCAGGGGATCGGTGGGGCCCCACGCATACCGCCCGGAAGACGCGGCCAGGCGGGGCGGACAGGAGAAGTGCAGGATGCCGGCATGTTAGTTGAAGGAAGGAAACGATAACTGGAAAAGAATTCAGGCGGCCCACACACGGAAACCAAAAATACAAAGCAAAAAAATTCCTTTTGATCCGTGGGCGAAAAAAAAAGCCCCCAGTTTGGGGGACAAACCGAGCCAACCGAGGGACACAAAAAATTTTGTTTGTTGGCGTGACCCGGTGCTACCTCTTCCTTAGGAACAAGCGTGTAACCTTTGGAAGGTTCTGCTTTGTTTAGGAGTGAAAAAGGGCCAGCTTTTTCCATGGCTCTACTGTTCTTTTCTCTCTCGTTTCCCAGGGTTTTTCAAAAACCTGTTTTTCAGGGGGCCTTGTTTCAACAGGGGGCCCCAGTTCTTCAAAAAACCAGATTTTCTATTTTTTTCCAAAAATTTATACTGGGGCTCCAGAAGTATTACCAACCGTACACATTTGGAGAGGGTGGCAGAGCCCCCAAAAAGCGTTTAATCCCAGGGGCCCATTTCCAAAGGGGGAACCGCCCCCGAATGGCGACGTGAGAGAAGTCATGGGGGGTGGTTTCGTTTGCAATTTATTTATTTTGCGTTTGGTTTAGGTGACCAGCGCGCGATTGGGTATTTTAAAAAAAATCAGGGCTCCCAACTCTGGAAAAAAAACACACGTTAGCAAAATTTTTGTTTATTGCCAGCTTTTTTCTGGTTTTTAATTCCAAATGCCGGGTTCTGTGTGTGATGTGGGTAACTTAAGAGGACCGGGAAAGAGCGCGCGCCGCGGAAGGATGGAATGGGGGTACGGTGATTGGGAGGAAAAAATTGCTTGGAAAAAAAAGGGGGGGGGGCACCCAACCACAACACAAACCTCTGTTATCATTCATCCGAGTGCAATTAACCCGCCTTTTTTTCCTTTGGGACGAAATGTTGCCCACAAAAAAAACAGGGGCCCCAAATTGCAGGGTTTTTTGGGAAAGTTTTGTTTTTGGGGCCCCATTGCATTTTGAATTTTAAGCAGTTTGTACTGATGTGATAAATTTTTCCACCGGTTCAGGATTATTAACGCGCGCGCCCCCTTAGTGCAATCATTAAAGAAGGGGGCGTTTGATACTTCATTTTTTAGTCTTGTTCAGTGAGGGTTGTATGTCTAACTCTCCGTTTTTCCTTTTCGATTTTTGGAATTTTTTTTAATTTTTTTCTGTGGGGGGGAATTTTTTTGGCATATATGGTTTCCCCAAGAACACAAGCTTTTCACTCACCCCGCTCGCGGGGGGTGGTTAGTTTTTTTTTTTTTTTGAATCTGGGTGCGGGGGACTAGCGCTGCCCATGATGTCCTTTTTAGGTGGTGTTCTTTTGGTTTTCACGCTCACATACAGAAAGGAAAAAAAACCGACCCCTAAGGCGTCCCGACACCACAAAGGCCCATTAATCTCGCCGGGAATTTTTTCCGATTTTTTCCCAAGCCTTGAAATCAAATCTTTATTGGGGTTTTTTGTTATTTGAGAGAAACCCCCCAAAAAGGCCACCCGAGATTTTGGTTTTTGGATAGATCATCTACTCTTATTCCTCTCCCAATAAAACACACCCCCCCCTCCCCCAAACGCCCGTCCCGATTTTTTATTTTTTTTTTTTTTTTCATGGTTATTATTTTGTTTGGGAAAACAGCAGTTAAATTTCCCCCCCCCCACCCGCTTTTTTTGGCTTTATTTGGGGGGGGGGGGCCCGTCGCCAAGAGGGGCCCCCCACCCGGGGGGGGGGGGAAAACATTTTTTTTCGTTTATTCACTTTTTTGGGATTCCCCAAGCCCGGTTTATTTTAAATGGAGAGGAAAATTTTAGCTGATTTCAGGGGGATTTTTAACGTATTTTTTTTTTTTGCACACGTGAATTTATTCTTTGTTTGGAATAAATTGAGGAGAGATCGGCTACTTGCCTTCCCGGGCAAAAGGTGCGCGCGGGTTCGTGATTTTCTGACGCATGCCC
>Ga0163217_1075907_pt1 | contig 11982 bp, 11 predicted proteins | sample SynspAceP_FD_185933 | JGI IMG/M metagenome (GOLD analysis project Ga0163217, IMG submission 185933) | Saline lake microbial communities from Ace Lake in Antarctica - Synechococcus sp. Ace-P (PacBio error correction) | ecosystem: Environmental > Aquatic > Non-marine Saline and Alkaline > Saline ... | reverse complement strand
ACAAAAAGATAGCTCCAGATGTGAGTTTATTTTTGGTTTTGAAGAATTTGGACTTTTGTCTTCGGGTAAGTAGAAGGCGATATCTCTTTTAGTCGATTGAGCTTTTTTAGAGGCCAGAGCTTTTCATAATAGAAAGAATTATAAAGTCCCCTTTACACGAAGAAAGAAATTTAAATAGAGGAATTATTACAGTTGTAGGAAATCTTATAATGATTTCGATTACTTTACACTTCGTTCCATGCGAAACTACCAACTTAAAAAATGGATAGCTAAGTCGTATTTGGATTTCGTTATGGATTCGCTACGGATTAAAAAATTTTCAATGATTTGGCTTGCGATTTTCATATTGGAATGCAGTAAGCGGAAAAAAGGTTAAATCTTTAACTTTATGGGTTTAATATAAAAGACTACTGAACCTATTAATCGAGAGCAAAAAAAACAGGAATACCTTGCCTCAGTTGCGACTTAGGAAGACATGACGCTGAATGGCTCCTTGTAAATTTCAAAGCTTTTCAAAGCGATTGGGTTTGATCAGGATTTCAGATCAGGGAAAATTATCTCCAGAGAAAATCGATATCTCGAGCCATTTCTAAAAAACATTGCGGAGCAGGCTGAAATTGATCTTTGATGCTTCAGACTACGAGAGAGCAAGTCAAGGTTGGGATATGAATCTTCGATTCAAGGATTGTTAAGAGAGAAGTAAACTCCGTAATGATTGGAGTGTGCGTGCGCGGCGGCATATTTTCAACTTTCCGCAGGCAAAGAAAAAACTGCATGGAAATGGTCAAGTGGCTGGACATATGATCGGGTGACCCCCGCAAACCTTTTTCGGACATATTACCAGGCTTTAAGTCTGAACTTTTTTTAGAGTATTTACTGAGGCCAATGGCTTTGACTTGTGAAAAGAGGCTCTTTTTTCCAGATCTTTCTAGTCCCGTGTTTGAAGTGAAGAGATCCGATGGAAGTCCGCAGTCGTGTGAGCTTAGGGAAAAATAGTAAGGAGACTTTTCTTTTTTTACGTAGCTAAGCGAAAAGAAATTAAAGCGATTTTTGCAACAGCCCACAGCAGTCTGGACTATTGAGCATGAAGTGTGGAAGAGCTAACCATTAAAGATGATAAAAGCAAAAAAAGGAGTGGTCGGAATCCCCACTTTCTTGTTCCCCTAGCTCTATTCACCTAAGGCTTGGAAGAATTTTAAAACCGGATCGACCCCACTTGCACCAGCAAATCAGACTATTTTAAGAAAATCAAATTGTTAAAAATGAAAATTTTCCTCTTCACAAAGACGCCTAGTTTCACATAGCAGGAGCGAGCGGAGTCATATGAATATTATTGTCTCGCTTTTCGGGATCAGGTTCGAAGTCTATAGTCTTGCTATTCTATCCCAAGCAGAGCAAGGCAAGAATATGAAAAAGCCGGAAATCCGGCTCTAATTTTTTCTTGGACATCCTGAGTCCTATCATTTTGGGATTGGCTGAGCTCGACTCGTAAAACTAAATCAAGGAAGAAGAAGCCCAAAATCTCTTAATCTCTAGTCTCTGGCGCGCGATATAATTCACCTCGTATCTCCTCATTAATTACCGGCGCGTACCCAGTAATCGGCACCCTGTAAAAATGATAGCCTATTCTAAAATAGCCTGGAAGGATAAGAAAGGATGAAATTACAAAGAGTTTACTGGCTTGACCAAAACTCACGTCTAGAATCCCATTTCACTGGATTGCAAAGCAAATGCACGGCAGATTCGCATGTGAGGAACCGCTGGATGGATAAGTCCAAGATTTCTGTGGTGGAATCGGGGCGAGGAGTGTTCCTAGCGTCCCTGCGAGCGCAGCGAAGAACAATCTGGATCATTCCGCGAAGCTTGAACCAGATTTGCTTCGTCGTCCCTCCGCAATGACGCGAGAGGAAGAAAGACATTCCGCTTTCATAAGTTATGGGCGTTTGTTAGAGCGGAAGGCTTCAGGATGCTATTCAGGCTTTTTTGCGAAAGTGAACCCAAAAAACCCCTATCCTAATTCCTCCCTTACCATTTACGGAGAAGAAACCTTTTATTCGTTCACAGTTGGAAACTTTGATTATTTGAAACTGTGGGTCGTAAAGACAAAGTAAAATTACAGGGTAAATGCAGTTGTCAACAAAAGTTCTGAGGGGAGAAGGCAAACAGATGCGAGTGCTTCCCGTGAGGACGCCGCGCCAAAGTGACGGTCACCACGAAGGATGAGAAAAGCACTGCGTTCCGATGCCGTCCGCGGACGGGCTGCTTCCGGAGCGTGGGGTGGAAGCGATTGAGGGCAGGGAAGTCCAATAAGTGGCTCGATAGCCCGAGGAAGCGGAGCAGTAACGTGAGCAAGAAAGGGAGGGAGTGTCCGTGGCAATCCAAAAAAAAGGCAGCCTGAGCAGATGGAGAGGCAATGGAAAAGCAAAACCAAAGGCAAAGGCGCCGAGGGCAGCAACGGAAGGAGCAAAGACGGAGATCGAAGAAACCAAAAGAACCCCACAAAACGCACAGAACAGCGAAACACAAGCCAACAACCACAAACACAACAACCAAAAACAGAAAAAAGCCCAAACGAACAAACACCCAAAACCCGCAAGCCAACCCCAACGAAAAAACGAACAAAAAGCAAAAAACACACAAACACTAAACAAACCCCAAACAAACCCCAACACACCCAAAACCCCCCAAAACACCACACCAAAAACACCCCCCCCCCACCCCCACCCCAACCCCCAAACCAAACCAACGCCACACCACACCAAAACCACCCCAAAACAACAAAAAAACAACCACTCCCAACACCAAACACCACGAACCAAAACAAGCCAACGACAAACAAAACGCCAAAAGACAAACAACGCGGCAACAAAATCTATGCATCAATGTCTATCCCTCGAATATATCCATGTATGAACTGCACGCACCGCAAACCCACCTCGACAGACTCCCGCCGCGAATCCGACTCGGTACAGAAACCCCCAAACCAATCCAATCCGGCTCCCAACTCTTAGATTTTATCCATCTGATTTAATGTCTGAACAATGAAAAATATCGTCCGTCCCGATGGACTTTTGCCAGACCTAATTGTCAATCAGAATCCAGAGAGTTAAAACCATAACTGGCAAGGAAATGGGTGTCCGATGGAAAGAACTGTATTGAAATAATCTGGAGGCCATGGCCGACGATTCTAGCCAGTTCCAAAGTTGGTGAGCGGAGTCGAAACCATCAATAGCTGAAGGTAAAAAAATATCACTAGTGAGTTTCTAACAAATGGCCGTAGGCATGACCGATTTCAATCTAGCCAGGCGCGGTGGTGTGCAAAATGGCTGGGAAATAGATTGAACATCAGTTTCCCAAAAATGCCGTTGGCATGCTTGATATTGGTAGATTTTATCCATTTGAATTTAATGTATTGGGCAATGAAAAAATATCGTCCCGTCCCGATGGGGACTTTGCCAGACCTCATTGTCAAATACAGAATTCCAGAGGTTAAAAACCTCTTGGCAAGAATATGGTCGTCCCGATGGGACTGTAATGAAATAATGGCCGTTGGCCATGGCTGAACGAAGCTAGCCAGTCAAACCTTGTACGTACGAGCGGGAGTCGAACCAAAATTCTGGGAAAGAATTTCAATTGAGAGTTTAGTCCAGGAATGCCGAGCATGACAAATGATGATCTTGCCAGCATTTCAATGGCTGCGAACAAATAGATGACCACTCCAGGTTTCCAAAAATGCCGTTGGCATCGCGCCTGTCATTGTAGATTTTATCCCATTTTGATTTAATGTTGGCAAGAACAAATATCGTCCGTCCCGATGGACTTTGCCAGACCTCATTGTCAAGGCAGAATCAGAGGTTTAAACCCTCTTGGCAAGAATATGGGTCAAGTCCCGATGGGACTCGTATTGAAATATATGCCTTGCATGGCCGACATCTAGCCAGTTCAAAGTTTGGTGAGCGAGTCGAACCAAAAATTCCTGGGAAAGAATTTTCCAATTGAGAGTTTAGGCAGAATGCCGTAGATGACTGATGAATCTTGCCAGCGCATTTCAAATGGCTGGAAAATAAGATGAACATTCAGGTTTCCCAAAATGCTCGTTGGCCATGGCTGCATTAAAAAAGAAATCATTAAAACCTAGGCTCAAGCTCCTTTTTTTTCAAAATCGGCTTAAACAGCATCTTGAAATTTATTTCGCACTAAACCAATCCATGCCATCAGGATTTTCTGAAGGTTGTGTATTTCTTTTTGATTACCGTCATCGTGTTGGTGTCAATCACTACAGCTTGTTTCCTTTGCTTACCGTATAGATTGCCCTAGGACGTACTGGATCGAATGAAGATGCCTTCCCCCACCGGCACCCACGTTCAATTCGTTGGACCTCGGTTCGTTGTAGCAAACTCCCAGACCACGTAGCTCATTGCCCTGAAGCTCATTCATCAATAGGTATTTTCCGTCCTTGGTAAACTTAATCCGGTTGTTCAATCCACCTTTTCAAACGAAATGGTACTGATTCAGTTTTTTCTCCCGCACGTGATGATTTGATATTCTTCTTCGCATTCATGTGAAGGCCCAAAAACTCATTTTCCGTCGGGTGAAAGCGCCATGCCTTTCCATTGCGAGTCGTCCGCCAGGGAAAAAGCGTGAACAGTAGATTTTTCTGGCCTCCTTTCATTGGTTATTACGACGATTAAACCTAGCAATCTCAACACTGCGATTGCTGCTTGCTGCTTGAAAATGCGCAAGTTCATCTGGCCAAAAGTTGTAAGCCAGAGCATGTGCGATCCACCAGGCAAACCAGGAGGACCTCGTCAAATTGCTTTGTCGCCGGATCATATCGCGTTGCACTGACCGATCTCAGGGCGCTGCCCAGGCCAGGCTCTCATGGCCGAGATAAAGATGGTTCCTGCAAAAGAATGGCATTGTCGGCGCTACCAACTGCCAGGCTAAAGAAATAGTCACCTAAGGCCCGACTCAACGCGCTTTTGAGGCCCATCACATTCCACCATCTCGTGGATTCCGGAGCGGAAGGGATTGTTATCCTATAAACATACCGCCCATCCGGTTGCCAGGTTCATTGAAGGTTTCCTCCTTGCCTGGAAACGTGCCACAATTTCAAGTGTTTTGGGATCGATGATCCACCAAGCGCCCAGCATCCTTCTCCCCCACGAGCAATGCCTCCCTGGGAGTGGGGCAAAGGCTTACCACCGGAGAATCCGGGATCAACTGCCCGATTTCCCCCTTGGGCAAGGCAGTTGGCTGTAATTCAAATAGGAGTAGGGCTATTATAAGCAGTAAAAAAACCAGTTGCTTTTGTCATGACAAGATTATTGAAGAGGATAGCTGTATTTTATGAATACTAGACTGCCCCAAGACCCAAAGGACATTGTTCCTGCCGCTTGTCCTTCAATCCTAGGGATTCAAACTTTCCGGAAGGAGTGCAGGGGGGATCAGCCCGTGTAATTGAAATGTCATCGGTTTTTTTTTGGCAGGAATGTCGTCAATCGAGGAAATATTTGGGTTCCGCCAAACGGTTTGGTTGGTGATTTAATTATGAATTGAAAAATGGTTTATCTACTAAGTTTAAATGGATTTCAAATTCTAATTGATAGAAAGGTGTAATTGCAAATTACACCCTAGATCACCGCACGGACTACGCTCAGAGGAGGTTTGTGACGCATAGATAATGCTCCAAGGCGAAGCGATTTAATTCGAGGACTATTTTGAACTGCTTCTATACAGGACTAAGCCTTCTAAAAAGATCCGACATTTTTGAGGTTTGTGTATTATTAAGTAAATTATAATTAATCCAAGATAGATTACTATTTCAAAAAAACTGGGTTTCTTTCCCAAATTTTTTTCAATTAAACCCACATTTACTATGAACGATTCCCCAAACCACTGACGGAAATTTCTGTTACCTACAATTATTTTCCTGATTAAGGAACAGTTAAAAGTTGATTTCAAGATGGTCTTCTGACGTTGATTGAATGGACTGAGGGCCATTTTTCGCAGGGCTAAAAAAGAGGAAGGATACCCTTTATCAAAGAAATTGATAGGAGATAGAATTTACATGTTCACCTGGCTGGAAAAACGGACACCTTATTCATTTGTTACCCGTGGTTCTAACTTGGCACAAAACACCATGCAATCATTCACGCCATTTTAAATCCACAAACGGAGGAAGAAATGTCACTCTTTCCATAGTTGGGATTATTAAAAAGCATACGCTGAATAGTAGTGGGATTTTTGACTTTTTGTCATCCGCTAATTGCGTTTGGAGTTTCCAAATTTAATTTTTACCTATTAATTCATTCTTTCTACCGCTTAATGATGCATGGAATGTCCTTCGATATATATAGTATAGCATCGTTACCAATAAAAGCAATATTACTATGATTTAGGTAGTTTCTATAGGCCATCGATTACACACCAGCGCCAGCGTAGGTACGCACGCAACCTTGAAATTACACTGTGAACGTCCAACCTTGTTAATTGTACTAATGCTTGTTTCATATAAAAGCGCTTACGATCCAGATTCTAGCTGAAACATTTTCAATATAATCGAAAATTACTGGAAAAAATTTGAAACCGTCATCGAGTGGAATAATATATCTGAAATTAAAGTTCGAAGATTCTGATCTTATAGTATAATCTTCAATTTTTCCAGTTTGAAATCATTTCATCAAATGTACGCGTCTTTGACTTAAATAAATAAATCTTTTAAAATATCATATAACATCTAGAGCCAATTGTTTCCGGTGGGAGTCCAGTCATCCTATGCCATTAAAGCGCTTAGAGGGCATATCTTGATATGCATCCGTCATAAGGAAAATTCAGATTATTCTTCGCCGAGCTGATCAACTACGATTTATTCCAAGTATTAATTTTTTGTTGATATCTAGTAACAGTCCTTGAGAGGTTTTCCAAATTCTTTTTCAAGATCAACACAAAGTCTGCTCAGGTATTCGATTTTTCTTGTTTACGATTAATACGGCTCGGAATTCCAAATTATTAATCGGAAAAGTGCAATGAGAATTCCTTATCACCACAAGCACAATTTCCCCTATGGCATAAAGCATTATACTTGCTTACTCTATTTTCCTTAATTATATTTTGTCGAATTTTTTCTAAAAAGTTTTAAGCATAGATCGCCTGTTTTGCTCTTTTCAGGAATGTTTTTAGCCGAAAAAGGAATTATCGTTAAGTTACCTGAATTAATGATTTTCACTCAAAATAAAAAAGATCTAAGGATAAGGGATTATAGAGAAACTTATTCCATAGGGATATTAAAAGAATTGTGATGGACTTAGTTGTATTTACACCCAGTCCCAACAGCGGTTCTTGGACTTCAACTGTGAAGGGGGTGTATTTCTTTATCACCTCGTTTCGCTGAGACTCTTCTTCTTGATCCAAGTTTTCTCTGCCGAAGCTTGCTTTCAAATCTTGGATTTCCCAAGCAGTATAGGTGAAATTTAGCATTGCGGACCCGGAGTGTCTAATTGCAGTTTGTAATCTCTGATTTTTAAAGCCAGGAAACATCTATTTTTCCATAAACTTATTTGTATGGAAATATCCTGACACTTTAGTCTGGCTTTGAATTTGGACCAAATGATTTTTTTGAAATCCCAATATCAAGGGATCCCAAACCCAAGGTGAACGAGGCAAGAGGCCTGAATCGAAGGTGAAACTATCCATCCGGTCAAATTCTCCTGTCCATTCCTTTCTGGAATGCCAAATGGTGTTTGAACATGATCCAGTCTACTTGAAATTGGTTCAACTGAAATTGGCGTTTCTTGATACCACGTAATCAAACCGGCTATACCAGTCCCGTTAAGTTTCAATTGAGCATTCCATCCTTTTCATTATTTTCAAGTGGATAGCCTCAATGGGTCTGTTATAGGACTGGGAAGTACCGGACATTATCCGGAGTTCTTTCAGTACGTAATTACTGTTCTACTGGCTGAAAATAGGTAGAAGATTAAAATCAGATACGAAACTTGCTCCAAAACAGAAAGATATACCAATCTTTGTCTTTGAAAACCATGTTTTAGTTCAAGTGAATTGCGTGTTATTCTGGTTGTAGGAAGCTTTCCTCTGCCTATGACAAATATGGATTCGAACATAAGAACGCGCTTAGGGTTTAAGATTTGGGTAACTAGGTTCGGTTGATTCTTGCTAAACTATAAGAAAGTACTATGGTGTGATTTATTCCGAATAATTTATTGGATAAGAATACCACTTGGAAGACATTTTAAATAATTTCGTTTTAAAAACGGTGTTAGTGCTTGATGAATGGCTTCAGAAATTGTATGCTCAGCTCGCAACCCAAATTGTGCTTGAGTAGCTTCTCCAAGCTTTGCCTTGAAAAAACTTAGATAGGCAGGCATTTACATTTTCAGTGTAAATAAAATTATTTGATAAATAGGAATCGATAATAAGGTTTCCTTCTTCCCCTTGTGAAAGAGTTAGATCATTTTGACTCTTTACTGCAGCGGTTTTTAGACCAGTTTCCATATCCACTTGTTGAAAACTACTCTACTAAAAATCCGCTTTAGCAGTTTCTGAAGGTTTTATGCGTAGTTGGCATCTTCAGTTATTAGCCCCTGCCTGGCTTTGAACAGGTTTCTTCTTGGTGTCTTTATTTCCGTTTGTAGTACTGTGTTTGAATATTCCCGGTTATTTAAATTGGCCCATGTCAAAGTCTGCTGCAGTTACCTCCTTTTCCCTCGAAGTATGTTGAGTTTTTAAATTTGCAACATGGTTTGTTATACGTGTACCTAATTTGTTGGCGGTATTTGCCTCTAAAGTAATTAATTCCTGTGATTCTTGAAATTCGCTACTGGGCAAGTCCCATCTTTCTTCCAAAAATCACTCCAGAAACCGGTCCATACAAACTCCAATAGTTGTGTTTTTGCCTAAAAAATAATCTACTCCGGCCTCTTGCATTTTGGCCCCAGGTAATCAAATACAATTGTAGGTTTTTTGTTCAGCGTAGTTTTGCTGCTCGTTATCAATAAACTGTTCACTAAATAGATTCAAAATAAGCACCCGGCATTAGCACTGTAGGTACCAAATACATTGATTTTCTTTTTGCCTCGTGTGATTGATTTGCCAAAACTGCACCATTTCCCTGTCGAATCCTCCTGAACCAACACCAACGCGAAAATGAACCATTTTGTTTTTTTTTTTTTTTTAACCTATATCATTTATTTTCCATCAATTTTGATGTTAAATGATACCAGAGTTGCCTACTGCATTCATACTTTGCCGGAAAGGGTTAGTAATCAACCTATCTGACAATATTATCGCTAGACATGGTTTACTGAGACAAATAACCAAATCTTCCATGGGAGAGCGAGTTTGCTTTCCGTCCATTTGGACAATTACGCCGTCTTTTCCACGCAATCTTATTCGCGGTTTAGTTTGTCGATCTATGGGTAACTTCCTGAGCTTTCCCCAATACTTGAGTGCTGTAGATTCCGGCAGCAATGATTACTTATTTGAAACGTTGACCAACCGTTTTATCATGTACTCCTCAACAAAAGGTCGCTTCTCTACTACCATCACTTCATCAAGTTGCTTGGCATCTTCTTCTTAGCTGTAAAGGAGTAACTCCGATATGGGTTTGATCCGATAGAAATAGGGGATAGGTAATACCTGTTTATATCCCCATCATAAAAGCAGATTAATAGATAGTCACCATCAGGAACATCGAAAATCACAAAGTTTGCCGAGTGTATCGTTACCGCACCTTTTATCAATGAAGGAAATCTGTGGGGGTTAGTAATTTAAGGGACATTTGCATAGGATAAAAGATGCACCGAAGGCTCAAGTACTTTTCCAGATATTGATTTGGCTTTAGCGCCGAAAGCCAATTATGAGTGCAAGAAAAAAGAAAAATGCTTTCATAAAGTGAAGAAAAAGTGAAAAAAAAAGATCGATCTATGAATTTAATCCCAAGTCGATATATTGTTATTAATACAATATAGGGATTTATAAAAAATTGGAAGTCATATATTTTTTAATAAAAAAATGTTATAAAGCTATAAATAACTGAAAAACAGATAAATGTGGAGTTTTTTTGAAAAGGTTTTTAGTATATCGATAAAAACTTGTCAGTACATGGAATGTTATAAAAATTTAGAATATTTAATTGCATATATATTTAAGAATCTTGCCACAGCGGGTTGTTTTAGCATTGGGCAAGGGCAGTAGGGGCAGCAACCTACGAAATAGGCGGCAAGTGATCATTGCCTCCGCGGGGTGAGAGGCTTTGTAGATTGGATTATTGGTAATGAATTTGGTGAGGATATAAAGAGCCTTACTTCAGATCTTGGCACCGAACTACACCCAAAAAAAAAAATCCGACTACACCCTGAGCGGTAAATTCAATCAAGTTGCAGTTTTAGAAATTCTGCTTTTTTAAATAGTATTGTAGCTTAACGGAAAATTGAAAAAATACCTACCCTTTCGATCCCTCGATCAAACATCACCTGATTTATCGCCCTTGGCCTGGCCCATCTGGATATTTATTTTTTTGTTTTTTACAGAGCCCTGAGTGGGGCTTTTCGGGCAACTTGATGATTCTCGATTAAAATGAAATTTCTGCCAAAATTTATGGACTGTTCGGGGCAGCTGGGGGTACTTTACTGTGCCTTCCCCATCCAATCTTGGGCTGGCCCAGGAAAGGAAGGAAAATGGCTTCTTCGTTCAGAGTTGATTTTTTCATGTTCAATCTGGTTTTGATGTTGGCTTTGTCCACCTCATGGCTTGGTTTATTTTTATATTAGTGGTGGATGCCAAATCCTTTACCCGCCTACCCACCATTGGACAATAATTTTGCGAAAGCCATCTATCTGCCAGCTGTTTGACTGTATTCCGATTCTGGCTATCGGTCGCTGGTTCTTTCGGGAAATACAAGGAGAAACAACTCGAAAAAAGATTAAATCGAAAATTCGTGGAGCCGGGGAATTTTGAAGCGACTGCGATTGCAGTGGAAGGAATTTGATGTTACATACAATCTTCCGATCTAATTTACGTGGAGGGTCTTTTTTCAAAGAAGGGGAAAAAATTAAAAACACAATTTGATTCCGAAATTAAAACTTTCCACCATAGAGGAGCTACTTCCAGAGCTGATCCGAACGCATCGTTTCTTTTTTTGATCAATTCCAGTCCATTTTTCAATTTCAATGGAAAACAGGCAATAGAAAATTGTACATCCGGCCTGAGTGAAGGGATAGGAAGTTAACCCGTATCAAGGGACTTACCTTGAGTCTTTGAAAGCTGCTTCAATTTTCCACCACAGGAATAGCACAGTTTCGCCACAATCCTCGTTTTATTGTCTCCAGAGGTCGATTGAGTTTGTATGTTTGAAGCAGTTCCAAAACAACAATTTAAAAATCAATCCCCATGAAAAAGTATTACTCATCTTAATTTCTGCTTGGCTTAAATTTTAAAACTTTAAAAGCTTGCAGCACCAATCCAACTGCGAATTGCGCATCCGAACTGGATTTTTGTTACGAAGGCAAGGGGTCCAGTCCAAAACTATCTCCTTCAAAGATTTCAGAATTAGGGCGAGAAGGAAAGCCAAAATTCGAGGAGAGTTACCAAAAGCTAAGAGCTCAAATGAACGATAAGCCTGGAGTTAAAGGGCTTTTAAAATTGGCTTTTTTGGAGGTCTGAATCCAAAACTTGAATGTCTCTTGGTTTTGCAGGGATAAGCCATTGCCCCACGCTGCCGAAAAAAATCCCCTGGATTTCTTCTGAGAAAAAAAGTCTTCAAGGGGGACTCTAGTTTTTTAGGCAGGGGGTTTAATAGGAGGCAAAAGCCGAAAGAGTTCAAGGAAAATTCCTAAAAGACGGGACCAAAAGAAAATGTAAAAGCGGGGAGTTTGGGGAACCAAAAAAAAAAAGTTTCTAGAAGGGGGGAAAAAAAGGTTTTTCTTTGGGATGAAGGTATTCTCCCCTTTCCCCCTCTGGGGG
>Ga0163217_1055702_pt1 | contig 11982 bp, 15 predicted proteins | sample SynspAceP_FD_185933 | JGI IMG/M metagenome (GOLD analysis project Ga0163217, IMG submission 185933) | Saline lake microbial communities from Ace Lake in Antarctica - Synechococcus sp. Ace-P (PacBio error correction) | ecosystem: Environmental > Aquatic > Non-marine Saline and Alkaline > Saline ... | reverse complement strand
GTATTACAGCTTGAAGTGGTGGATCAGGCTTTTCCCATGTCGGTTTCATCGCAGTCCGGTGCGGCGGGCGTGATTTGCCCCGTGCCAGAATATCCGCCCTGCCCTCGGGCGCGCGCAGCCTTTTTCGATCGCTTGCCTGGATGATGTAGTACGACTGGACGCATTTCTCCATCCTGACGAGATAGCGGTCATGAGCAATCGCCGTTCCACACCGGCTCGGATTTGGAAGTCGAATTCATCGTAGCATTCATTTAGGGCTGCGCACGCGCAAAATCCACGCAAGCCAGACCGGCGGCCACCATCACGCCCGAGAAACCCCAATCCCTGAATGTTCCTGTTCCCAGAAAGACGATGCGATGTCAGCGTTACGCTGGTTGAAAATCGATTTCGGTCAGCAGCAGGTCCACGTCGCACCATAAAGCCCGGACAGGAAATTTATTGCGACCACGGTTTCCAATATCGTCCGAGCAGCGCGCGGCGGCAGATCCTGATGGAACCCCACCGGGGCGGCAAAACATAGGCGGCGTGCAGACGCCTTCACGGGAGGCCCGTTCGCTAAAAGATTCATCAGATTCTTCGCTCCTCGGAATCCCCAAAGCGGCGGGCGTCCAGCGCCGGCCACGTCCCATCGCTGTGTGGTTGAGTCAGCAGGTGACACAGGATTGCGGCCAATTTCGGAGTTTTAAAGCACGCGGATCAACGAAGCGCGGACGGCGGCACTTCGACACCATCAGCTTTTCGATGGCCAGACAGCCAGGACGTGTCCTAGGTTCAATTCGGTTGTTTTGGGGTGTGTTGTGTTTGCATTTGGGGTTTGTGGGGCCAAGCGGATATACCAGTTGGCCGTCAATAAGTGACGGCATGTGTTTGGCATGGTTATTGGGTGTGCGGCTTTCGGCATTTCTGAGGCTTTTTCTGTGGGGGTTTACCGCGGTTTTGGGCTTCTGGCTAAAGCCATTGCACCACATGTGCGGACTCACGCATACTGTTGCGACGAGTGTCTGGCGCTCGTTCTAAGTATGTATTCGGCATATGTGGGTACAAGGACGCAGATTAACCCGCCGTGTTCTCTCGTGGCAGGGTTTGGGTTTGGCGGTGTCTAGCAGAAATATGTTTTGAATGTTGGAAGTTTAGTCGTGGAATCGTTGCGTGTGCTTCGCCGGGTCAGGGCCGGCTTACGGAATACCCTTGTTTGGTGGGTTCTCAATCATTTAGCGCTCTCTTCATTGGTCTGCGGCGTGCAGTTATGGGATTCTGTTGTTGGGCCTCAGTCGCACCACGAAGAAGGTCAAGTCGGTTACCAAAGCACGATTAGCAGGGCAACGCGGAGCCTTTTTTGAGTTTTTAGGTTTATTGATCCCGAGAGAGAGACTTGGCAACAGCTGACCATCGGGGAATGTATGTAGATGGTGGCAGATCAGTATTGAATCTCACCAAATGCCAGCCCATTATTTTTTGTGCCGTCCTGGGCGTTCTTCATCTCTTGGGTGAAGAGGAATAAATATTCAAGCCCCTTACCCAATAGTGCGACATAAAAGGTCGAATGGCCGATTATTTCTGCTGCGATCGAGGGCTACGGGTTTCATACACCACGCGCGTTTTCGCTCTCGGCATAGACGTGTACTTCGCGGTATAGCCGGTGGTTCGGGGAAAATCTTGCGTCAGGCGGGATGTAGTCCATCGGAATCCGAGGGTAGGAATCTGTTCGTGGGAGCACGTGCGCGGCGAACAGATTCGGTGTAGTTGTGAACCCGCCATATTAAATTTTGCCGAACATATCAAAGACTTCGCGTTTGTGCAAGTACCCAGGTTGGACCGTTACGGTTGGATTATCGGTATCGATCGAACGTGGACCATGTCCGTCTTCGCGCGCGGCTAAAACCCGCAGACGGTTATGCGCTTGTTGTTCTTGGTACATGCGGCACAAGATAATGATATGGGATGACGCTAATGCGGGTTTGGCGCTGTCTCTGCCGGCGTAATTCCACGCGTTCCGTGATGTCCACCAACGAGCGAGAAACGACAGGTCGCATCCACTTAATGATAAACTCCACTAAGAACGGGTCAGATTGGCCTGCGTTGTATTTTCGTCCATGTTTCTAAGCTCTTTCAGATCAGACGGAGAGTTTTTTGGTGCGCCGAACGCCAAGTGATACGAGTGCAATGTGGCTCGTTTCTGGCTCTGGATTGGATACGCGCTAAGTTCGTTCTACCGTTGTTCTGACCATATCAGCCCTTAGCGAAACCCAATTGTGCCGGACTTGTTTTTTGGTTGTGCTTGGTTTCGGATTTTTACGTCTTGAGTCGTTTATATGTCTTATGAATATGCCGGTACAGCAAGCCTCTGTCTCGTTGTTGAGGGTCTAGCCTAGGTGCACACTAGATCAGTTCGACAATTGTGAAGGGACAACAAGTTTCGCGTCGCAGGGCGTGTCTCTGTACCTGGGCGCCTACTCACTCGGTAATAGCTTGTATTGTGGTTGTATATAGGAACGCGCGCCGTATAGGCGCCTAAGAATGCGCTCATGAGTCGATTGCACATACCGCGGTTCGGGTCTATATCTGCGTGGTCGAATATCGCGGCTTCGTTCTGCGCTCGAGGCCGTTTGGGTGTTGGTGGGGTTGGTCCGAGTTGCTTGTGGTTGGGTTCGATGCGTGCCCTGCGTGGCTGGATCGAGAGTCGAGGTCCTGGACTACGGCGAAGTTGATACGCAGCTCGCGGTTGGCTGTGTGTGTCTGCCATATGATAGGCTGTTCTAGTAATCATTTTAGTCGCGGTGTCATCGTATGTGGTGCAGTCATCCTCGATGTCGTGTACGCAGCAGGCGCAAGTACCGAGAGATGGTCAGTGCTTAGGTTGTGTAGCGGCGAGTCCTCTGTACGGTCCCAGGTTGATGGTGTCTTCGAAGTTCGGGATTAGGTTTTGTTTTCGGCAGGAAGCGTTTGTCTCGGTGCTAGTTCCTTGTGCAGGTTCTGGGTGGGCCACTATCTCGGTCCATCCCGGCCAACATTGGACCGCCGGCGGCTTGCGACTGTGCCAGTTCCAGGTGCTCTTGTGTTTTCTTCAAATCTGTCATACGCAAAATTACTCTCTGGGCGGTCAGCACGGCAAGAAACAGTCCTGTTCATCGTACTCCAGTAATGCGCAGTCCATGGCTTTCTACGTCCTGAGGAAAGCTCTCCAGCGGCCCAGGGTGTAGAGAGAGAGGGTGGGATATAAGCGAATTTTTTCGAGGTCATAGAGATGAGATGTTAAACGAGGATTCGACTTTCGACGGGTTGTTAGATACCGGCGTACGTTGATTTTGTTCATTCGGGCGTCGTTCAAAAGCGTTATATATTCGTTGCATTTCAGTAGGCCTGTGAGACTTTTCTGGTCTCTCGGTGGCGTTTGAGTGGTAGTGGGCGCGTGGTTGGTTTTGGGGTGTCTGGTTTGGGTTTACGGCATGTTTCATGCTGAGTAATATAGTCATTAGCTTTGGCCAGTGTGATCAAACAATGTCGCGGTATTAGATCAACAATCGCCACGGCTGAGGAAAATGATGGTTGTTATTCGGCAGGTATTGCGCGCGAGTTCTATGTCGTTCCAAGGGATATGTGTGCGCTGTTTGCGTGATGTGATCGCGCCACGGCGCCCTGTCAGCCAAAACGGCACTATTGGCTTTTTTGCGGTTTTGACTCCCTGGCTCTCTGTCCGTTCTTGTTTAGAGTGTCAACCTGTTGCCCTCCATATTATTTGCGGGTCATCCCAGCTAAGAAGCGGTTTTTTATACCTCTTGCCCGCGTTCCTCGGTGCCTGAGGCGGGCGCTATTTTTCCATATTTTATTATGTCGCTGATTCGCGGCGCCGTCTTGCGTACGGTGCTCTCTTGGCCTTGCACCGTGGCGTTTTGGGTTGGTGATGCTGGTCATCTGAGCGAGTTCAAACATGAATCTTGGCGGAGTGAAGTTCTCTCTCGGGTCATCTGTACATCTCCATCTCGCGCGCTCGAGCCAGGTGTTGGTTTCACCCTCGGTCTGTGCGGTTGATTTTTATTTTTGAATTGGGTGATATGGTTCGTGATTCCTACGAGCGGCTCGTTGCGTTTGTTCAGAAAAGGAGTTGCGGCCTTGATTTTGTCCTCATCGTGGGGCTGTGCTTCTTCTCGGTTTTCTGTCTCCTCTAGCGGCTCCGCCGGCGGTCTCGCTTATTGATGGTGTGATGGTCTCCACGACCTGGGCTGTCGAATCCTCGGGCCCCGAGTCAATCCCGCGGCAAACGTGGGTTGGTCGGCAGCACACAGCCCCCGCGGTGCAGGCAGGACGCAGATGTGTCAGGTCACATACCTTCGGCGCTCTTGTGTAAAATCGCGGCCCGTCGCAGTTCATCTCTTGTTTGGCACCGCGCGGGGAGTGTTTGCGAGCAGCACCCAGATCGAATGGGCCTCTGTGCTGGTCAGGTACATAATGAGCAATGATGGCGGGGCTGCGACATTGAACACGTCGACCTGTTGCTGCCCGCCCTGTTCTGTCCCCTTCATTCTCTCGTCCGAATTAGAGCGTTGGAAGGGTGGTGCTGTGTGTTATTGTAATTTTCTGATGGTTGTTTTGTTTTGGGTTGGTCGCTTGGAAGTTGGATTTCGCGCTTCTAGCTCGTCTTCTCTGTAAAGTCCCATCTGTGAGCGTATTGCGTCTCCGCCGTATGGTCACATCGCTAGGAGAGCGTACGCCATGGCCAATCTAGCCGCCGCCAAAAGGGCATTGGCCCTGCACGCGGCCCGATCAACGGCTTGGCAGCGTTGTTGTAGCGCGCCTCAGCATCCGTTTTATGGTGGCAATACGCCTTTCCCGCCTCGGCCGAGCGTGTCGGCCCATCCATCTCGCGCTGCTGCGGCGCTGCATCCAGCCCGATTCCGCCACCCGCGCAAAAGCTTTTTGCCTGCTGCCCGTGAGCCACCACGACCGTACGGCGTCATCGGGCGGCCAACGCGGCAGCGGCTGCGTCAGTTCGTCATCATTCTGCGCGGGACATCGCATTGTGCTTGTCCGCGCGCGCAAAAGGGTCAAGGTGGGCGACACCGCGATCAGTGGTCGCCAGGCTTCAACGTTGCTCGTTACATCACACTGCCCTCATTGCGCCGCGCCATCGCGGCGGCCTCTTTCAATTAATGCCTTATTACAGCCCTGTGTCATTAGCCAATTCCCTACCAGATGACGCGTTGTGACCTGTTCGGGTTGGGACATTGCCGGGCGGCACCGCGGTGCTGCATGAAGGGCATTCCTCCTCTCCAGGTCCACCGAGCCGCTGGTCATGCAAACACCGCACACCCATACGAGTATAGCGAAGGGCTGTTGCTCTATCAAATAGTTTATATTCGCATCGCCCGGACCGTTGGTAGTTTCGTGCGATAATGTCCGGGCCAATACGGCCTCACTGGGACAGTCTCGGTCGCGACTGTCGTCTTAGTAGCATCCGTTGGCGATCTAGGTCGAGGTTGTGCCGTGCCTTTACCTCTTTTGGACTTGGGTATCGCCCAAGATACTCTTGGCAATGCCATTGTATGGGCCATCGAAAAACAAGCGGTCTGCAATCCTCGTGCCACTTTCGAGCGGAGTAGTCATTACCGGCGCGCGCTCAAGGGGTGCGATTTTTACATTCCTACGCAAGTATGTTGATCTATTAATGCTCTCTGGGCTACGCGGAATGGGTCCACGTGAGCTGCGGCTTGCGTCCGAGGATGTGGTGTTGTGTGCGATAACGCTGTGAACGCCGCTTCAGTATTGCGTGGGTCTTCGATATTTGGGCGAGTGGCTGTGATATTTTGCTTCTGGACTGGAAACCCCCGTCGGCTTCGGCGAGGGCGGCGTTAAGAAGCGACGCGAGAAATCTCGGTCCTCGGCCTTCGCGGCATGCCGTTCTTTATTTTACCTGAGTAATGAGAGCTGCGGCTATGTTCTCGGCGGTTGTGATTTCTCTAACAGTCGCGCATATGGTGAGTGCGTTGACCTCCTCTTGCGTCTCTGGCTCGCGGTCCGATGGGGTGAGTTGTTCGTCTTCTTCTTGCAAGCACCTCGCCCGTATACGCAGCCTATTCTGCGGCACCCATTTTGGGTTTGGTTGTGGGGTTGTTTGTTTGGGATGCTAGGAGTTGGGTTTTGGTTTTGTTGGGGTTCTTAGAGTTTGGGTGGGTTTTGTGGTGGGGTGGTTATTATGGGATGTGGGGTGTTTGTTGTTTGGTTTTGGGTTTTGGTTTTTTGTTGTATTTGGTGGTTATGTGTGGTGTTTGGGTTGTGGGGCTTTTTTTGGATGCTTTTGTTTGGGTTTGTTTTTTTGTATTTGTGCTTTTGTTTTTGGGGGTGTTGTGTGTTGGTTGGTTTGATGTTTTTTGTTTGTTGTTATGGTCATGATGGGTTTTCTTGTGATGGGGGGTTTTTTGGTGGTGGTTATTTTATTTGTTGAGGATGTTTGGTTTGGTTATTTGGTTGCTGTGGTTTTTTGGTTGTGGGTTTGGTGTTTTTGTTGTTGGTTGGTGGCTTTTGGTATGTTTTTTGGGGGGGTGGTGTTTTGTTATTTGGTGTGTATGGTTTTTGTGGTTGTTGGGTAGTGTTGGGGGTTTGTGTGGTGGTGTGGTGGGGTGGGTTTGTTGGGTTTGCTTGGTGTAGCTGTGGTTTTTGTTTTGTTTTTGTTGGGTTTTGTGTTTAGTGTGTTGTTTTGGTTTTATGTTTGTTTGGGTTGTCAGTGTTTTTTTTTGTTGGTGGTTGGTGTGTAGTGCTGTTGTATTTTTTTTGGTGGGTGTGTTTTTATGGGTTGTGGGGTCGGGGGCTTGGTGTTTGTGGTGTTTTTTGTGTGGGGGTGGGTGTGTTTGGTTTTTTTGGTTTGAATTTGGGTGTTTGGGTTGTTTGTGTGGTTGTTTGTGTATTGGTGTGTTCTTCGGTTGGTCGGTATTTTTTTGTGTTGTGTTTGGTTTTGAGTTTGGTGTTTGGGGTTGTTTGTGTTTGTTTTTTGTTTGTGGGTGTTTTGGTGGAGTTTTGGTAGGGTTTTGGTGTTTTTGTGGTTTTTGTGGTTGGTTTTTGTATGTTGTGTGGTGTGTGGGTGGGTGGTGTGGGTGTGGTTGTTGGTATAGTATTTTGGTTTGTTGTGGTTTATTTTCGTGTGTTTGTGTTTTGTGTTGGATGTGTGCGGGTTTGTGGGTATGTTTTTGGGGTTGTTGAGTTTTGGTTTTTTTTGGCTTTTGGGTTTTGTTGTTTTTTGTGGTTTTGGGTGATTGGTTTCTGGTTTGTTTGTGGGTGGTTTTTGTGATTATTTTTTGGTTTTTGAGTGGGTGTGTGCTTTGTTTACTTTGTTGTTTTTGTGGGGGGGGGGATCGTTTGAGTGTATTTGTGTTTTGGTGTGTGTTTTTAGGTGTGTGGGGTTTTGTTTTTTGTAGTTGTTTTTGTGTGGTTTGTTTGTTGTTTTTTTGTTTTTGTTTTGTGTGAGTGTTGGTTGTAGGTTTTATGTTTGTTTTTTTTGTTTGGTAGAGGGTTTTTTGTCGTTGTTTGGTTGGTTATTTGTTGGGGGTGTGTTTGTGTTATTTGCTTGATGTTGTGGGGTTAGTGTTTTTGTTTTGTTGGTATTGGTTGTTGATTTTTTTGGGGGGTGATTTTGTGTGTGTGGTGGTTGGGGGTGATTTGGTGTGTTGTATTGATGGGTGGCGTTATGTTTGGGGTTGGTGAGTGGTTTTGTTATTGGGGGGTTTTAGTTAGGTTTTCGGTCGGTATTTGGTTTGTATTTGGTGTTTGGGGATTGTGTTTTTGTGTTATTGTTGGAGTGGTGGTGGTTTGTGGTGGTTTTTGTGTGTTTTTATGCGGAATGGTTGTTGTATGGTGATCTGTGTGGTTGTTTGTTGTTGTAGTATGGGTTATTATGTGTTTTTTTTTGTTGGTTTGGTTTGTTTTGGATGGTCGTGTCTTTGGGTGTCGGCTGGTGTTGTAGTTAGTTTTAGGTGGGTTTGTGTGTGGCAGTTTGTTGTTGTTGGTGTGTTGTGGTGATATAGGGTTGGTGGGTGGGGCGTGTATCAAAGCTTGCCACTCGATCCGAGAGAACGCCCGCGGTATACGACGTGGTCTATGGAGCAGGATTGCCGACTCATAAGGCGTGCAGAATTTATTTTCTCCGGCCACTGTTGTATGTTCGCGTTGCCGGTCTCTGTTTTGCATAGACGCCAGTTCCTGGCGGACGCGACCTCCGAAGATTCTCGCAAGAACCCTTATCCATAACGCCGCCTCCCCTTCATTTTGCCAGAATAAAACTCACCTGTCGAGATCTGGACGGTTAGGCGATCACTCTCGGACCTCTGGACAATCGAGCGGGTCATAATAGTCTTAATGATCGGTCATAGTACTAAGCGCACGGTCTATTGGGCCAGCGACCAACTGGAGCGCCTCGAGCGGTCGGTGATGCGCGCATACACGAGTGTTCCGCCAGGTTACGAATTGGGTTTGTGTGGGGTGGGTTGGTCCAGCTTTGGCGAATAATGCTTAGCGCCATATAGACTCCCGCCTGCCCTACAATCTCACATCCTGCTCTTGGAATGTTTAAGGCCGCGTTCGTTGTGGATCAACAGATATCCTGCGGACACGATCCCGCCGTCCAACGCGCCTCGATCGCGTTAAACATAAACACTTGTATGTGGAGTATCCGCTGCCGGTTCCAAGCTTCGCACACAATGGGGCTGCGCATGGGTAGGGTAATATCGTTCGCGCGAGCGCCCTACATGCGTGGTCTGGGTACTAGTCCGCCTGCGTCAATGCTGCGTGGTAGACTCTGTATCTTGCGGCGGAAATGGGCATCCGAACACCGAACCATCGCAATCCGTGGCTTTTTTGGTCCAGGTGACGCCCGGCATAACGACCCAAACGGTCGGGGCTTGAACCGTTCGCCAGAGGTATTCGCAATGCCACCGTTTCGAACATTCCGGTTCCCCGTGCCTGATCTAACGAAGCTTGAGGTGGACCGCCCTAGCTCGAGTGGAGAATCTTGCCAGATTGACCGCCGGGTCACTCGCCAAAGACTTGTTTTTGCTATAGGTACGCGTGATTCCGACACGGTTTGCCAAAGGGCACCTCTAGCTCGTTGGCAGCAAATCCACGGGTGGAGCTTGCTGCGTCATTAGAATCTTGTGTAATTTGTTCGACCGTGGTAGAGCAGGGGGTAATCATGGGGCGGGCTCCTATTCTTTCCGGGGATCTAGCCGCACCCAGTGCACACCGCCTCGACCTGAGCACCAGACTCTGCCGCCGAACCTCTGGCTTACGTTCTGGGGTTGTCTTTCATTCACTGCGCCCGGGCAAGCGGAGGCTGTGCTCCGACTTCATCGGCTTCCGAGTACACTGCTAGAGGCCGGTTCCCTTTGGTTGACCTTCTGGAGGTACCCGGCGCTTGGCATTTTCCACGAAACACGCCTGACAAGTATGGCCGTTGGGTGAGCATCGGGTGGCCTCGCTGAGTCTAAGCTTGTGGTCATTGGAACGTCATGGCCATGTCCAGCCCGGGCATGGCCCGGCGTCTAACAATCGGAAGGTCGGCAGACGGTCAAAACACCAAGCAGCGATAGCCGTCAGAGACACGGTTCACCAATGTCCTCCGCTTGAGTACTGTAGCATGATAACCCGCTAGGATGCGCAAGTGTTTATGGCTTCTCGAGCCCACTAGAGCGCAGCGCCCGCCCGCATCGCTGCTGCGGATCAACTAATCCGGGGGTCCCGGACCACATGGCTGACCCAGTACTTGGGATTTGTGATTCGGACGATACCACCTGCGCATGCAGCATCATGGAATCCTTCGTCTCGCCCCACAAGTTCAGAGCCGACTTCACGGCTCGCTTTAAGGGCTTTGCTTCATCTGAAAGACTGGGAACCCTATGTCCCGCCTGCCGATCGGTGTTCCATTTGGCTTAATGACTAGGAGCTCTCAGACCTCCGAAGGGGGTGCATGGTTCGCGGTCTGAGACCTGCGGGGGGTCTGGTTTTTGGTGTGGCTTTTTTAACGCTTGCGGAGTGATATCGCGCCCGATTCATGGTGCCGTGTTGGATTTATGTCCACATCTCTCTCGTCGCTGGAGTCGAAAGCTCTACGGATCCTGATTGGAGCCGGCCAACGCGTGCAATCCAGGAATGAAACGGCGATATAAGAGTTTGTCACCGTCCCCGCGACCTCGCACCCGTTTAGGGGCTGCGCGCAACCGCGACAAGGCGATCTCGCGCGTTCTCCATGCACGATTAACTTGGGTCGAGTGATTGAGGAATTCTATACGGTATCAGTAGTAATCGCAGATAAGTCTTGCTGGTGATTTTTTTGTCGGGGTATCGCCTGCGCACACGCCGCATTTCTGGCGGACGACAGCTCTGAGGGTAAAACATTGCAAATGGGTTATTTTCAATGCGTGCTGCGCGCGTGGGTGGGCGGGGCTGAATAAATCTCCGTGTAGTGCATCATTTCCTCGGCATGAATTGATAAGTAGAGCGTCCTGTCGTCGTCTGAGCGAAATCGTCGATTGGCTGCAGTGGATCGGATTGTCGACAGTGTCATGCCTGCTTGGCGTCCATTGAGTCTGGCGCAATACCATCTTCACGCCCCGCGGCCAACCCGCCAACGTGCCATGTCTCTACATTACTCGGAGGCCCATGTGTGGGCCCGGTCACGGGAGTGTCCACCTGCAAAACGGGGTTGTTCAGTCATGCCAGTGATGAAAGAACCCTGTTGCCGATGCAGGGTGCGCGGCCGAGCCTTGTCGACGATGAAGTCTTCGATTGTGCCGGCTGCTACGCAAAGTCGCGCCTGATTTGCCTACATGGCGGCCTGTTGATCGTCTGTCTCCTTTTCGTCCTTATCGTCATCTGCGGCAAATTGCTTCGTGGTGTTCCGTTCATACCAGGGAGCCGGGCCTCCTCAGATCATCCTTCTGAGGGCAGGAGCGCTTGAAGTTCTGAGGCTTCATGATCGGCGTGGTGCAAAAACAGATGCACGGCTTTTGCGTCCCGTCGCCAAAACCTGCACCTCGATAATGACGAGGGCTTGGTGAGCTGCATATTTCTTCGATCTAAGACTATCGGGCGAGAATTGCCAAAGGAGTCTTTTTTTTGGCTCTGCTGATACGTTCGCGCTACTGTTCCAGACGACCGTACGTGCTGAAATCTTCGCGTTTCCGCTCATTCGAGGACCTAGCCGCAAATTATGGCGAACTTGTGCCGCTTGCGAGACCTCCTCTTTGGGCCACTTAAGACCGCGTGATGAATCGATATATATCAATGGATAGCCTCCTGGATGCTGTGGTTGGCGAACATGCGTTTACAGGGCCGTACGATCAAAAGCGCATATCGTCCTTGATGCCGTCCCTCGGGATACCGCGCGCGGCACAAGCCGGCACCAGCCTTGTCGCTTGTTGGACCATTTCGAGAGTACTCTGGACTTGGGCTTCAGTCATTTTCTCTTCAAGGCCGCCATCTAAGCACCCGAATGGGCTCTTGGGTTCGCGCGACGGGTCTACTTGGGAATGATTATGGCAGGCTCCCGACCGTCTCCGGGTTTTGTTGCTATTCCGCGTCCACGAGTTAGAAATTCGGGATTTTTCGGATCGAATGGATATGGAAACCATTGATATTTTCACCGGTTTTGTAGGAGTGGATCGTCTTCTTGTGCGCGGCTTGGTGATACACTTGTGTTCGCCAGGCGATGGGTGATCTGTTTTTTTAATACAATCATCTGATTCCTCGCGCGCCAAGATAAAGCTATCCGCAGGGGAAGATTACCCGCCCGATATTGCACGCGGTATCCGCCATTCGCGCACATTTTGGTTTAGCGCCGCGTGGTCCCGCCGATGCCGAATACACGCCACCCACCAAGTGGCGTTTACCCCCCATGGCCTGCGCTGTCTCCATCACGCGGAAGCGAATACTCGCCCCGGTTCGCAATCAAGTATGTATCAAACATTCAGGCGTTATCCTATCGAATCATATGAGATATGT
>Ga0163217_1018497_pt1 | contig 11982 bp, 18 predicted proteins | sample SynspAceP_FD_185933 | JGI IMG/M metagenome (GOLD analysis project Ga0163217, IMG submission 185933) | Saline lake microbial communities from Ace Lake in Antarctica - Synechococcus sp. Ace-P (PacBio error correction) | ecosystem: Environmental > Aquatic > Non-marine Saline and Alkaline > Saline ... | reverse complement strand
GCCTCTGGGCCCAGCCGCTCAGACCAGCTCCTGAAGCAAACAACGCCAAGCCTGGTTCCCATCCCGCACCGCCAGCCGCCTCCATGCCGCCTTGCGCAGGCTGAGCAAGGGTCGGCCGCCGCGGCCCCGTCCCCGCAAGCTTGGGCCAGAACTGCCAGAAGCGTTGGGGCCAGGGGGCCTGGCCCGGAGGGTGTTGAGGCGGGACGATCCACGACCCCGCCCAGCGGCACAGGCAGACGGCGGCTTGGCTCCTGGTGCTGATCGGCCGCCTGGGGAAACAGGCACCAGGACGCAGGGGAGTGCGCAGAACGGCCAGCTCACTGAGGCTGCCGGCGCCATCATCACCCATCTGCAGCGGGCCCAGCCTCTCTGGCGCCCACCACCTCCGATGGCCCCCAGCTGCCATGCCGAGCCGCGATCCCAGACAGAGGCTGGCCGACGTCTGCGCCGTGCGGCCTGTAACAATCGCCCCTGGGCGGCCGCGGCCCTGGCCGCACCCCGGCCCGATCGACGCGCCAGACCGCGTTGACGGCGGCCAACCTGGGTGGTTGAAAAGCCTCTACGCCAACAGCAGTCCTCGACGCGCGTTCAGAAAGACGGATCGCGATTTCGCCGCATGCGAATTCTTCAGCCGCGCCGCCAGTGCGCCTGATCCTGGTGCAACATCCTCAGCCTCCTGGCTGGAAAGGAGGTGATTCCTCTAGGCCAGCGAAGGATGTCAGCTCTCGGCGCTCACCGACCGTTGCGCCAACCGCAGCAGGCCTGATGCCGTCAGAAGAAAGAACCCGGATTGTCCGGAAGCTGGTGCGCGGCAAGGACCGGGCGGGTGTTCGGCCATCTCCAGGGGGCCTGCCTGACGATGATCCAAGGGGCCTGCCCCTGCCTACAACAAAAGATTTCCAGAAGACAAGGAAGCCCTCTTCGATGTGGTTCCGCACACCGAAGATTGCCTCGAAGCGATGGCGATTTTGATCGAGGAGGGCATCAGCGTCCGCCCCGAGCGGCTGGAGCAGGCCGCTGGCGGCCGATTTCTCCAATGCCACGATGTGGCCGATTATCTCGTTTCGCCCGGGGGTGCCGTTCCCGCGTGAGGCCTACCAGCTGGTCGGCGGTTGTGGTGAAAAAACCTGCCTGGGCGAAGGGGTGCTGCTTGCGCGACCGCCCCTGGAGCGCTGGCAGCTGCGGCTGCATCCGGCCTTTGCCGCCGACCTCTACGCCGCAATCGCCCGCGCAGGTGGTGGCGGCCCGTCGCAGCGAAGGAGGGCACCGGATTGCCCAGGTGAAGGAAGGCAGTTCGCCTCGCCCCGCGTGCGGCTCGCCCCGTACCCCTGGCGAGCAACCACCGTCAGGGATGATTCTTAAATCTTTTGATCCAGAAACCTGCTGGCTTTGCAGAATCGGCCTTAAAATCATCAGGACGATTGAATCGGATAATTGAATTTGATTGAGGGAATTCCATAATTTTTGAGTTCAGCTTTATTTCGCTTCGCAGCAGCATTTTGCATCAACTGCTGATCTATTCAATCCTTCCTGTCTGAGTATTTTCGAGCGTAATCTTCCCTTTCCATTGCAGAGCAGAGTTGATGTAGCCGAACTGTTTTGCTCCTTTTGGCGCCATTGCCAGCTGCAAGCTCCTGTATGACGGGAAACCGGCCGCTAAGCGCGGTTTCGCCTTGGTCGAGATTGGCGGAGCCGGCCAGGCGAAAACCGGTGCCGTTTGGGAGGCCCTGCAGGCCGCAGAGCTGATGGGTCGTCCAACCTGAGCGCGATCAACAAGGCGGCAGGAGGCCCCGCGGGAGCCGCGCCGCGCCCTCGGAGCCGTTGGAATGGCGGGCCCCCGTCCGCGCTTACCCAGCGCCACGGGCAGGCGTGGGCTTGCAGGAAGACCGCAGTCGCCCCCCTCTGAGCAAGCCGCGAACGGCCTGGCTGGCGAACCAGCACTTAGAGGCCTTGCTGTGCTCCAGACGTCACAGCGGCGTCGCGTCCAGCACTTCGGTCCCAGGCCGTTTCGTGCACACCAGCGGCCTCCCCCAGTGGACGCCGCCAAGTGGACGGGCAAACCAGCCACACCTTCCACCAAAGTTGGGCACCCAGGTGACGTGGTCGCGATCGGCAGGAGCCGGCCGCCGCGTCCCTACACACCAACGGCTGACGTAGGGAACTCATGCCGCGGCAGAGCGCACCGCCCGAGGGTCCCACAACGCGGCCTGGTTGTCAGCCACCCCCGAACAGTTCCCGACCAGCGCCTCCCCAGCGCAGCGGGCTGAGTTTCATTAGGCGGCGCACGAGTCGCACACACACCCCATCACATGCGGCAGATGGCCTGACAGTCGGCCAAGCTCAGCAGGACGCGCCATATTTGAGCTCATACGAGACAGCTTTCCGGATTGTTCGCGCTTAGCGGTGCACCAGGTCGTCATACGCGAAACAGCGGAACGCTTGCCTCGTTCTGCTTGGATCACAGGCGCGGACGGAGCCAGGCCTTGGGGCATGGACGCTAGCGGGCGAGCCGGCGGCAGCCCAGGTGTCCACGAGCCAGGAGCTTCGGATCCGTAGGAATCGTTGGTCGTCGATGCCGATCCCGGAGTTTCATCCGTCCGGCAGGGGCCCCTGGGCCAATCGCCTTCGACGCAGCGGCCAGATGGGCAGGCTCAGCCATCAGCAGGCGCCGAAGCGCCCCTTCTTTGCACCGCGTTCGCATTGGGACAGCCCACGTTCAGCCGTTGATCTCGTCATACCCCCAGGCCGCTGCCAGTTGGGCCGCTTCGGCGGCAGGCGGGTACTTCGTCACCGACAACCTGGAGGGCGAGGGGCTTTTCGCACGGGATCGAAATCCGAGCGCTGTCGCGACGGCCGTGGTTGCAGGGCCTGCGCCAAACCACATTCTTCGGTGTAGAGGAAGGCTGTGGCGAGTGATCTGCCGTGCTTATCAACAGCCCAGGAAGTGGCGATCGGGCAGTCATCATCATGGGCAGCGCCACGACACTGAAGCGATACGCGGCTGTCGCCCGTCGGCTGACCGTGCCCCTCTTCACTCCACCCATGCATTGCCTTTTGATTCAGTCCCTGGTTGGTGGCGGCGGTGGTTCGGCCGGCTACATGGCTGCCATCACAGCGCAGCGGAGAGGGGGCTCAAAGGAGTCTTGCTGCTTTGAAGCCACCCTGCAGCCACTCGGCAAGGTCCTGATCAGGTGTTGGTGGGCCGGCTTTGCAGACGTCAGACCCACTGGCACTGCTGGGATCCGCCGAGCGCTGGGATGGGGCCCCATTACCCCGGGGGGGCGCAGCAAAGGCCCTGCGCAGGAAAGCGCTTCAGTTCGCTTGCCAGCCGGCATGACCACCTCTGCCTGGTTTGCCAGCCGCCGGCCTGGAGCCTGGTGGAAGAGCCCGATGGCGCGCCTGTTTCCCGCCAGCAACGTTCCAGCTCGCCGTGGCTCGCCCGTCAGCTGGAAGCGACGGCCGCCGCCGCCGGGGTCAAGGCGTCTGGCTGCGGGCGGCGGCCCTGCCGGGGCGGACCAGCCCCTGGAGCAGGGGGGATTGGAGTTGGCAATTGGCTTGCGGCCCACAGCCAGGAGCGCGGCCAACAAGCCAGGCTGCGCAGCCGCCGCTTGCTGCTGGCCACCGGCAGGGCACCCCAGCGGGCGGGGCACTGGCAACGCCAGCTGGGCCATGGGGTGGTGCTCCGGTGCGCCTTCCGTTGTTCACGCCCTAGGCGCTGGACGCCAAACCCCCTAGACTGAGCTCCCAGCGGTCGTTCTCATGGACGGTGCTGGTCTGGAACTCGCAATAGCTGTCTAGGCGCAGCGCTTCGAGAGCAGCAGGAACGCCCTGATCACCCACTGGGGCTTGCCGGCCCGGCCACCCTGCGGTGGACCGCCTTTCCGCCCGTGCCCTCAAAGAGCAGAACTACCGCGCCAGGCTGCGGGCTCGGACTGGTGAGCGGGCGCGCAGGCCCCGCCGCCGAGGCTGCGACGTGCGGCCTTGCAGCTCGGCCCGGATCGCTGCAGAGCCAAGCGGCCCGTGCGTGCAAACAACTCGCGCGCCCTGGCCGGACTTGAAGCCGCGGCTTTGAGGATCCATCTGCTGGCAAAAGCCAACCGACAGTGCGAAGCGGGGACAGAAGCGCATGGGCGTGACCTGCAGGCGCCCGCGGGGCAGAGCGCAAACGGCGCCCCTGATTCACGGCCCCTGCGCCCCCAAGCAGGCTTATGCGGTGACGGCGCGGCCCCTTCGGCGCAGGAATGTCACCGCCGGTGGAGTTGAACCTGGGGAGGTGACGATGGCCACGATGGAGAGCCGCCCTGCAACCTGGGTGTTCGTTCGCGGGGGAACTGGGCTCAGATATCGACGGCGTGACCGGTGGGTCAAAATTTTACAGCATTGCTGGAAACCCTTGCAGGCGCTGGCTGGCCGGCCAGGCGATTGCGCAGCGGCTGCCAAACTTTTGAGGCGGTGCAGCGGTGCCTACAAGGGAAAAGTTGCCAACCCGGGAACGCCTACCTGATCTTGTCGAAAACCGAGAACATCGGCATGTACATGGCCAGCAGAATGGCCGCCACGATTGGACGCCCACAAATCACGTCATGGCTGGCTCCAGCAGAGGCCGTAGAGCGCTTTTGCCGTGGATGCAACCTCATCTTCGTAGAAATCGGCAACCTTGGAGAGCATCTTGTCCAGTTTCACCGGTTTCCTTCTCCCACTTCCAGCATGGCTCCAGCTGCCATGTCTTGAAAGACGTATTTTCGCGAGGCCGTCACTCAAGGGATCCCGTTCTGGAGTGTCCTGACTTGAGAAGGGCGTTGCATCACGCAATAATCGCATTTCGACCGTATCGCGCACAATTTCAAGGGGCCGTGAGAATCGGAAACACCCGCCTTGCTCAAGGAACTGAACGTCGGCACGAACTTTGAGCCGGGGAAGTGTTTTCAGAATCAGATCGCCGAACAGGGAAGCTTCAGCAATGCAGCGTCACCTTGACGGCGGCCAGTCGGGTTTTGTAAAAGCCACGCAAACAACCAGGGCCGCCAGAATCAGTGCAACGATCAAATAGATCGGAAAACGTGGCGCAAACAACGCATGAGCCCAACCTCATCTGGGTGAACAAGGAGTTCGGCACCGAGCTGATCGAGATCGTCGCGAACGTGGGATCAGGAGATCGTCATCACTAGGAACACGCCACCGCGAAACCAGAACGGCGGACCGGATACCCCAAGGCTCCCTTGGATCTGTTCTGCAGTTTGGATTTTGCAAATCCAACAAGGACAGTCGAACAAGTCGTTGAGGGTTTCATCGAGACGCCACCTGTTTCTCCCGCTTTCAATCTCGCCACACTGAGCCGACAAAGGGAACTTGGGGCCGAACTGGCTGCATTCGCACTGCTGAGGCTTCTCGCCCTGGCTGATGTTTCTGGGCTCGATCGAGCCTCCAGCGCGATCGCCGAAAAAGCAGGGGCGTTCTTCATTGTGATTGGGCCAGATGCTAGCGTAGGCTGCTGCACGTCGCACACCGAGTCGATCAGCACCGCGAGCTTGTTCGCGAACAGCGCCTTGTCCGAACCGCTGGGGCTGCCTCGACACACTTTGCCGAGGTCGAGCATGGAGTCGATGGCCGCGGCTTGCCTTTGGCGGCAAGCGGAGGAACTGGCCGTGAGCGGAAATCGAGCGAGCCAGGATGCCGCGACGCCGCAGATTCCGTTTGGCACTGACAGCGTGCGCCGTGACCCGAGTTGCTTTTGGTGACTCCTCGGAGGTGTGTTGAAGTGGCGAGGAAGCGGCCATGGCGATCGCTTCAGCGTGGCTGCTGATCGGCGGACTGAGCTTCGTCGGGCTGGTTGGATCGGGAGCGGGCCTCATCGAAGCTGATGGCCACCCTCGGCGACCAACGGCGAGGCCTTTCTCAGGGTCATGCATGCCGAACTGGCCCGCCGGTCTGGAGCTGGGGAATAGATCTGAGCTGTTTTGCCTGTACACTGGTACAGCCCGGGTGTGATTGACCATGATTTCCTTGTGGCATCACCGGGCCGAACGCATGGCCACGGGGTCCTGCGCAGGCAGAGGGTCTGGGCAAAGATGCCGCGAGGCTGCCGCTGAGCTGACCCGTACCTGGGTCTTGTTGGAGGGAAAAACAACGTCGGACCATTCCGAACTCCACCGTCTGGGCGGCGGAGTGGTTGGGGCGTTGGCGGAAAACGAGATGACCGGTTTCGGCGGCCTGATCGCCAACTGAATCGGTTTCGAGGGTCGCGCAGTTCCCCCACCAAGGATCACGTCGGGATCTTTGCACGCACGCTGCTCTCGAGGCAATTGCTGAAGCTCTTGGTGTCTCGTTGAAGCTGGCGCTGATGAATTCAAGCTGCGATCCTCTGATAGACGAACTCATTCGATCTTCAATCGTCAGAAATATGCTTAGAACTCGTGTGATTGATTCTCATCAAGCAGCTCGAAGCCAGGGTGGTGCTCTTTGCCGGAGCCGGTCGGCCTGTGCCAGCACGAAGCCCGGATGGTCGTTATTGTTGTTCTCGATACAAACGGCAGGGCAGTCCCAGCTCCCCAGCAGCCGGGATCTTGCTGCTCAGAGCACGAAAGGCAAGCAGCGTAAGGACCCATTTCGGGCTATTAGACATTGACGCGGAAATCTGGCGATATCACGCAGGCCATAGGTGCGCAATCGAAGGTCCAGTGCTGCTCTAGGTGTGAGCGTTTGCCCATCGTTGGAATCAGAGAAGAGTCATGCGATGCGCAGAGTGCGTACCTCTGAGAGCCTGGCGGCCATTCACAATGCCCGCAGTTCCCCATTTGAAGCGGCCGAAGGGGGGCTGCCAGCACTCGAGATGGAGATTCGCTTCCTTTCATCCTGGATCAGCTGCCCCATCAAGTCTTGAATCTGCAGCTCATTGGCTTGTTTTAACGCAAGATCGGCTCAGGATCTAGAGCTGATCCAATGGATTCCTGGATCTCCGCCAGTCAATACTGCAGCCGAGCCACTGTCAGGCACTTGGCACAAGATCAGCCCTTGCGCGAGGCAGTAGGGCATTCCAGCCACTCACTCCTGAAGGCCAAGCTCGCAGCCTGGGGCATCAAGGTGGCTGAGGACGGCGCCAAACGGGCGCTCGGATTCCAGTTCGGTTACGGTGGAGCAGGCAATCGTTTCAACCTTTTGCACATCCAGGGGTCCGGTGTGTATCCCCTCCTGACCCAAATTTCCAGGCCAATACCAGGCAAAGGTTCATGCCTGAAATCCCAAGGCAAGTCGCGGATTCAACATCCGTACTGGCCCCCTGGCGATTGCGGTGCAGGCCCATTGATTCGTAGCACCTCATTACACTCCGACCGGTCCCTTGTATTTCCCCCTTCCCCTAGGCCAAGTGGGCAGACAGACTGCTGTCAGGCCATTGGGGAATGATTGGCCGATAAAAAGTAATCGCTTTCCTCTGCTGGAAACAAGCCGAAATGGCCAGGTCTTCGTTCCGCTGGCTGGTCTTAACGGCATCCAGGTCAATGCAGAGCCGGCGCAGGCAACGCTGCCGAAACGATGCCAGCAGGGAGCGAGCTGACCCCTGACACGCGGTCCACGCCCATGTCCGCAGGCGAGCGATCGCCACTCGCGCATCGTTTGCAATGCAGGAGTGGTTCAGCAACCAGATGTCCGTCAGGGCGGTCCTCGATCGCGTCTTGGCCAGTTTTCCACCACGCGGGTCTCGCCCACCAAACAGCACGTCGGAGGTCCCTGGCGCATAAAGGCCCGCAGGGCCGTTGCCTTGAAGGTCATGCCCTTCCCGGATTCACCGGGTCTGCCCGGTGATTCCCTTGAGCATGCTATTCCGATCGGATCTTCCACCGTCGAGATGTGACGCCACGGTTTCGTTGCGCTCCCGAGGAGCGGGCATAAAAGGGAGGTGACTTCCCGACCGTCCCCGGTCGCCGGGTGACCCGCCCCACGGATGACCAGAAATCATTCCGAACGGTTTGCAGCCAAGGCCCTTCCCTGGGCCAGGCAGCGGGTCGGTAATTCAAGCATCGACGGCTGAGCTGTGTGGTGCTGCTGCTGTCGAGCAGGCCGCAGCAACCACCTTTTCTCCCCAGCGGCCCGGCAAAGGTTGCTGACCACGCAGCTCGAGCGGCGGCCCTTGTACGATCCGGCGGATTGCGCCCGTCCTGGGGCATTGCGGCGGCTCTGCGATATTTCCAGCTCGGCCATGATCTTCAGCCGGAGGTGATCGCTGGGATCAGCCGTTTCGCAGTTTGTTCCAGTGGGTGAAAGCACCCCGTCTGTCGAAAAGCGGATCTGCAACCCCATCTTTCCTGTTGCTCTACAGTGAGGAATGTCGTCTGGACGGTCGCTGTCGAATCTGGGCCTGTATCGTGGATCCGGGTTCACACAGGCTGATCACCCGCGTGAGGGACTGTGGGGCCGAGAGGTAGGTGCGCTCCAGATCCAGCGTGGCGTCCCGTCTTGGTCGTCCGGCACCTCGGTCTGCTGAATCTCGACGGCCTAGGAGGTCCATACGAGCAGCGAAACCGGCTACGGCAGCGGCGGTGCGGGGGAGGCCCGGGTGGCCGGCCTGGCGCCCGTTCAATGTTCTTGCGTTGCGGCCATTTCGCTCGGCCAGCGCACGTATCAGTCTCCTGCTTCAGAGCGAAGCGGAACTCGATCTGAAGACCCGCTTTAGCGGACGGCCGTTGCAGGGCGTTGCGCTCTGGGCCTCCCAATCGGCCAGGCACCGCGCACCCACCAGGTCTCGCCGAGCTTCTGCAGCGGCAGGCAGGCTGTGCTGCTGCCAAGCCACGGGCATCGATCGCCGCGCCAGGCCTCGCTCGCCACCGCCGGTGTCCGCCTTGCTGCAAGCACTTCGACCGGTTGCGGCACAGCACCGAGCGTCTCGCGTTCGTGGCATTTGGGGAACCGGCCGCTGCTGCGAACACGCGTTCATGCCGGCTGGGGGTGTTCACGAGGTGCGGGCTTCCGCCGCTTGTGGGAGCACGCTCTGGCGTCCAACATGTCTAGGAGCGATTGGCGGTTAGTCACGCATAGCTCGCGAGAAGCCCAACCCATTTGGTCGGGAAACCGTTCGCCGAAGGCGCGGATGCCCTGAAGATGGCCATCCCCAGACGCATCGATTCCCCCGATGTGTAGCCGGGGGTGGAAACAACCCGCAGGCGGTCTCAAGTGCATCAACAGGGCAAGCCTGCGGGTGGCCCAGATCCTGCGGATGGAGGGCCAGGCGCGGACCGGGGCAAGTGGCGCCCCCAGCGCCGCTGAAGATACGCCCAGGGCTGGGCTGCCCTGCGCCGTGGAAAACACGACACGGTCCGAAGCCAGTTACATGCGGATCGCCGCACTCTGAACCAATTTTCTCCGCAAAGCGCCAGAGCCCGGATCAGGAGGATCTGCGTCTGCCAGATCGACCTGCTCCACCCTCAGGAAATCCTTGCGGTGGTCGACCAATTTCGAGCCGCGCCCGGCAGGCAGCTGCAATCCCAGAGCGAGAGACCCGCCTTGGCACCCGCAAGCATCAGTAGCTTTTCGAGCAGGGCTTGGTGAAAGTGTCAAGCAGGTGGGGGTGGCCCGATGCGGTGGAGTGGGAAGTGTTTAGATCCGATTGCTCGCACGACCGGGCGGTGCTGCGGCGAGCCCAGTGAGCGTACCCCGAAGGACTTTTTCATCGTCGAGAAGCTGCAGCGTGGGTACCAGGCTCGACGGACGGTCCTGCGCCATGCTCTGGTGAAAGTGTCGATGGGTCCAGGCCGACGACGGGACCCGGCCGAGCCAACGCGGCCAGGAACAGTTAGCCGGAGATGGGGGCAACACTTCTGATGGCCGACTACTACGACCTGCTGGGGGTGGGGCCGAGTGCCGGATGCGACTCACTCAGCGTTCCTACCGACGTCTTGCCCGTCAGTATCACCCTGATTGTGAACCAGGGATTTCGGGGCGAACCCGCTTCAAGGAGATCGGTCGGGCTTACGAAAAATCTCAGCGATCCCCAGACCCGCGCCCGCTACGACCAGTTCGGTGAGGCCGGCGTCAGCGCGGCGGCGCGCGACATGGGCGAGTTGGCGCTTCGCCGACCTGTTCGAAACGCTTCTGCAAGCGGCTTCCGGTGTGGCGGCCCAGGGGCGCCCCCCGTTCGCCGCGGCCCCCGCCAGGGCGACGGACTGCGGCTCGACCTCAACATCAGCTTCAAACTCGAGGGTGTTCGGGCCAGGAGGCGCCCTTTGTGACGTCCAGATCCGCCACGGTGGAACCGCAAGGCACCTGTCTGGCTCGGAAGGAGCGCCCCAAAGACACGCAGGCTCGGCCCACCCAACCTGATTGCACCTGCGCAGGGACCCCTGGTCCACGTGCCGTTCGCGTCCCCCGCCCCCTCTCGGCAGCTTCACCAGTGGCCCCTGTCCCAGTTGCGAAGGCAGCGGCAGGTTGATTGCCAACCCCTGCGGCGATTTGCGGCGCAGGGGTTGCAGGCAGGTGCGCAAGAAACTGCGGATCACGATTCAGCCGGCGTCTGATTCCGGCACCCGGCCTGCGGGTCAGCAGTGAAGGCAACGCTGGCCAGCGGCGGTGGGCCCCTGGGCGATCTCTACGTCTACCTGCGGTGCAGGCCCACGACAAAGCTGCACCGCGAAGGCATTCCAACCATCCACTCCGGAATGCTAGAGCGGTGAACTATTTCCAGGACATATCCTCTGGGGCGACAAGATCGGAAGTGGACACCCGCGTGTGGATGCCCCTGGACACCATGCGAATGGATTTCTCGGAGGGGCAAGTTGTCAACCTGGCGCCGTGCTCACGCTCAGCGGCAAAAGGGCGGCCGCTTGCCGCGGGTGGGGCAATCCGTGGGCGCGAAGTTGGAACAGTTGCCAGAGTGGCAATCACGTGATCTCTGCGCAGCCCACTCAGGTGGCAGCTTGCCCCCACCTGAAGTAAGGTCCACGCCCAGCCATGAACGGGAGACGCTGCTCGAACAACTGGCCGGACACCACTCCGACAAGGGCATCCCACAAGAGCGGCCGTCGAAGCCTGTTCGGTGAGACCGTGCAGCGGCACTGAATGGCGGTGGACAAGGGGGTGGATGAAAAGGTGGACGGTCCAGAGTCCAAAGACAGATTGTCCTGAGGCCAGCGTTCGACAGCTGCGCGGCACCCCTCTGCCCGGTCAATTTCATTCGCAGCCCGCTTCAACGCTGGGGAAACCATCGCGCCTGGCGACCTGGTCAGGTGGACCTCGATGGCGCGAGGTCCCGAGCGGATGTGAGCGAGGGCCTCAGATCGGACAAGGACCACTGGGTCGATCCAGCCCGATCTGCAGAAAACCCGATCAGCGCCGCCGAGGGCCCCCGCAGCGGTGCCGGTTACTGATCGCCGCGACGGCGCCTAGGCGATGGGTCCGTTCCGGCCTGGTGGTGGCCCTGCAGTGGCTTTCTTGCAGGTGCAGCATGGATCTCCCGGGCCCAGGAAGCCCTCCAACTGCTGTACTCTGCATCCTCGGGCGGACCCGCCTCGGACAAGACCAGCCTGCAGGTCGCGTGTGGTGATTCGGGGGAGCGTCGACGGTGCATTCGACTGGCCAGCCAGGCGGGGTGCCATCGGCCCAGGTGCGCCACGCCAGAGCCTGCTCGAGCGCCCGGCCGTTGGCACTGGCGACGGGTGGTGATCGTGGTGGCCTGGGCCGAGGCCCGATCTCGATCCGGCTGCAACTTCAGCCGCTTCCTGCTCAAGCTCCGAGGCGACGGCCAGCGGTCGAAGCTGTGTTTCTCGGGAAAGGCGCCGATCTGCTGGGCCCCGGACGTGCACGTCGTGCCTGCGCTGCCAGACGGGGCCGAGGCTGGGCTCACCAGGCCTGAGTGTGAGCCTTGTCCAACGGGGGAAGGGCTGCTTCGCCCTGCGCGCCAGCTCGCCAGGCCAGGCCTTGGCCGTGCTTTTTCTGGGCAAGAGCAGCCTTGCTCAATGTTCGACCTGAGGGCCTTTTTGCGACGGGTGGCGAGGC
>Ga0163217_1014109_pt1 | contig 11982 bp, 5 predicted proteins | sample SynspAceP_FD_185933 | JGI IMG/M metagenome (GOLD analysis project Ga0163217, IMG submission 185933) | Saline lake microbial communities from Ace Lake in Antarctica - Synechococcus sp. Ace-P (PacBio error correction) | ecosystem: Environmental > Aquatic > Non-marine Saline and Alkaline > Saline ... | reverse complement strand
GGATTCGAACCTACTGACGCTCGGTCGTAGCAGAGGTACTCTATCCAGCTGAGCTACGAGATATTTTTTTCACAAATATTCAAAAGGATAGCTTTAATACTTTATTTGGATGGTGCAACGAGAGGATCGAACTCTGACCGCTTCGTCGTTAGCCGAGACTCTATCCAAGCTGAGTACGGGTGCCTTACAACCAATTCCAGCCTGTTAGACAGAATAGTTTCTGAAAGACAACTTGAATGACGGAGATGAAGAGGATTACGACTCGATAGAGATAACCCATACATATTAGAGAGGCGCCTTACGGCACATACGAACAAATACTCACAACAAGTGCGAGCGAAAGATAATATGACAAGCTAAAATCATGTAAGACTTTTTGGAATTTTTTTAAAATAATATTAGGTCAGAACATCAGCATGATGCATATTGCTCTTGACGCCATTGCTCTTGCTATTGCTGATGCGAAAATAATTACATACACGGTGAACGAAACATACATTTAGGTGCATATACCAAATGCGACACCTGAAGCTTTTAAAATAATAAAGTGACAGAAATACTTCATCAACAACAATTAATGTTTCACAATACAGAAAGCAGAAATAAGCAAAAAAATTCTCCTTGTAATGACTTTATATGTATATAATAGAAATTACAAACAACACACATATAAAGAGACAAATTCATAAAACTTATATGTAGCGATATCAATAAATTAAACAAAATCAATAAATACAGCTAATTATGTATCCAATTGATTAAGCTCTTCGACCTAGATGTCAACATCATCAATTAAACGCAGAGTACACCAATAGCACTAAACCAGAAATAAACTCCAATAATAATATTTCATCACAATATCAACAGACACTTTTTTGATATCATAATAGATAAGATTGAATATTAATATAGAATACCAGACCATAAAGCATAAAAAATAATGATGCCACCAAAACAGACATGCGAAACGACCCTACACCCGACAAAATAGATAACTATAATTGATAGTTTTGCGATCAAGAAGAGAACAAGCAATCGACCAGCTACTTCGCAGATCCATTCAAAAGTAGACAAGCTTGATTGTATTCATTACGTGACACAACGATAAAAGTAAAGATCGAGTATGTAAATCGACAGAACACAATTATTTAGAAACTAATCATATCCACATTCAATATTCGAATCACTAATGGACCAAGGATCCAGCGCAAGCAATACCTGATAATACAGGATACACCTTTTAGAGAATTAACTATAGCTTCATCATCAATAATTGATGCAAATCCCAGAAAAACCGCTGCTGCTCAATACTAATTACTCACTCAGTTGTTAATCAAAGTCCCTCAAACATCACAAAACTAGACAGAACTCTAAAGTGGTAACATGAATAACTTACCAGAAAAAAAAACCTACAGCACGGAATCTGCAACTCTAAGACAAGGCTTGCCAGTCTACCACAACATTTCTCAAAAGTGATCTTATCAACCCGCTCGCGCACCTGCTGACCACTCGGGTCGTTCCGTTGTATAACACGCAATCCAATTCGGTATAATTGACACTCTCTGCTTTAAACGCCCCATGCGCCCCTGTCCGTATCAGACAACACACGACCCGCGTACGTAATACTCTGCAAATTCATCTAGAAACTTGAAACCTGCGCCACGACCAACCCCCACCCACCACACCCCACGCCAGATCTAAATCTTGCACGCAATCGCTCCCGCGTCTCCAAATACTGCTGAATTCTCGCACTTTACCATGTGCGCTGTCAGTCGTAATAGGACTCCCTGACGAACCAGTTATCAGAACAGCATTCAAGACCAGCCTTCCATTAGCGCCATAGACAAAAGCCGCATCCTAAACCTGTTCCCAGTAGCACAACAGACATCAATCTCGAGCTGCACTAGTCGCATCACTAATTGCTTTTAGCCAACATCCTGTCGGTCCTTCACTATGCCAGAACACAACCAACACAACTGTCATTCACCTTGTGCTTGCTGCTTATAACCCTAGCTGCAACAAGCTCGGATACGCTCAACGGTGGCCCAATACGCAGTCCGCGTATTTTTGAACTACACACGCCTATTCTTCCTCTCCTCATTCAAGCTCAAATCAGCGGGACTACTTCTACCCGTTCAAGAACCAATCAGGCAACCAATGCCAGCGCATCGTCCACCATCGGGATTATTACGCCAGCTGAGGCCATATCGGACGACCGCCACCTCCGTCAACCAAAGGTGCGACATGCATTTAATAGGTCTCTGCTTAATTTTTTTCGTTACTCTAGTAAACGCAGCAATCAAAGCTAACTTTTGCCATCATTAACCGCCGCTAGTAAATAACCGCCGACTCTAACTTGCTTTGCAATTCATCAACATCACGAAGCCTCTTTTGGATCAGCAACCTCGACCTGAGCCACCAGCATTACCGCCTCGATCGCAACCGCTTGAGACGCAAATCCGCCCGCCAAAGCTCATTTACTTTCAGTAAATCCAGCTTTTTTGCAGGCTACGGGCATGTCATTCAAGCAACCACCTTATCGAAGCGGTTTTCTTTTATTACCTTACACCAGCACATTACTTATAGCACTTCAGGTGAGAAGTATTCATAGCGTTTCCGTTACGCTTCGATTCGACGACACCCGCAGCAATGCCGCTTCGTAATGATTTTAAAAGCCAATAATCACCCGTGCGATTAACATGAGACCACCACATTAGCTCGTAGATATCCTACCCATGGTCATACGCGCACTTCGCTGTACGTATTCTACGAACAACGCCATCGCACCTTTTCTTTGGCAGACTCAACCGGTACCATGATGTGTTCAAAGTCGATTTTAGACGATCTTGCTCTTTTACCATGTCTTCGATTGCTCAATCTCAACCGCAGTACGCCAAATGAGAAAAATAAACGCAAACGCTCAGGATTCAACAACGATCCTTGGTTGAGTACCGTGTGATCACAGAATACGACGCAATGTTCATGCATTAAATGTGTAGCAGATGGTTCACGGTTGTTGCACGCATCGAGCGATCGACTTACCAGTCAGCACGTCCCAACCGATAACGACCTTCTTTAATCACCTTGTGCAAGTGCGCCTTCGTTGTTTCGTTGTATTAGCTACTTTGAACGCACCAGAGGCCGCAAGCCCTTATCGCCGACTTGGGTCGCCAGATCACCGTAAAAAATAGGCGTACTTTTAAACCAACCGCTGCAACTGGCCATTCATAGAATCTACGGGAAAACATCCACAGAATGGTTTCCACTTGCATGACCGGCCAAGCTCGTAAGCTGTAAATCGGTGGCACTGGTCGAGGGTTACGCTGCCAACATATCATAGAGAGTTACTTGCAGAACGCGTCTAGCACGCTGTGATCCATCGCCACTTCAACCAGTTCTCTATTCAGATTGTTTCACGGGCAACGTCATTGTTCATCTGAGGAAGCCAAATGTGTCATACATTTAAGAGGTTTTCACTGAATGATTTTTTATCGCCAGTGTGAAATCGCCTTCAGGAATTTTCATACTTGATCAGCGTTTAGCGACTGCTCTTCTTCTTTCGAGATAGACGCACACGTCTTAGATTAGACGTAATTCTGGGTAGGCATCGCCATCTCAAGATCTAACGCGTCTACCAATTTATGGAAGAAAGCCTTTTTACCATTATTACCATGACGAAACCGCACGCGAACAATGCGACGCAAACATAACCACCGGCCTGTCGTTAGAAGGAATACAACGTCACAATCATTGAAAGACATGAAACGGATATGATCGGCCAATAACACGCAATAGACTGAGCAATTAATCGTCAGTACCATAATTTACGCAGCGGCTTGATTAAATCTCTCGCGACTCAAATCTGATTTTGCTATGTCGCCTCTTGGCAGAATCCTGCTCCGCCATGGCTCGTATTATTATTTACTTATATTCCTAACCATTATATATTCATACGTATCATGCTCGTAGCCTCACTCGTGCGACTCCTCTCTACGCATGTGTGACTGGACATGTTTCATATTCTGACCTCTGTGATCTGTACATCTCTCTCGGAGAGCTTGGGGGCCCACTCGCCCTATATGCTCGCTCATGCGATTACCTAAGACACTTCCAGAACATGGACACAAGGCCCGTTTGTCGCATTGCCTCCAGAGATTATCTGATGACATAACGTCATACTTTGTCTACTCTCTCGCTACACAATCAGCTATATATATATACCATCTCTCTTCTGCATACTCGCATCTTAATATAAACTCTGTAATAATTATCGTCCTCCGTCTCTCTCTCTGTTCTCGCGTCTGCGTACCAAGTAGTCACACGTAGCTTTTTTTTGGTAATTTTAAAACGTCCCCAGTTAGAAATTCCCCAAGCGTAAGTAATGGTTTTTTTTGAAATATCCCACCTGAAAGCCTGTAATGTGTATATAACTAGTACCGAGTATATGTTACTCCATTCTCAGATGATCGTTTATCATCATCCGCATCCAATTCTAATCTCACGACTTAATCCCTATTCTTGTTCGTGCATATTACTTTGAGTTGGCTGTGCTGTAGACGCCTCTAGCTCTGGTGCCTACTCCGTGCATCATGCTATAGTGGCAGACTCCCTAGTCTCCACGTGATCCTCTGTGAGACGACCCCTACCTCATGTCGGCCTCGGCTGATTCATTGTCTCTCGGATGGATTTCATCCCGATTTGATGTTTCTTACTTTCTAAAAATACGATAAAATGACTGGCGTTTTCAGACTCTTCATAAATAGGGTGAGTCTCTATCTCTTATTTTCTAGCGAATGGATTGCGGTGATGTGCAGAACATAATTAAACCTATTCGATGCACGAAAGAACACAAATAGTTACACGCAAAGGATAGGTGTTTTCAAAAGAAACCGTAGGAATTTAAGAGTTATTTGATGCAATTCTAAACTAAAGGCCTCTAGCCAGAAGAATTGGGCTTTTAGTGAGCGTAGGATTTTGATTTCGCTAACTCGTACGTACTTGCACGAGGCGGTGGTCATTTAGTACCAACTCATAACAATGTATGGCATAATCGCGACGTTTTCACCGACATTTTCCTCCCACAAACAACCTCTTGACCATTTCAAAAAAGACTGTGGCATAGAAAACGGTGTAATTTCTATCCATCGATACTCGCAGCCAACTAGAGACGCGTTCACTTCTAATTGGCACGTTTTGGGTTTGACGGATCCCATCACCTACCGACAGCAACCGGTGGCTACTGGTGATCTTCGCGCTTCATAAGAAGGCCGTAACCGATCTCACTTTTCAGACGTCAGAATCTAGCTTAGATTGACATATCATGTGCTGGGGCCACCCCAATTGGCCTGATCCGTTTAAGCCAGCAAATACGGGCGCACATGCCGTGTATTAAATCAGTGATTCCAGTGGCGAATCCAGCCGCTTTCAGGGTATGGGCAACTTCTGATGCTCGGAATTTCGCTTATCAGCTCTTCTCATCCTACTTCCTGGGTGCGCTTTCTGCGGACCACAGATCCTCCTGATCTCACGTTACGCGCGTCCTGTTGGCATTCCGTGTCCCGCCGATTATACTCCATGAGGTATTAGTAGACTATCTCTTCTTATCCTCCTTCTGATCAGGAAAAAAGTCATTAAAACCACATTCACTAACGCTATCCTTTCTCTCTCGCCACCCAACACACCACGACGTTTATCAAGCCAGACTACGTACAAGAATCTGAGCCTCACAATATGAAATGGCTTTTAGCTTGTGGTAAGACCTCACATCTCAGAGTTATAGTCTAGTGTGTGAAGTGATATCGTGTGTAGAAGCTCACCACACAATCGCGCGTCTGCGTCATCACAGGCTCACAGTATTGTATCCTTCAGAGAACCTCTATAGACTCGGAGATAACTGGTGCGGCGCTCTAACCATGTCTAATTCACACTCGAGATCTATCCTTTTTCAGTCGCTATCTCGGTTCGTCCCTCTTGTACCTCATAATAGATCGGCAGAGACTCTGCAACGCCATAGTTGCACATTCAGGTCCATACCTTCCCTGACTGTGATCGACCCGATAACCGGTCTCACACGTGTGAGGCACTGACAATGTGGGTAAGCCCGTGGGTGAGAGCAATCTTATCTGCGTATGAGCAGTCTGCAAGGAAGTACTCGAAGTCCCGATTGATATGATATGCAGGTTGCTATATACGTCCCTGATCGTAATACGAACCCACGATTCCCCGACGAAATCAGGCATCTTGAGATCAAGCGGCGGTGCCCACATCACTGCTACCCTAATAGACATTCGCAAGACCGATCTGCATGTCTTGTGCATAAAATTTTTTACAAAGGTACTTGATTATTTGAGAGTCTATCTGCACTCTACCTTCATTGCACTGAGTCAGCAATGTAGGTCCGGTATAGGGGCATTTGACATTTTAGCAAACTAAGAGATGACCGAGGTAATGCTCTAAATGATCATATTCGATCTTGAGTAATGGAATAAATGTCAGGTGGTTTAGCTTCTTCGGGGCCTCACGATTAACCCTCGCAAAGAGAGTCACAGCCGCTCGGACTGTTCGCGGCTACTTGCGAATACTCCGCGACAATGTAAAATTTGTCGCAGTATGTATGTGATATTTTCAGGGTTTAGCTTTGTTTATAGATTCTGTATGGTGATTGCGATATATCCGCGTATCTTGTTGTGTCCCTTTTTTGTCCCCCACGTGATTTTTTTGTGATTAATATTGGGGTATCTCATGATCGATGCGAATATTAAAGCCGTTTTGAACCCCAAAGGGCAAAAAATCCTCCGCAGGAGAAACTCGATTTATATTGCGGAATAATCAGAGCAGAAAGGGTTAGGCACTATCACATTAATCTTTGTATTATATGATCTAGTAGAAGGATTCCCCTGAAAATGCTTGTTCTGGTGGCGAAAGCCTTTGAGAATGGTTTAATAGCAATGACGCGCATTCGCATACCCATATCATGGTGATATAAATTGCCGTGAATCCAAATATGTATAAGTTGAGATTGTCGCTAAGGACTATCTATGATAAAGAATGAGAGTGCTTAGCATCTGAGATACTTCAAGCAGGTTACTATCTAGTGTGAAGACTATCAATCAAGAAGGCAATTAGAGGTGTAATCGGAACTGTCTGCCTCCTGCGTGCAAGTGATACGGATGTTTCCTACATGACGCATTACTCCTGGTTGACTGTTATGGTGTCCTAGTCTTTTCAAAAAAAGGCCATAGTGTACGATGTGAAGGTTTAACGTAACAGTCTTAAAAATCTTATTAGGAAGTCTACAGACGCTCATGCGTCGGTCATGGCTGACCTTTGGCTAATTTGAAGTGCTATTATTCTGGTTTTTGTTTGGAAACTCTTCATGAGTCAGATCAGGCTGCTAACTGACATCCAGAGTCGATACTACTCGCTGTCGTCACTAAATACGATGTACCGCATATTAATAGCTGATCTATCAGATATACTAGTGATCAATATGGCATACTTTTTAAGTAAGCGCGATATGAATGGAACTTTGATGTGTATTTGTCAAATACAGAAGGCCTGATTAACAATTATTTGTACCTCAATCGAATTTGATTACTGAGTAATGCCTTGATGAAATATGCAATTTCACGTCCAGACAGAGGCGACTGGAAATCACTCGATTTCGCATTATTTTTTCGTGTTTACGTTTGCAAATAACGGCTCTCCCTAATTATAAGACTAATAGCGATAGAATTTCAATATCGGGATTTGATAAGAGAACTGTGATTAAAGATCAATCCAGATTTATTATCGGTTGTGTGAATGGGGAAACGGAAAAAAAACGGGAGGAATTTTGGATTCCACTGAATTCAAACCGTCTAAGCGAATAATCCAAAAAATATCACTCTGAGGTGGGGGGGATCTACATTTTTCCCGGTGGAGAAGTTGCAATTTCTGCAACAGAAAATTTTAATCAACCATTTGAAGGTTCTTGCAGATAGAATTAACTTCCCGGACGTGCTTTCTTAACAAGGTAGGAACGTTAAAGACCTTTTGGTATTGGCGCCTGACAGAATAGGAATGGAGGATAATGATATCAGGGATGAATTAATATCGGTCATTCACCCGGCTCCGTATTTGAAGGAAATTTACTAACAGGAAAGGAAGACAATAGAAAAGCGACTATTCAGAAAATATTAAGTTTTAGTACCAACGCTTAAGATGGAAAAGAAAAGTAAGCTTTGCTATCAAGCATTATCACGGAAGAGAGCTTGAAAAGAGTTGGAAAATCTCGAAATGCGCTTTCCCATTATATGTAATGGTGAGGTATAAGAATGTTTAAAAACCAAATTTGCATCAAGCTTGGGTAAAGTATGTGAAGCAAAATGGTGGGATGCAGGGATTTTCTAAGCAGCGTATAACAGAGGATATTTATCGATGTTATTGAGGCGCGAAGTTTAAAAGCATATCGAACTGGTTGAGAGATTACTTGAGGATTATTCTGGCCGTGGAATTTTACTCCCTCTATGGTAGTAAATGAGCTTTTATTGAAACAATACAGCCTTAGAAAATGTTGTTGACTATTTTCGATTTAATTTTGAAGATAAAGAATTAAAAGAAGATTATTTGAATGGAATAGATCAGCGATTTGATAGATCTTTGTAGGATGCAGCTGGGGGCCTGTTTCGTTTTTTGTCGTGGACTTCGGCATTCGATTTAAGCCTTTATGATAAAACAATGAGATTGAGAGAGGGTCAAGGAGATATTCGAGTATTATGAGACTTATAAGTCTTTGCATTCGCCTGAGCGTTAATTAGGCCTGCCAATTTCGAATGTTGATATTGATGCGTGACCAAAATTATAGTAGATTAAAAAAAAGTGGCTTGACGAAAAAAGTTTTGAGTTCCGAAATGCGTCATTTATAATATAAAGCCTTATTAAGTTATAAATTATAAGAATTATCGGGTCACGAGTGACGATGATATTTGTTCATATAATTTGAGTAAATCCAAACTCAAAATCCCGGATGAATTCATTAGACACTTTTATTCCGTTTTCAGTGTTAGCCAAAATGGCTGGAAGACAAATTCAAAAAATCATTGAGGAGAAAATCCTCAAGTATTAGTCCAGCTAGCAAATCCATTAAAGACGAATGGTTTATCTCTCAAAGATTTCATGGAGGCTACAGTGTGAAGTCCCAATTATTCTTTATTTCAAAAATGGAGTTCAGTTTTCCGAGTCAAAAGGCGAAAGAGTTTCGCTCAATGTGTTTCGGAGGAAAAGGACGATTATCCACCATAGTAAGTGGATAGGTGCTATGCTTGCGATGAGTTTTGAAAAACTAAAAAAAGGAAAGCGACGGACTAATCCTTTCCTTTTTTATTGAAAAATTGCTTTGCTATGCACCAATTCGCAGGGGTTTGTATATAAAACCTTCTAACAATTTAAAGATCTAAATTGCTCTAGTTGAAGAATTATATTCAACGTCAAAGGTCAACTTAATGGAACGCATATTCTATTATAACATGTTTTCCTACTCTCACAAACGCACCATCGCTACGCATTGGTGAAGCAGTGATATTTCATATCAGCTAGATGTCGTAAAATTATTTAAAACATTAACTATTAGCATTTATCTAAAATGCTAAACGGAAAACTTCTTATTGCCAAAAAATCATGACAAACATACTCAATTAACCATACTAAAAATAAGTACTAACCCTTCCTCAGTCACAATGGAATTATTTAGACGTCATCTAAATCAGCCAATGTAATGAGCATTGCATGATGCCAAAAGGTTAAAACGCCTTATTCCAAAAGAAAGAGTATTTGGTCCGTTTGTGTGGTACCAGGAAGATACTTTGCATCTTCTTTCGCAGATCACCAATTCTAGGGAAAGGTCTTCTTCATTTAGCTGTCCAAATCATTATAGTGTTTCAACAGGGAATACCTACTCTTTGGATCTAGAAGTATGGAGCTGCAAAGGCTGTTCAAAAGTGATCTATTTGATACTGCCGAAACGGAACACGCCAAGGCAATATTGAAATGAGATTATGCCCAACTTCGCAAAGGAGATAGGATATCTTTATTTGATCAGTTACGAAAGTTCAGCGAGGCTTTTCTTGAGAGCAGGAACTCGATCCCGTACGGGATTTTGATGATTTCGTACTTATAGAAGATTACGTAAACCTTTTCTATATTAAAGAGATCGGAAATCAAACATCAATCAGGGCGAACATTTGGTGATTTGACAAATTGTGTCCTGCTGGTGATATCAGAAATAATGAAAAGGCTAGAATGAATACTACTCCGTTCCTGGATCCGACTGAATTAATCTAAAGAAAATGATGGATGGTTGGTCAATTCTCAATTAGATTGCCCCATTACTCTAAAAGGAGTTCTGTTTGCCTACCCACTTCAGCAGGAAATGAAGCATGTCAAGGTAAGTATAAGGCTTCACAACCTAATCCGATTCTTCGCTTTGCGTGTTCGGTGAAAAGCCAGAAAAGATCCTATGTGGTCATAATACCTGAAGCAAATCAAAGTGAGATAATGGAGCTTTGAATTATACACGTAATACTAAAGAGAACGTGTTAGCTTCTGCAAGATTGGCGGAAGGATACAAAGTTTCAGCTCTCCTTCAAGTTTTTCAGAATTTGGGGAAATGAGTTCGCGATCATAAACGTTCAGTCCTAAATCTCAAGATATAATCTAAGATAAAGAGCAAAGCATTTGAACTCAAAATAGAGGTGGTATCTACTAATGTGGAAACATAGCTCAGGACTAGGAGGTGTCTTGAGGGTTGGAAGTAAGAAAGTGGTTGAAAAAGCAACTTTGAGATAGAAGAGACTGAAACCATACATCGAAATGCCAATCGAAAAACCGTGTACGAGGGGTACGGATGCATATTCGATCGTACGAATCTTTATAGCTGAATAAATCCCTCTTGTTTTTATTTGTGATTGTGGCCTGAGTGATGGGCAGCAAAAAAAGAATAATGTGGTGTATCATCCGTCCACTATTCCAATTGATATAAAACGTCTAGCTATAATTTATGTTATTTAATGTATTAATATATGAAAAATTGTTTAAATTAATTTGAACTAATTCAAGGTAATTAAACAAAGAACGCCAGAAACGACATCAAACGCGAGATTTCCCAGATCGTGGTAATTCATTTCCAAGACGTCTAGGTAAGTGCGGCGGATTGTTCTAAAAGATAGAGGGCAATTCAGGGGAAGGAACATTTACTTTGTTTTCTATCTCAGCCGAAACTGGGGTCTATTGACGAAAGATCGGAAATGATAATGCCACAATGTATAGGTAAATGACCCACTCTCGCACGAGAAGGGGGAGTAGGGATATTATAGAGGCTGTTCAAGCTTTTTGAGAGATAAAACTTTTCAGCAGTCTAGTACAGAGGCTCTCTGGTTCACCCTTAGATAAGGGGATTATGCCTCCAAGGGTGAAAACAGGAAATAGTTCCAACGATCTGCTGGGTTGGGGCTGTTGAAGCAAAATCTCTTCAATTCAGCTTTGGTCGCAAATATATTTCACGGAAAATCGTGGTTTAGACCTCAGTTTGAAAATCTTCCCAATTTGCCGCAAATGAAGCACGCAATTGGCTAAACAAGAGGGCAAGAGAGATACTTTGCAGTTTTGCTTCTCCAGAGCGAGGTTCAGGTGGATGGCTGCTGTAGTGGATCTTCCATTTTTCGAGTGAATGTGTGGAATATTTCTCGTGGGTAGAGGGTGTTGTATTATCCATAGCGAGGATTCTGTGTCAAACCTTGAAAAAGATTAAACGTGTAGTTTGTGAAGTCTGTGTTGACTTTCTAGTCGTAATGCGTACCTTAAGAGCTTTCTATCTAACAGTATTTTCTAAAATCTATCTATTTTGAACGTGTGAGGCATCTAATTGTTGATTTTACTGTTTAGAGTGTGCTGTATATTATTTTGATTGTAAAGAATGTGTAAGATTTTTTATCTTTATTTGGTGAG
>Ga0163217_1024383_pt1 | contig 11983 bp, 11 predicted proteins | sample SynspAceP_FD_185933 | JGI IMG/M metagenome (GOLD analysis project Ga0163217, IMG submission 185933) | Saline lake microbial communities from Ace Lake in Antarctica - Synechococcus sp. Ace-P (PacBio error correction) | ecosystem: Environmental > Aquatic > Non-marine Saline and Alkaline > Saline ... | reverse complement strand
CGCGGTGTAATGCCCCCAATCCCGGCGAAACAATCGGCTTGCAGGACTCGACCCGGATAACATCTTGGTTCGCTCGGTTCTGGCTCATCGACTGGCGCATCTGTGAATTTGTCGTAGCACGCCGATCAGGTTCTGCACATGATGACCAATCCTTCGGAAGCAAACTACATAGGCCTGGGCGAAATCGCCCGATCGCCCTTGAAAACCGCTGGCGCCATCTCGTCAAAGAACGTCAGGTCGATATCTCTGTCGCCCGGGCAATAGAACGCGGCCGAAGCGGCACTTGCGTGCCGCCCAAGCCGAACTGACCGCGCCTGAAAACAACACCAGCTTCGGCCTCGGATAATTCAAGCCCTCGGATTTTCATCACGCCGTTTCCTAGACGTCCTCGCTCGGCAAGACTGCGAACAAAGACGTCATCTCGTCCTGCCTGCGGGCGTATTTGACGTTCGGTCTGGCTCTAGCCGCCCAAGAAATTGAGCCGGGATCGCACCGAGCATCTGCAGGGATACGAATGCCGTGAATTTCAGGCCAAGATAGATCACCCCTAATCAGGAGGGCTGCAAAACTAAACCCGCAGCGCGCATACCGCCACGGCAACGGATACCGCTAACCCCGAAAGGATTTGCCGCCACCGCGGGACGAACTTCCACGCCGTCTTCGATATTGTCGCTCTTGCGACGGCCTTTCCAATCATGCTCTCAACTCTCCTGACGGCATTAAGCCATAGCTTTAACAACAAGCTGTACGGCCGCCAAGCGCCAGTTTTCAACCCACTCTGCTTCAAACTCTTCAACGGGCCTGACCTCTCCCGCGAGCGGGTTGAAACCGCCTTGAGCCAGCCACACTCACGCACCACCAAACCGGTACCAGCCGATGAAAAAGTTCCGCCACGCCAGCGGCTTTGAGCAGTTGAGGTTGAAACCTTGCGGTCATTGCACATGGCAAAGCGGCTGGCTGAATTATCACCAGAATGGCAATCAGCGAAACCACCTCGCCCATCTGACCCTAGTACCCCGGTTTCCGGCAGACCGCGTCACCATAACCCCGCGCGCACCGACATCCAGCCGCAGCCATGCCCAGACAAGGACCGATCCCCATAGCCCGAGCCTGAACTTGTCCAGCTGTCCGTTGCAGGCCTCCGATCAAAGCTGGTGAGACCGAGAACCCGGCAAGCACGCCGGCAAGCAGCATCAGCCGTCCACCCGGCATCTCCCGTCGCGCATCGCTGAATTCCCAAGCGCAATCAACCCAACAGCAGCGGGCCACACCAAATCGGGGCTGCGCCCGCACCTGCACGCCGGTGACGGCAACGCTGGAATTCGACGCCGAACCGCGCGCCAAACACCACTTCGTGCAATTGATTCCGCCCCGGCAGAAGGTGAAAACCCTTGGCAATCCGATGCGCCAAAATAGACGATTTTCACAACCGATCGTGCGACAAATTGCGCCGCCAGCACTGACCGATGATTCGAAGCGCGATCAGGGTGATGACGGAAAGCACATGATCGGCGAGAACGGTCCCCAAAGCTTTATCTATGGATGAAGAAGCTCGGACAGCACGGTCAGCACCATCTAAGCCATATCACCACAGTCCGGCCATCCGTGACTAGTGTGCCCTTGCGCTGGAGCAGCATGAGCCGCCGATCAGTGCCGCTGAACGACGTGAACACATGACTGGATAAGCGGGGCTGGCGTGAGAAGCGTTCGACGTTCATGAATGGTGGTCCTTTGTGGATCCGCGGCGAGGAATCCGAAAAAGCCTGCGATCCGATTGCTCAAATTCTGCCCCCACGGCCCATGGCGCCACCGATCCTCAATTGCCCATGCGCCTGTGACCGAGAACTCGTTGACGACACGTTGCTGCAATCCACGCTTCGGAAACTGCACACGCTCTCAGCCGCCCGCGGCTGTGGCTGGCTGTTTGCACTGATGGCGGCCTGTTCGTTGGTGACTCGTTCGGCACGTATGAAGGCTCGCCTTTCTCCACCCCGCTTGGTTATTGCTGATGCGCAGCCGCACCTGGACCTGCGCGCTTGTCTGCAATCGCTTTTTTTCGAACAGCACTCAGCGCCCGCATTGCCTTTCGCGCCTGACACGCATGCTGACCGGCGCCGTGGTTGTCGGCACTTGCAGTCGGGCTGGCGATCACCGTGATCAATTTCTGGTGCTGAGGGCCGGGCTCAATGCGAACGGTGTTGGAAAAACCGCCCCTTGATCGCGCTGCCGATCGGCTTGCTTTCTCGCTCTGACTGGCTCAGCATCAGCGCCACAAAACCAGTCGCGGGGGATGGTGACACAGACAAAGCTGCTGCCATCCGTCGTGTCACCCGTAAACCCTGCACGTAAACTCGAATTCCGGCCAGGCGAGCCCCGCTGCAAATCGCCCCTTAGCCCAGCTCGATCGTCCGCCACTGCCGACAGAGTACCGGTGACAAGCGCTGGCGCCCTGATCCGGCTTGAGGTGGAGGGACCATTGTATGTGCTGGTGGTGACCACAAAGAGCACGGAGCTGCTTGATGCGGGCTGGCCGATGCGATCGGTAAGCCAGGACCCGCAGGCCAGGTTCAACCGCTGGCACTGGTGGCCGAGCATCCGAAATCTTGTCCGCGGCGTCGCAAGAAATGGGCAGGCTGGCCATCCGCGCCGCAATGACGGCCCGCGATATACCCGCAGCCGCAGTTAGCAGCCCAGATTCAGCGGCTGTGATCGAACAGCGCAGGCAGCAACCTGAGCGGGAGTGCGCGCCGCGGGATTCCTGATCACGGGCGGCGCATCCCTGAGCGCTGTAGAGTTCTAATCTCTCGATTGAAGCGCTCTTACACGGGCCTGAATGCAAGGAAAGCGCATGCTCAGACTCGCTGCATGCCGGATTTGATGGCTTGTTAGGCCCTGTCTATACAGCTGGCCGCGCCGATCACGCTGCCGTGCACAGCGGCAAAAAGTGTCGATGAATGGTGCCGCGATTTGCCATGTGCGCGAAGGGCGAAAAAAACTCCACCGCCGACATGGCCCCGCCCTACTCGGCCATCATCGCCGCAGAAGACCCGATCGCGGCCTGGTCGAAGCCTTATCTTGAGGCGACCACTTCCCGATTGACCACCTTACCGGCTGTTCGACCCATGAAAAGCGATGTGGGGACTGGCGCGTTGGATTGCAAGAAGCGCGGAATGGGAAGATAGAAGGAAAATCTGGCCTCAAAACATCAGCACATATTTTTTTTGACGGCCATGCGGAAAGCCCCTCCGCGTTCGTCATCCCGGCCTTGATCAAGACAAGCCGAAGCGGACGTCGTAGCCTCGCGGACCCAGCCACCCAAAGTCCTTGGGGCCTGAAAATGGCCTTTGCCCCGGCAGACCGCCGGTGTCGCTGGATACCCGATCAGGTCCTGGTAAAGACGATGTCGCGGAGTGGAGGCACCCGAAAAAGCCAAGTCAGTGTGTGGGCGCATGCGCCCCACTTCCCCTGAACAATCCCGCTTTTGGTTTCGCCGTGCACAGAGTTTCCCTATATAGCCGCTCTAGCCTTAGATTTGCGCATGGTCTTTCGACCCGAGGCTTTTATAGATTCCCGTCGGGGATTTGTTGCGCGGGAGCTTGTTAGAATCGGACCCGGACTATTGCCAAACGTAACGATTATCAAGTCGATCCTCATCATCTGGCGGGACGATTGTTATCGGCAGGCTGCGAAATTCGTTATTCGGCACGCAACGGTCAGGGCTGAAGGAGAGGTTTACCGCGGTCAATCCTGGTCAACTCCAACCCTGCGACGATCATTGACCATCCGGCCTCCCGGATGCCACCTACATCGAAGCCGATCCCGCCCGAAGTGTGGCAAGATCATCCCCGCCGCGAGCGCCCCGACGCGCTGCGGACCATGGGCGGCCAGACCGCCCGCTTTCAAACACCTGCGTTCACTTCAAAGCGCACTGGGCGCCTTCCGAGCGCTACAATGTCGAGATGATCGGGCGCCAGAGCCGGGCTGCATCGACATGGCCGAGACGGGCCTTGTTCCGCGAAGTTTGGATGGGCCCGCATTGCGCATTGGAAACGCCACGCTTTTTGGCCAACGCCAACCGAAATCAATGACACGCAGGACCGCAAGCTGCAATGAGGCGAGCGCAAGGTTCTTGCGCGACCAACTTTCGGGCGACGACCTCGAGCGCGGCGCTCCGTGCGGCTGGAAAACACCTGGAACTGGGACGAATATCCGACCGCAAGCAAGCGTTATATGAGCCCACGCCAATGGGCCCAGGCCGTGCAGGCGTTGATCTGATCGGCCTGCCCGCCATCTATCGCCCTCGTTCACCATGGCGGCACCGGCGGCAGGCATTGCCTAACAACCCTCGGAATTCTTCGGAACATCAATCGAAAGCGGGCTTTTGATCCTCGGCCGACCACTGAAGTGCTGATCGAGGTAATCGGTGCTGGGGCTGAAGGAATACGAATGGAGGTGGTGCGCGACACCGCCGACAATATGCATCATCATCCCTTGGTCGAATTTCGAGAACATCGGACCATTGGCGTGCACAACGGGTGGACAGTAATCACTGTAGCCCCGGCGCTGACCCTGACCGAAAGGAATAACCAGATCATGCGGCAACGCCTTCGCTGACGGTGCTGCGCGAAGATCGGCGTCGAGACCGGCGGCTCCAAACGGCAGTTCGCCGACAACCCGGCCGATAGGCCGGCTGCGTGGTGATCGAGTACTGACCCGCGTGTTTCGCGCTCGTCGGCGCTGGCTCGAAAGCCACCTTCCCGATTCGCCAAGTCGCTGCCAAGCTCGCGTCGGCTACACCTCGATGAGCCGACAATCGACCATCACGCAAGGCGCCACGCCGCCTCGTTCGAGCCATCGATCGGTTATGTCGTCACCAAAATCCGCCTTGCCTTCTGCCACACAATTCCCCGGCGCCGAAAGACCGCTGCCTGACCTACGCGATGAAATCAGTCGGAAGTCATGCATGGCGGACATTTGCCGAAAGCCTGCAGAAGCCCTGCCGGCCTTGGATAACCGGGGTCACCGGCTTGATGAAAATCGACGATCCCCGGCCTTGGCGAAGGCGACGACGACAACGCCATCAGGGCTGCCATCGGCACCCGAACGCCGAGAGCCGTTCGCGCATGGTGGCCCAGCCATGGGCGTGGCTCGGCAATGAGTGCCGAAAGAGGTGCAATTCAATCTGCAGACATCCGTGGTTCCTGGCCCAGACGAGACATTCTGGCCATGGAAGCCCGCGATCCGCGACATGGCATCCCGACCCACGCCAGAACTGCGGCTGGTCAAATCAATGGGCTTTCCGATGCAGGGCTCGGCTCGCTCACCGGCAAGCGCGGCCATTGAAGTGGCCAAGCTACGCCGGGGTCTGGCGCGTCCGCTACCGGTCTACTAACCCCGACACCTGCGCCGCCGAGTTTCTCGCCTCGCCGACGGTCCTATATGTACTCACCTACGAACTCCCGGCAGCCTAGCTTGCGAGGCCCGCGATTTCGGATCGCAAAGTGGATCTTCGGGCGGCCCAAAACCGCCCGATCGAGCCAGGGCATCGAGTTCGACTATTGCTGCTGCCACGCCGCTCTTCGCGTGAAAGAACGCCGGCTAGAGGCGATCATGGCAACTGCAACCCGAAACCGTGTCGACCGACTATTGACACCTCGGACCGCTTTATCTTCGAGCCGCTGACCGATATGAGGATTGCTCGAATCCTCACCAAGAACAGAAGCCGGAACGTCTCAAGGGCGTCATCGTGCAGCTTGGCGGCCAGACCCCGCTGAGCTCCCGAAGCCTGGGAAAAGGCCGTATTCCGCATCCTCGGCACCGCGCGACATGATCGATCTGGCCGAGGATGCGCGGACCGCTTCCAGAAGCTTCTGCACAACTCGACCTGGTCCAGCCCAAACAACGGCATCGCCTATTCGTAGAACAAGCGCGCCTTGTCCACCGACTCGGTTCCCCTTGGTGTCCGTCTCCTATGGCTTGGCGGCCGCGCCACCATTGGCAGATCATCCGGCGACAGACCAACTGGTCCAGATACCTGCTGGCACACTCGGACGCTGTGCCCGAAAGACATCAAGGGCGCTATCCAACGACAAGAACCGCCGCCACAACACCCGCTGCTCGCACCCAACGTCCGCTGCTGGTTTACATCCTGATTCTGACCAACGCATCGAGGTTGATGTCGATAATGTATCTGCTACGGGACGGACGTCAATGTCACCGGCATCATGGAAACACATCGAGGAAGCCGGCCTATTCACTCGGGCCGATTCCGCCCGCTCCCTGCCGCGTTTTCACACGCTGTCTCCCGAAAGTCTCCACCCGTCTCGAGTTGGCAGACATACGCTGGCCAAGGCGCTCAATGTCGGCGGGTTGATGAACGTGCAATACGCATCAAGGACGACGTACATTTACGCTGCTCGAGTCAATCGCGCGCTCGCGCCACAGTTGCGCGTTTGGCCCAAACCGTCGCTTCGCCGATCGCCAAGTGTGGCAACATGGGTGGTATGGCCGGCGAGAATCTGCTCGTACGCCTTTTCGCATTCAGCCTTATGTCGATTGTATTACACCAAATCACCCGCTAACCCTGACCCACAATAGCCGTCAAGGAGTAGCAGTGTTCCGTTCGCCACTCCCGGCGTCGCACCACGCTTGCTTGGACCGGAACATCGCGCTCGAGCCGGCGAGGGTCATGGCTGGACCGCGACTACGCGCTGGCATCGCCCAAGGGCGCAAGCTCGGCGCGAGCCGCGTCTCGACCTGCGCGTTCCGGACGGCGTATTTGTCTCGGTCCGCGAACAGAAGCACAAGCCGGCGCGTTGATTCGAAGCCGCAGTCCGCATTCTGGCTCGGACCAATGGCTTCAAGGTGATGCGACATCGGAACCGCGGATTTCCTCAAGGCCAGGGTTCAGGTCGAGCACGTCAACAAGGTGCTCGAAGGCCGTCCGCCACATCGAGGGATTGCGATTCAGAAACCGTCAGGGAACTAGGGTGATCAACACCACTCGAGGCGCCAAGAACCCACCTCTGATTCAAGTCGCTCGCCGCGCCAGCACTTAAGCAGAAAGTGCCCTAGTCACCACCTGTCAGCAGCCTCGTCCGCCGCCCAGGCAGACTCGCCGCACTGAAGCCGGAAACCTCGAAGTGCACCCGCTGCCAGAGTTACTGTCCGGCGCTTGATTAGAACTGAGAGCGGCACGGTTGAAAGGCCTTTACCCCCGTCACCGGACTTGATTCCTGATCCAGAACCGCGCGTCTGCCGGTGGGACCTCTTCTTATAGACATCGACTTATTAGGCACGCTGCATAAGGAGTTTCTCCGCACCGCGGACGTTTCGCCGCTAGGAGCCGATCAAGTCCCCGGCATGGCGGAGCGGAAAGCTCCTCAAGCCAGCCAACAGCCTTGACCGGTTTCATTTTTGTTCGGTATTTAACCCATCATTAGATACCGATAGTTTATTCATGAGCGCTGGGAATCCCCTCTCCGGACACCGCTCGTTCGCTTCTCGCATCGACACGGCGCGCAATATCCTGGGCGGTTGGCCGAGGTGGAGAAGCATCAGTCAAGTTTAACACTGGCCCCCGTTTCGAACATGAGCCTGCGGGAATTTTCCAAGCATCTAGAAAATACTGGACGGGCCAAAGCTGATTCGCGCGCAGAACGCCCAATGGCGCCCCTAGCCGGGCCTGGAACCGCTGCTGTTGCAGGATGTCGAGGCTGCTCAAACACCCAAACTTACACGAAAAGCTTTGGGCACACCGCTTCGACGGCTGGAAAGCCTACCTCACCGACGCTGCAGGCAGACAACAACAACGAGGACAGGGAGCAAAGCCATGACGGACAAGATCGAAAATCCTCAATGACGACTGTTCCCGTTGACCGAGAACGGCAAACACTGTTGATTCCTTTGCGATCCCGGAAAAACTAGGCGGTGGGGGCCCGGAGGGTTCACAACACCATTACCGCTTGATCTGAAGGCAGCGGAGGACTGGTGGAATCACCATTGATTGCTACAACGGCACCGAATATTCACAGATCACTGACATTGCGAGTTGATGTCGTTCGCCGGCCAAATCCATGTCAGATGACGCACATGATACCGTGCATGTTGTTTTAGCTGGGAGAAGATGCGCTTTGCCGATCAAGGCCCTGGCCGCGGTTCAACTGCGGCGCATGCTTTATTCGCACCGCATCTCGAAGAGACGTAATCGAGGGAAAAAATTGCTATGCGATCCGCGCCAAGAAACAAGAACCTCGAGCCCGGCTCGAGCGGCTCCTGACCAGCACAATGGAGGCAAATGACATGTCCGAGAACTCTGACCCAGCAAATCATTCCGCATCGAACGCATGCATCGCGGACACCCCGCGAACTGGTCTTCGAAGCCTTCTGCCGTCCGAAGCACTTGGACGCCTGCGTGGGACCGGACGGCTTTACAAATGAGACCCACGAAATGGGTTCCGTTCGTCGGAGCGCCTGTGGGCGCTACACCTTATGCAGTTGGGCCTGATCGGCAAGACCTGGCCGAACTGATCCGCGTGATATACCGAGATCTCCGCGCCGTCCCGGATCGCCTATGGACCATGGCGGCGAAAATCGACGACCGCTCTATTTCGGCGGCATCTCCCTATCACCTCGTCAGCGTGGCCTGGCCCGCTCAGAGCGCATGTTAGCGCTTCTCGCTGGTATTCACCGAGCGAAGGCTCGCGGTGACTGCGGACCTTATCGAGTCGCCGGTGAGGTCGAAGCGACAGCAGACGTTGGCAGAAGCTGTACTGTATGTGCTTTGGGCTCGCGAGACAGAATCTTTACTCGACCGCGCTGACTCTGATAGGCCTCGGGCCAATTGACCACTCTCGATTAACAGATTGTTTGCACGCGTAACGTCCGGAATTATTTGAAAATTCATCCGCGCGGCAGTTCTGTCTCCCGGCGTCGGATGAGCCTCTGGTTTTCGGTATCGGGCTCGATCGAGCTTTAGTGGCGTCGCCTGCTTTCGACGTATCCTTTGTTGCGGGAACCAATGCTTCTTTCATGCGACGGGCATTACTATACTCTTCTGAACGCCAGTGTTTAAGTGCCGCACAAGTCGCTCAAACGCGCAGCGCTGAAGGAAATCTTGATGTGCGGCGATAGCGGTTACTTCAAAATCAGTGACAGGATCATTTGATGGCTGAAAGACACCGGGATAATCATTCAAAAATTGAAGCGCGAGGGTTCGAGTAGGAGCTTCCGTACGTGGATCGCATCACAAGTTTCGCCACTTGGCGACTTGAGATGTCTCGTTACACACCGCGAAAGACTATCCGATGGGCACTGTAAGATCCCATTCTGATACTCAAGCAAAGATGTCCAAGATTGGAGCCCGCATGCACAACTATATTCGCCCTCATTTCATATAAGCAGCAGACATGGCTATGGGAGTGTCTTTCCAGATGTTCCAGGTGTCCACCCTGCCGTTGGCTGACAGTCTTGACGAAAACCATCCATGAAGTGGAGTTGCCTTGGGCTTTCGCCGGTTCGGAGGGACTGGCAGGAGAACACCCGGTGCCGCGCAGTCTGATGAGTTGCAGTGATCCGATTATCTCGACCTTGCAGCCAATGCCGGTTGTGGCTGCCATTAGTTCAGCGGATCCGATCGCCTACGCGGGGTGCTGAAGCAGTAAGAGATTTCCGGTTGCCCCCCTCCCCGGTTCTGATTGCCGCCTCCCCCTTTCTCGCGTATTCCTCTGAGCCCGGCTGGAGGACCGAGCTATGGCCAAGAACATCGTCTTCTTCTGACGGACGTCGAACCAGAATTTCCGCGACCGCACCAAGATTGAGAGCTCATTGGCATCTTGAGCGGTCGAAAAAAGGCCAACAGGGTTTTACAGCCCGGCGCCGTCGGCTACTTGTTGCACTGTCTGTGGCAGCGGTTCAATCAAAAGCCCCGCATCATCCTCGGCCTCGCCACCGGCCGGTCAGTCTGACATGTTGTGCAGGCCTCTGAATTCCCTGAGTCCAAAACTCGAGATATGCGAACAGGTCTATCGTATTTCGGGCTTTCCCGGCGGGCTCCTACACTGCGCGCCTGCTGCCGGTTTCATCCGATCTTTCGTAGTTTGAGTTGCGGCATGATAATGAACACTCGAACTCCGGGTTGTCAGCCATGTTAAGCCTGAGCGTCGCGTTAACATTGCTACCGGCTCAGGTGAGCACCTCTAAGCCGACATCGACATCACGGACGGGGTTTCATGCTAGAGATCCGGCCATTTCCAGAAGATTGCTCGATGGCTTTCCGCATATCGAATTTTTCTTCGGATGTTTGGTACACGTGCTATCGGTTTGTACGCCACGGCCAGCTTCCCCTGGACTGACCACCACACTAAAATAATCACTACACCGCAAAACGACCGGTGAAAAACCGTTCCCCATGCCGTCGCCATCGTATGAGCGGCGAACCTATTCCAAGCCCTCCCTGTGACTCCGCAACAAAGCTATGAGCATGTGTCTACAGACCCGTCCTATGAGAGTTCGCCTCAGGATTTCGGGAAGTCTGGTTACCGGCTGCCATGGCGATTATCGGCGGCGGCTTCCCGACGCCAAAAGCGGTTCGCCATCCCGCTCGAATGGCTTTGTACCGCGAAGCGTTCGCTGCAAGTATTTTGTTGCGAACGATAGCGTGTTCGAACTGCTGCCATGGAACCAAGGCAGTAGACCAGCGCCTGGCGCGCGCGGATCTCGCCCGACCAAGCCGAGAAAAACCAGCAAGAACTGACCGTGTCGCACCGACCACTGGCCGACATCAACAACTCGAATGCTCGCGGCGCCTGGGGGCACTTGCGCGAGTTCCTGCGCGCAAGTGCCCAAAAGAACTTCATTTTACCGCCAGGCTGCAGATCGGCAAATTCTATTTTCCCGGTGTTCATTACCTGCGCGCATTCCGAGGCGCGAAACTGCATGAGGCGTATCGAGCGATTACAAAAACGCCGCGACTACAAGCCGCCGAACTGCCCGAAGACCTATTCAAGGTTGGTGTGAATGAAAACCGCCCGCCACGGCCCTTGACCGGACGGGGTTTTAGATTGCAAGAAGCCAGGTACGGACGGTTATTCTGCCCATGCCGGTTGCGAGCCATCGCAAGCTGCCAATTCCCGCTTTCGAGTACAAGACGTGCGGTGTCTGCTCGTCAAACTTACCTCGCATGCAAGCGCCCGTAAGTGCGTCCGGCGTGGTAGGGGTTTGTACGAGTCCGTTTCTGCCCATATGGTGAGCGGCAGGTCCGGGCCTTGTTAACCGACCATTAGGCGGTGCGCACACAATTTGGCGGGACGGGCGCGGCGCAGTTCAGTCCCGAGGTCTCAGTCCGAGCCGAGCGCGCGCGCGGCGTTTCAGGAACGACCGACGGTGGAAGGGCCGGTGATCGCCAGCGGCCCGGGCAGGAATGCTGCCCGAGGGGACAGCCGCCCTCGAGGTCGTAGGTCGTTGCTTGTGGAGGATGATTCGCTTCGCCGGGCATAGGTGCGGCTGGACGTCCGGCGTGACGATGCAAAACCCATCAGCGCCGTCAAGTGTCGTCCCGTCAAGCTGGGAGACCCGCGTTCCGGCACGTGGTCCCACAGGTCCTGTCATATAGGGCGGCAGCGCAGAAAGTGTCGGCATTAGACGAACTTCGATCGGCCGGGAAGCCAGTCCAGCAGCTTCCGCAAACGTGCGGTGTGGTCAGTGTCGACGCCGGCGCAGCGAGCCCAACCGAACAGCATGTGCAGCGGAGTTCCGGAGTAAAATAAAAGGACGACGCTACTAGGAAACTAAGGAAGGGCCACAAGACGGCACGGTGTGAACCGTGAGGCACCTCGATGGAAACAAACCAGACCTTGCACAAAGCCCGGCCATGGCCAGATCGTGCTTACTTGTGGTACCGGCTGGTGGGGAGGTACAAGGGAGCGTGGGTGGCTGGGGCAGAACGGCGTGTGGCAACGGCGAAAGTGCGGCCGCTTCATGCGAG
>Ga0163217_1098866_pt1 | contig 11985 bp, 9 predicted proteins | sample SynspAceP_FD_185933 | JGI IMG/M metagenome (GOLD analysis project Ga0163217, IMG submission 185933) | Saline lake microbial communities from Ace Lake in Antarctica - Synechococcus sp. Ace-P (PacBio error correction) | ecosystem: Environmental > Aquatic > Non-marine Saline and Alkaline > Saline ... | reverse complement strand
AAGAATTAGAATGGCGGTTACGGTTACCTGTTATTTGCATTGTCTGGACATTGTTATAGATAAATCATTTACATCATTAGGTTTGGGAGCAAAAATTGAAACCTTGAAGAAAAAATCTTCTTTCTAACCCAAGGCAAGAGATCATTTTGGGGAAATTAATTTTATATATAACGGAATTGAATTTTCCTGAGAAAAGTTATTAAACTGCCAAAGAAGTTATATCTGAGGCCTTTGCTAAATGGAATCGGATTATATTACAGAAAGTACTGAATCCATTTTAAGGAACTTCAAGACAATATAAACATTTTGCTGTGATTTCAGACAGTTATAGGGAAATCCTTTCTGACCAGGTTAAAAATCTTCACACCACCCATAAGTAGCAAGCTAAACGTATTATGAATTCTTTGCCGTGTTTTCATGATTTTTATTTCCGTTTTGACCTTTATTGGCCGGAATTTTATGGACCAACTTTGTGAAGTTTCCAGAACTTCATTATAAGTTGTAGCTTTACATCTGTGGGCGTTATGATCCATTGTCCTTGGAATGTTGATCTATTTTAGAAAGGAAGAAATGGCTCTAAACGAATAAAATACTTAGGAATTTACACATAGCATTTGGTACTCAAAAATTTTTAACTAGAACATCGTGATTCCAACTGTTCTAAAACCTTTTTCATTTTCCACAAAAACAAGGCATGTATCTAATTCAAGGCTCTATTCCTCGTTTTATAGGTGCAACTCTTAGCTTTTTGCAATAGACCAAAACAGTTGAGATTCCTGATGAACACCGATTTAGAAAATTTGTTGCTTATGAAGAGACTTATGGATTCCAGGGCCTTAGCGTTGCCTATAACGGCAAAGTGTATTTTTCAGAGGACATAGGCTCCATAAAGTTTATAATCCAATTCCAAAATCGGTTGTCTATCGTTGGAGAATTAAAGTATTTAGCTGCGGTGAGAAGGAATTAGATCGGTATGACCCTAGACCCCGATTTTGATATCAATGGATTTGGATATACGTAAACCGCACCATGTCCAATTTTATGGACATGCCAGCGGGGAAAGTCTATGAAATCCGAAATTCGGTTTGAAGACCCCACCTTTTCCTTGGTAATATCGCGCTTCACGGTGCGTCAATGACACCTTGGAATACTCTCGAGAAAGTACTGCTCAAAGCCCCCAACAGCACAGAGGACATATTGGTGCCCTGCTTTTGATGGGTGAGAATTATATATATTTCATTTGGCGAAAACAACACATCCTGGGTTTCCTTTATCCCTATGCCTGGCCGAACGTCGGGAAAGAAAAGAATTATGACACTCAGAGAAACAGGTTGCAATACATGGATGTTTATAGGGGTAAAATTACTGGCGGCATCACCAGAAGATGACGGTACCGTATCCATACTGATGGGAAATCTATTGAAAAAAACGATACCCTAGCTCCTGAATTTATGTTTATGGGTTGTAGAAACCCTTTTAGGATTTCGGATGGATAGAGAACAAAATACATTGTATTTGGGGAGAGTAAGGTCCAGATGCCTATGCAGAATATTCCAAGAGGCCAAGATATGAGAAATAAATTCCACCACTGAAGGGGGGATTTTTCGGTTGGCCCTATTTCACGCCATAATTAAGCCTATGCTAGATATGATTATGATTTAGAAAGGCAGTGACCCTTTTTTGAAGTGAATAAAACCTGGAATAGGTTCGCCTACAATTCCGGAAAAGAAAATACTTCCGCCAGCCAGCTGCATTTTATATGGTATCCTATGCGGGCTCGAGGAATTTTCCTGATTGGTGAAGGTGGTAGAACGGCCATGGCAGGTCGTATATTCATTACACTAACAAAAATTAATTCGGATATAAAATTCTCCCTATTTTGATAAGGCCTTATTTATTTACGATTGGTATTGCCGGTGGATGGATAAAAGAGTAAGGACAGATAATAAGGCGAACTTATTAAAAAATTCGAGGATTTAATTGCCTCTACCCGATTTCGTAGCATCGGGGACATGCAATTTGGTCCAGATGGTCCTTATATGTGTTATGGAATTGGCACATTGGGGAGCAAACCAGGATGCCCGGACTTAGTTAAAAATTGATAATCCGGGCAATAGGCCCCCACATGTTTTGAAATCACAAGCAAGCAAAACCGTGGGCACACTCCCCTATCCATCACCTTAACAGCGAAGGCATGTTAGGACTAGACAAGGATGATAGCCTTAAGTACGAGTGAAATTTAATTCCAAGAAGTTCAATCCTTCAGATCGAAATCCAAGTTTTATTTTTGAAAATCCAGGTATTTACAATGTTCCCCTTAACAGTAACGGAAATGAAGGAGCACAAACATTCTGAATTACAAAATAAAAGCAGGCAAATGACGCCCCACAAGCTTTCAATTGGTTATGCCTACCATGGTGTAGGTTTTATTGGGATAAGGTATGTACTATTACACCTCTATAGATCTACTTAACGCGGACACAGAGGTGGCGCTTAAAAAAATGGGGGATATAGGACCCTTCAAAGTACAAGTTTGAGGCCTGGAATGGATTGACCGTCAGAAACTTATACTTTGGAACCATCCCACGTTATGGAACATTAAAAGTCAGGGTGAAAAAATTAATGGCGAAAGCGATTGTTAGAAGCTGCCACTTAAGGTAAATGAACGCTGGCTATAGGCCCTTCATTTATAGACGGTGGCCAAAAAATATAGAGCGAGCTGGAACGCCACGGACTATTATAGCTAAAAAAATATTCGGGGTGGAAGTGGCGGTTTTGGGGGGATTATAGTATGAGTGCCCATCCCTTGTTTTCGAAGCCGATGCAAAGGTAGAATGGCCGGCTATATTTTATCTTTGGCTTACGAAAACAAGAACCTAAAAAGAGATAGGGAATAGAAGGTACTATTAAAAATTCCCAGGCACAATTAAGACCGAGGATAAACTTTTGTTCTAAAAGCACTAAATATGGGATCAAGGAGCCTCTGGGATGGGAACCCATTGCGGTGTATCGGCTATACGATGCTGTTCAACCGCCATATTGGAGCAGAGAACTTTTCAACTCAGGCGTTTGATTGCCTTAGCGAAGTAGGGTGATATTGGGCGTGTACCTGGGTTTTGCATCGACCTATATATCTTTTAAAAAATATAGGATTTAACGGCCGTGGATTCGTTTACCTTGGGTATAGTTTAAGGGGCCGGAATGTTTTATCACTAATCAAACGGATTCCCGGATGGAGAGTCATGGTAAAGCTCGGTTTACAGAAACCGGAATCCAAAATTTGAATTGAACTGACTATTCCTATTTAAAGAAACCTCTGGTTACGGGAGATTTTCTTTCTGCACGATAAGGCACCCGATTATTCTGAAGAAATCTATCTGGGATTGGAATTAGCTTCCACAGAAGGGAGTAAAATAATTCAATCTACTACAAAGGCTTAACGCGAATATTCCTCCATTTACATGCAGTTTGGTTTTTCACTGTCCGTGGCATGCACTTTGCAGGGCCAATGAAGCCAGTAGGAGTCATAGAATCTACTAATCCGCAGCGGGTCACCATTGACCCAAGTTTTGATTGAAGGACCATCGGCCATACTTTAAAGAATTCCATTCCACGAGTTTAAAATGCTTTTTTGCAGGCAGGATTATCACTTAAATCGATGTAACCCAACCACGCCTGCCTTCATCGTATATACCGCCGCACAGTGGCTTTAGGTATCCAAAATCTATTTTCCACCTGATACCATGACCAATCCATTATAAAAATCGGGCAGACTATTTATTTGATCTGCAGCCAGAATTATGGTAATTGTTCGGGGGGCAGGATCCATGAGCACTTCGTATTCCAAAATAAAATGTTCATAGAATTTATTGTTACAAAAGTATTTGCTGTATCGGTTACCGGAGCAGTTTACCCACAATCATATCCCTTCACATGATAGGTAGTGCATCGCCTCAAGTTTTTTCCACCCCGTCCAGAGTCTTTCCATTGAACGGATATTCCCATCGCCTCTTGGACTTGTTAATGTACATATCAGTCTTGGTTCTGCTTAGTATTTCAGCCGATTTACGGTTTTCCACCATTGGATAATAACAGCGCAAAAAAGTCCGAGCAAAAAAAGCGTGTTAAGGTATTATGGTAATGTTTAAATGAAGGTTCGTCGTATTTTTTCAAATTCCGTAATATTATTCCTTTTTTGAAAATTTTATACCCTTAAATGTATAAATCAATTTATTTTAAACCTGGAGTCCTTAAAACCACCGCTGGTTCAAAGATTGATTTGGTCAGCCTAGTTTCCTTTACAATAGGACCGCTCAATAAACCAGATCGGAATTCATACTTTTACAAACCATTTCTTCGTAGTGATATGATCAACAAAAAATTACTCTCCCCTTATTTCCATCTTCCTGTTTATTCAATCAAATATTAGTCAGGATGGTTTTGGACCTAGGGAAATTAAAAGGGAATTGTTTTTAGATGAATATTATTGAGAACGCGTAGTGGGTTCTGGAGTTGCAATTAAATGCTCTCAGAAGGTTAAAAGTACTAATATCCTAATGGCTATTATTCAAATATAATTAAACAGACAGTCTCTACCGAATATATTTAGAGATAAATTTAAGTTTTTGGAAAAGGGGGAGCATTATATGGAAATCCTGGGGAAATAACAGAGTGTAATTTAGCAGAGATGGTACCATGGCAGGAGGAAGCCACACTTTAAATGACAGCATTGTAAACTTTTATTTTACGACCGCCTTTAGTTCACCAATTTCACCCCTTTCAAGGATTTAAAACCGTAGATACGCATATAAATACAAGCCTTGTTCCGGAACCAATTGATACGATGCCTATTTACTTGTTTCAATGATGGAATAAAATTTTAAAATATTAGGAATGAACCTGTAATTAAACACGATGCTGCCTTACTATGAATTTGATTCACAGAAGTGATTGCGTTTTGGTTCCCAACAGGGAAAACCAATACGTTTGTTACTTTAGAGGGTCATCAATGGTTTAAGATTCATTTTCAAGAACCACTTCAAAGATTTTGAGATTGGAAGCAAACCTATCAAACATTTTTCCCCAATCTGTGAGGTGAGAGATTTATATACCTTCCGGGCATTCAGCCTTATTTTAGGGCCCCTATTTATATAGTTTGTCAAACACGGTTATTTCCTAAAAACGCATTCTTACGGAATTGTTCTTATAAGCTCCAGAGGATGGCGTTAAATTGACAAGGACTTCCTGAAGCCATTATACGGCCTGACTTAAAAGGAAGATGGGGAATAGATCCAATTATTTACCTTAACCTTGTTTCTTTGGACGAAACTATATGGGGATCTATTGCACGAATAACCTTGTTTAAAATTAGAATGGATGGATTTTTCTTCATAAAATCTTAATCCAAGGAAGGTTTTTTGTTTACCAAGCCTTACATTTAATGGGGTGCATATGGGAAAATAAATTATTCCATTTAGTGCTGGCGGTTAATCCATATAGGAAATCCTTGATGAAAATAATACCCTCTTTAATGGCTCAATAGTATAGGCTCGGAAAAATAATAGGTGATAAAATTAGGAAGGGTTAGCTGGTAAAATTTCTTCGAATCTTAGCCCTTATTTAAAATAAAAACCATTAAAACTGCGCGTAACCATGAGGAAGCTGATTTATATTCTTTAAATTCAATGATTTAAATTCGGGAGTAGGCAAAACGGTTATATCTTTATTCATAAAGTATAAAATCCATCCTTTAAAAAGTTAGGCTGATCCAAAAATCAATCCAAAATCCATATTAGGAGATAAACAATACTACCAAATTTAATTCTTTTATTTTTAACTGGAGATTAATGGCTCATTAGTGTTAATTGAGGAACCCAAAAGAAAATTAACGCAAACAATACGTGGAGAGTTGGTATTTAATTCTTCTAACAAAGAGTTGGATAAGGCTTTCATGCTGGGGCCAAAAACAAAAGCCCTGTCTTTATGCTTCATGACAACTCGATCCGTTGGATTGGTTGAAGCTGCACACCTGACGTGAAAGCATTTTGCATGCGAGACGTTTCGCATCAGGCCATTGGGGCAGGAAATCTTGGGATTGGGAGAAACACAATTAAAAAATATTGTTCCTGAAATTCGCAAAACAAAATAGGAAAAGGATTATTGTTAGCTATGGGAATAATGATATAATTAAACCTGCGCCCAGTAGACTATGAAATGATCAAGATTTTTGGTTTATATTCTTGCCTGCCAATTCGATGTAAGCATATAAGCCTTACGTCTTTATAATGGACTGGAACAAGGAATACTTAAAGTAACCGATCTAATTAATTTTTATGGAATGAGCTTAAGAATTTTTGGACATTGGGAATTGGGTCTAGCGAAACCTTAGTCGGAGGTTCGCTCTATACATTCCCCCGAGAATCCAGAAAAAAAGGCAGGTTTGCAAACAAACTGGGATACCCACATAAACGAAGGTGGGCAAGGGAAATTTACTTGGTTTAGACAGATATGGACCGCTCCTTGTAGCCGCTTTTATAAAAGCCTATTCGGGAGAATGTTGGCCTTTAGGAGACGATTTTTGCCTCGCAATCTTTAAAGTATGCCGAATAAGGCCCAACAAAGAAACAGGAATTCTTGGATGAATTTTTGGTTGGGATACGAAAAACAAATGCGTTCCGTTCCTTATGTAGGGGATGGAACTTCGGACTTATTCTATGGTAGGGGAAAAATCAGGCTTTTTCTGCATTCTTATCTATTCTATTTTGATGCCCCATTTCAGGACGATTCTAAATTCAGGATTTAGGTAGGGAAATACGAGGCAACTTTGGTAAATTAATGTTGAATTAAAGTCCTATTTGCCTATCCTTTTTATGAAAATAATAAACATCAATCGCCAATAAGGATGATATTGATTTGTTGTAGCCATCTAATACAGACGCGCTATCCTGAGAATTCCGTATACTGTAATTGAGCATTATTAAAACAGAGGGTTAATGGGCATTTGATGCCTTAATGCTGCTTTAAACGAGTTTATAACCTATCCCGGTTAGAGAAGGCCAATGAATGGCGAATGATGAACTTCCCCTACTCTCCAACAGGTTTGGCGTTGAGCATTTTGGTTAAAACTAAAACCATAGCCATAATATAAACGGCCGGGGACTATAAATGGACCGCCAAAATGCCAGGCCCTAATTGAGTTTCTATTTGTAAATGGAAAAAAAGACAGTTTGCACCATACGAGAACAATGGCCAAACAGCCTTATTCCTACCTTACTTGCTTTTGAAAGAATATGAAAGGCCACCGTAACCACAACTCCTAATAATCAATTGTCGGGTTTCATATTGATAGTTTTAATGAGAGTCGTTAAGCAATTACCGGGGTCTCACGAGGAAAGAACTTTACACCCCTGGAAGGCCATGGGCCCACCCTAGGCAACCAATCCGTGCAGAGAAACAATGCATCGAAACCCCACCAAATTCGTGTGGGATTCGTTTCGACGTACATTTCATGCGCTTTACTGCTTTTGAAATTGGGTCTCACGAATAAAGAAACTTGCACGCCATAGATAGGCCATACCCACTTTAAGTACCAAAACGTGCAGAGAATCACTGCCATCGGAAACCGCCAAATGCGGGAATGCGTTTCGGACCGTTGATTTCAATTCGCCTACTGCTTTTGAAATTCGGGTCTTCACGAATAAAGGACTTGCACGCACTAGGGAAGGCCATACCCACTTTAATAACCAAACCGTGCTGAGTAAATTCCTACAACGAAAAGCCCGCCAAAGGGCGGGATTCGTTCGACCGTTGCATTTTCCAATTCGCCTACTGCTTTTGAAATTCGGGTCTCACGAATAAAGAACTTGCACGGCACTGGAAGGCCCATAGCCCACTTTAAAAGCCACCATACCGTGCAGTGAGCACTGCATCGGGAATCCCCGCCAAATGGCGGGGATTTCGTTCGACCGTGCATTCAATTTCGCTTTCTCCTTTTGAAATTCGGGTCTTCACGAAAAAAATCCCTTAATGTTATTCGGAGTGCTATGTCCTTAAGGGAAAATACTCGCGTTTTTTGAAGGAAATATTTTAAATAACACCTTATAAATATTTTTACAAACAACTATGAAGTATGAAACCTTATTATTTGGCACTGTAACTACCTGGCAAAAATAAAAAAAAAAAAAAAAAAAAAAAAAAAAAAAAAAAAAAAAAAAAAAAAAAAAAAAAAAAAAAAAAAAAAATAAAAAAAAAAAAAAAAAAAAAAAAAAAAAAAAAAAAAAAAAAAAAAAAAAAACAAAAAAAAAAAAAAAAAAAAAAAAAAAAAAAAAAAAAAAAAAAAAAAAAAAAAAAAAAAAAAAAAAAAAAAAAAAAAAAAAAAAAAAAAAAAAAAAAAAAAACGACTCGCAAAATGCACTCCCCCTCTCCTCCTCGTCCCACCTCCTTAATGATACTGTCACAGCCTCCTACGCTCAATTGACTTACCAGCTTTTTTGGCGAATATTATGGTCATTACAGCAGAAAGACAATGTTTCATGTGGGAACAGATAAAACCAGGACGCGCAAAAATTATATTAAAGAATTGCCGGTGCAGCAGAATCACCGCACTCGGTAAAATTAGTCAAGGGCCATGGGAAACTTAAAGATACATACCCTCCTACTGGGCGACCCTATACACTTAATATAACGGCAGGCAATTGCAGGTTACCCTGAAAAATGTATGATCGGATGAAGTATTGCTGTGCTCAGGGCATTCCCATGGAAATGCCTGTAACAAGGTTTTTGACAACAAACAATCCGGATTGATAGTGCGAGACCATTGTAAAAACTCTTAAGAACAGTCAGATTACGCCTTTGTTACCGTAAAAAAAAGGGCGGCAAGCCTGGACCTTTAGCAGAAAGTGGCAAGGCCTATGGGCCGAGGCCTCCCAGCAACAGTACGGGACTTTTCAGTTGCACCGCATACTTCCTTTGGAAAAAAATTGAACATACCTATTTAAAGTTCTTCCCATTGGTTTGATCACATACCTCATGGGCGAGGATACCAGTGTTGAGGGCATGGAAATGGAAAACAAAGACGCATTTTTTCAGCAATTCTTAAACATTGACATTACCAAAAGAACGTCGGATTAAAAGGCATTACATCAGACCCCTACCACTTGCCCTGTACAATCGCCATTTGATCACAACCCTGACTGCAGGTTACCGGCTACTTAACGCGGCTATTTGCAACGGAGACCATCCACAGAAACAGGGGACGAGGACATACAGTCGACTTTTTTCCTACCATTGATCAAAACATGGAGAAACAAATGGCAGCGAGTTACGCAGCTTTCCGTTTTAGCTTTGTTCAACATTAGCCCCCTAGTCTATAACCGATGTAATGGCCGGCTTTGTCTCGGGCAAGCACAATTGCACACACCATTAAAACTGTTGAACCAATACCGGCGATGGCCAGCTAACCCATGGACTGCGGGATTTGAATTTACATTCAACCCTAGGGGAAAAATTTGGTAGGCGATAGATTGGGCACTCTGGGCATTCCAAAAGATTACGGACTCATAGACGGTAAATTGCCTAATTTAGCAGGATCAGTGATCTACAGGAAATCGATGAAATTAGGAAGGAAAAATACAACTTGTCGTTCAACTATAACAGACAACAGGTCTTCTCCAGTTACAGGGTCAAACTTGACAGGTATTTTTAGAGATTGCGGAGAGCGGCAAAGTCTTTCATCCTTGCTCGAAGCAAAAATCAATGGAAATAAGAGCCTAATTGTTTGGTTAGCCAGGTAATCGGCAACCTGTCGCGTTAGATATGCGCTTTTAAAAATTGCGAGCAGCCGGGCCTTTTAATACAGAGGGCCTTACGGCTTCCTCGTTCAGAACGGCCTGCTTGGCGGCACCAGTACAGGGATTATGATTAATTTGAAAAGCCAACGGAGGCGCCTCTTCTTATTTCACCTTCTCCACACCGGTTGAATTAATTGGCCTTATTTAAAAAAATCTCAAGGCTAGGTAGCATATATTGCGGCAGTCTCGAGATGGCATAATTAAATTACTATGCTCGAAACTGACCTATTAAATTATTGTATTAGGTATATTCTTGCTATCTATCAAATGAGATTACGGACAACACTTTTTTCACCCGTTGTTGAAAATACGCATGAACGTAATTATATAGTTAATACTCAGGAACAATGAACCATTTCTTTTGGTTTGGTGCGGAAAAACGCCGCCTGGGAACTCATTCATTCGTTCTTAAAACAGGAAGAAGTTTGACATTCATACCTTACGGCATACTAGGGCAAAAAAAAGGACTTTAACGTAATACATATATGTAGGTGTACTTTCGCTGAAACTTGATGGCTTGGAATTCGCCATGGGCATATGGTGAAACCTTTAATACAATAGACCGACTCAACAAAGGTAAATGAGAACTACTTGGAGCACGTGGGGCTAGCGTTTTGAATAAAAAAGGCAGACGAATTATGGTCTTTCTATCATTAGGCAGGCTTAACGTCGTTCTTACTTGGATAGATCGAGATATAATGGGTATTTATAAAAATTGGGGGGTTGGTCCGGCAGATGTCTCTAATCTCTAAAGAATGTCCTTGGTTTACTGAAGAGCTTCTCAAATAGATTGCAACAAACGAGTTCTATTTCCGCAACTCTAATAGTTATTTGGATCTTGAGGCGGTGATAGAATACCGAGATCACTAATGAAACATCTTCAATTAATGCCAATGAATTACGGCAATTGGCGACACCTCTCGGCTATTGACAAGAAAAGTGCGCATAGTTTGCACCTAGCATGACTACCACCCTTGTGACAGCACAAAAAGGCAATTAGATTTTTTTGTCATGAAGAAATGGCTTTCGTGAATTTGGATATGTATCAAACGTGGACTACCACAAGCACGACACAGCCAAAAAGAACTACTTCCTACTGTCTTGAAAGCAAGCAAGCAAAGAAGGTTTGGATCGTCTAACTGTCATCAATGGAGCAGCAAGATTAGGAAACCTATACCCTGATAGATTTTGGATAACACAAGACTCAATCGGCTGGCGTTGATGATTCGGATGTAAGAGTTTCCCGGCTACTTGGCAGTACTTCAATAGCACGGTCGCGCTGGGGTATACCTACGGTTGCACATGATATTGGCAGATGTCGATGTCTAAATAGAAACCCCAATTTATTTCTGCGAGGACGGTTGGCAGACTGCCCTGATTACAGCGGTTCGCCATATGAAATATATGAAGGAGGTATTCTGAAATAAATTAGATTGGCAGAAGATGACTGTATAGGCAACCTTGATATTAAATAATACTCCGAGATGAAACACCATACACTTGTTTGTGCAATGGGTGAAGAACCCAAGATTTCATTTAGTCGCCTATTTCACCTCTATAGGAAATTCCGTTAAAACGATCTTATCCAATATGGCTTTCGGATAAATTAAAGCATCATTGGATACAATCCCACAGAAGCCGGTAGAAATATAGCCATATCTGGAAATATGGAGAACATAATCCGTTATGAATTTATTACCTTTGGCTTCCAGTGGCCGGTGGCCAGCGATTTTTTCTTTGCATTCGGTAACCGAGGATTTTGCCATTTTACCCTTTTGGAACTTGACCATAATAACTTGATGGAGATCGTTAAAATGCGTGTGAAAATGCAAGCTCAATTTTCTTAAAATTTGACTCTTGCTATTTAGATTGGAACTTTTTGATAAAAGGCCACTGGGTAAGAAATGTTGAATTTAGATTAGCTATTTGCTACTTCTGCCCCTTTAAGAGCTAATTACCCCGTGCACCCCAACAAAAAATCCTTCTTTTGGCTAAAGATTTTTAATTTTGATTTCCTTTATTCAAACCAACTCACACCGGCTTAACGGGATTTTGTCTTTGCTAAAGAATAGGAAACAACTATTAAAGCTTTCCGCCGACAAACAGCCGTCTCAAGGCTTTGAATACTGCACCCTTT
>Ga0163217_1018984_pt1 | contig 11985 bp, 9 predicted proteins | sample SynspAceP_FD_185933 | JGI IMG/M metagenome (GOLD analysis project Ga0163217, IMG submission 185933) | Saline lake microbial communities from Ace Lake in Antarctica - Synechococcus sp. Ace-P (PacBio error correction) | ecosystem: Environmental > Aquatic > Non-marine Saline and Alkaline > Saline ... | reverse complement strand
AGTTTTCTTAGCAAGTTTTTCCATGGTAATCCGAGCAGTATGGATTTCGATTTAACAGATCTAAGGAATTCCCAGTTTTGGAAAGCGCAAGGTTGCATTTGTACACTGCCGTTCAGTTTTAGGATTTGGAGATTAGCTCTTAAATTACCGATAACTTGATCTATCGTTTTTGTTGGGGAACCATGTTTGCAAGTGTCTTCAGTTTTTTGTGATTCTATTTTCGCCGGACACTTTGAATCACTGCCTTGCCCGTCGGAGCAGACCTTAGGCATGCGATTCAATCAAGCACAATGAATTGGTCCGATGGTCCGGTTCCGGAATAACTATCTGTATTTTAGATGAACAAGGAAATTGATGCCCTGCTGTGGAGGCGGTGGTAGATCATCAATTCATCGTTTGGATATTGTCAAGAGGCTGACTCCTGGAAGTTGGCTCCAACGATATCCAGGACTGGGGATAGGGTTTTTTTCTAAATGGGATTTTAAGCTTACAGGGGGTTTCCTTCAAAAGATGGGAATGGATTGATTTCAGTGAACTTGAGAAGATTGTTACTAGCAATGCGAACTGTATCTCTTGACAGGATGAATGGATATGATTATTTATTGCTTGTGGAGTAATGAAGTGCCCCATGATTTTCGATTGGGTCCATTCGTGCAATTATTGGGTATTGACCGGATTTCGTTAAGTCAATTCCCCTATGCAATGGAAATGATTAAAATACGTTGCTGAAGTGGTCAGGAAAGGGAGTTGTCACATTTCGTCCGATAAATCTTTATCCCAGGTACAGCCGATTGTGTCGCCATTGGGTTGGTATTTTATTTAGTGCGGATTTTTTACGGTGGAGGGCAGCTCCTTCTGAGCGTCTTTGTGTAGTGGTTGCAGAATTCACCAGACTTCAAGTTGCGTTGTTTTCAATCCGGATGTCGCACTTGCGCATTTGCACGAAACGGAGAAGAGCAATACTTGTATTCAATGTTGTTCCTTGGAAAGTTCATTTTCAAATTTTTTGATGAACAGGTCTCTCATATTTACCTATTGAACCGTTGTTGGACTTTTTTACCTTGATTTTTAAGTCGAATCATTAAGGTTTTGCCCCAAGGTCTGAATTCGGGTGTCAGCTTGTGAGCATTCCTAGGCCGTTTTTGCTAAGTTTCATGGATTCCTTGCGCCTAAGATAACAAAGATTTGCCTTATTTTTCCGATTACTTGTTGGGAGAGCGATGGAAAATTCCTCTCCAACCGACTTTTATTTATTCCGTTTCGTCTTGCTCTGCGCGGCGTCTCTTCAGTTGGAGCTTGGTTTGGGTAATGTTGAAATAACCCCCAAAGGGAATGTTGGTTTTTGAAGGAGTATTAACTTTTATTCTGGGGACTGCCAGTAAATTTCCTCTTGTACTTTTATTCATTGGATCCCAGCAATGACTCAAAAAGATGTTGAAATGGGAAAATCACGGTTCCCAAAGTTTTTTGTTTGAGATTGCGATCCTTAGATGTTTTGGAGGCACGTGACTTCGTTGTTAGAGATATGATTTTTTGAGGAATAATTCTTATTGAAAGCGTAATTCTGATCCTTTGAACTTATCTTGACTTTCCCATCAACTTAATCTCGCTGCAGTAATCCGTTTTTGAGTTCGGGGATTTAGTTTCCATGTCGGTCAGCTTGTTTTTGCTCAACAATGTCGATTGGCATGAATCTGGTCCAATGCTTCCTTGTTCAGATTCTGCCCAACCGTGTCGAACAGAATTCAGGCTTCAACCCGTTCTTTTTCTTGTCATTGGATTGTCTCTTTTTGACAATGAGATGTGAGCATACTGTAATGCCCGGTGAAGGGGACTCTCCGAGCTGCCTACTGAATCCCCGATGGACTTAAAAAAAATAAAAAAAACTTTGATTTAGTTTTGCACAAATCGTAGACTGATAGCAACTCCTTGTCCGATCAATCTGAAAGCCCGAATTCAGAAATAATGCATTCTACTTCCCCGCATCTGTCAGATTTTCATGGTGTGGAAATCGGTTTTTGAGATTGATCATAATAAAGTCATATATTTCCGAGCGTCGTTAGTTATTGGTGCTCCTCAGTTGTTTAGTGCTGTTTCTTCATCTTGTTTGCAATCTTACCATTTCAGCCCCGCACGTACACTCCATCGGACTCGCTTGCTTTTATTGATTTTGTGGATTCGCAGGGTGCTTTTTCGCCAGTGTCATACGATACTCCATCTGGAGCATTCCATTGGTCCGATTGCCAAGATCTAGGATCTGTTTTAATTTTTGGAGTTTTCTCCGTTAATAACCCCGCTTTCTTTTTTGATATCTTATCCTCGGCTTTTTATCAGGTTTTTATTGATCTTTTCTTTGGCGGGTCCGAGTAGCTATTCCGGGGGGGGGGGGGGGGGGGGGTGCCGCGGGCCTTGAGATTGACCGGCCAATAAGATTTTCTTTTGGGTTTTTTAGAAGTTCCCATGGCCATGGATTGAGCGCCTCGTATATTGATCGAATGTTACCGCTGTGCCAAAGTAGGATACTGGATGAGGCTGAATGGCGAAATTCTCGCTCAAATTCCTCTGTTCGTTGAGATATCGACTGCTGAGCGAAACGGGTTCCAATCCTCATGAGGAATTCTCTTGATTTTTTTGAGCTCAAACTCCTTTGATAATCCCTGCCAGAAATGAAATCCATAACAAATCTAAGTCCCAATCAAATCAATCTTTGAATTGAGGCTTTCCCTTGGATATATCCGCTAAGTGAACCCGAGTTCCGGCCAATTTCCCCCGATCCCGGTATCTGCTCCCAGCACACACACAAAAAACAAACCCAAAAACCACAATTCGATCCATATGGCTTCTTGCGCACATGCTAATAACCAGTTGAAGCGATTTTTTTGAGCTATTTTATGATCCTTTTCCTTAATTTGGTAGCATTAAATCCACTATTTGCTTGAGCGATTTCACCTTTTCCACTTGTTTCCCTATTCGAGGTCCAGGACATAGAGATTTACCCCGGGACTTATTAGCTGCCCGATATCGGAAGAGTACCCGTAATGGTCCGATTTACTTCTTTGGACCAGCTATCCGCAACATCAGCCGAGATGCGTCGCGAGACCAGCGGTGGATGAAGAATGTGCGTTGTACTTTGGCAGGCAATTTACCTTTGGAAGAATGGCAGACTTGGCTGATAGGTTAACACTGGAATCAGGTTTTGTGATCGAACCCTTATTTCGATTCAAGGGAAGGTGGAGAGAGCAACATGTTTTCTTGATCCTTGCGGCAACGACTTGAGTTCAATCTTCAAGACAATCGTTCCGCATATTCAATGAATTTTTTTGGAGAAACAATCGATCGATTATTCTCACAGGAAAGCGTTACGTATTAGCCCGACTTCCTTATTAGGTGGGTGATTGGCGTTTCAGAATGGTTATTGGGGTTCGACGCTTGTTTGATTCATGGCAAGGCCGGATATGTTGATTGGAGTCTATGATGATTTGAGCTTTTTGCAATTCTGCCGTCAGGCCTTGTCCTGAGTTGGCTATTTGGCTGTTACTGCCGGCCTTGCGATTTGCGGCGGTGCTCTGGTTTGGATTGCCACCAGGCTATATCGGCATTTAAAAGAGTTGCGCCCGATCCGAGGAAGTTTTGAAGATTGGAGGCATTATGTCTGAAGAGTAGACTTTCCCACAAGTTTTATTTAGGAAATGGTAACCACTTCGAAGCCGGATCTGCTATTCTTGTGACTGAAATTGGCAAAAAAATGAATTAGCCTTTTGATGATGGACGTATGCCCTTTGGGGTTCTTAGGAAATGGGCTCTTTGGACCTTGCGGAATTGAAAGTTGCTGCTTAAGTATCGTGTCGGTCCATCGGAAGGACTTGGACTCGGCCGATTTCTTGAAAAATCGCAACCAATTTAATTGCCGATTTATCGGGCTTCTTTCTCCGGGATTTTGCAGGCTTTTTTAGAGGCCAGGATTTATTGACCAAGGAAGTTTCCACAACCCTGTAAATTTATATATTGATAGTTGACCTTTCTAAGCGAAATTCAGAATGCACCTTTGCCGTGTTAATATTGTGATCTTGGTGGAATTGGAGCTACGGTTTTATATCTATTTCCTTCCCGCATGTCGCGACCGGATTATGTTTCGGGTTTTATCTGGGAAGCGACCTACCTTTTGCCGAATTATTGAATTGTATCTTGCAAATCCCTAACGCGTATTTTTCCCTCACTTTTGTGCTTTATTTTCGCTTGCAACCCCAGGACATTATCCCTTTTGAGGTGGGTTGGAGATTCCGTTATGAAGGAGGTGTGGACAGGTAATTTCCATTAGATTCTTACCCGATTGGCGCAATGACTGGAATCCGCTGAGCGGGATTGGCTTTAACTTAAATGAGAGAGCTATTCCTATCCGGCAAGACTGTTAAAATTGCCGTTCGATCTTGGCGTTGGAATGGGTGTGGGAAGGAATATTCCAGGTTTGTGAGTTCCATCTGTTGCCGGATTCGATTCTCTTCTCGGTGCGGGATTTGTGGATATCAGCAATTGATTCTGATTGTAGTACATCAAATCTTGTGTGTTGATAAGCGCTTTCAGCTTTATGCTTTGCCTAGGTCCAGCCTAGATTATCAGGCTTGAACCAAGGCTTGGTATCCGATATTATCATGTTTGAGTTTACCTACTGCCGAAAGAACGATTGTTTACATTCGTTTGTGGTAATTCGGGGAATGTGATTTTGAAATCCCTTCGAACTACCCAATCGTTTATTCCGATCCTGAAAACCGATATTGGAATCTATTCAGTGGCATTCATTATTGAGAGATGGACTTACTTTCCAAGAACCAAGTTTGCACTTTCTGTCTGATGAGTGTTCAGCGCATCACTTCCCCGATGCTTCAGATGCTGAAAGACTTTTTGAATGAGGCCCCAAAATCTGATTGAATTACTGGTATGGCTTCTGGAGGGTGATTATTCGGTTATCACATCAGATATGGGTTCCTATGAGTTTTATTCCGCGGATGTTAAAAGGTCTCCGGAAACGCTTAGCTCTTCCATTAAAAGGTGAGCTTTTGGCATTGTATGCGGAAGCTATTTATGTGGATTTCGAGATGGGTGGTTTTTGTGACCGTATCTTGCCAATGTGACGACTCATGTGAGATTTGAATTGATCGATTTGGCCTTTTCCTTCTTTGCTCGTTGGAGAATATTTTACCCAGATCGATCCCCCAACGAGAATTGTCAGGGGATTTGGCAGTTTGTTTGATCTATGTTTTGCCCGGATTTTCGCGATTTAGGCAGATTCCAAGACAACTCTATGTATTTTTGAATTAAATGTTATAGAATTCGAGTTATTTGACCTTCGCAAAAATGCTTTGATATATTGCCAGTGTTTGATTTACTAGTATGCTATTCCACCCCGCCTCTTAGTAAGTCCCAATTGTTTATGATAAAATCTGCATTTTCTCAGTTTATTTCCATTCTTGTTCTAACAAGTAGATCATTCCGTAGCCCAATCTTTTAACGTATATATTAAAGGTACAATTGTGCTTCCTATTCATCTTCTTTGTGTTGCCCTAATGTGTTCATAACTGGATTCTACAGCCTGGCCAGGCATTAATCTTAAATTGTCCTGGATGTTAGGTTTTTCATTTCGGTCGTAAATTGATTATTTTAATTTACTTTATTTGAAAAATCTGATGATTTAATTTTTTGTATAAAATTTTTCTTTTATAAATCCCTAGTGTCTGGTATTTTTCTGGGATATTGCGGGAAATATTAACCAAAAAAGAACTTTTTTGAGCCGAAACATTTTGGACTTTGGTGTCTCCATTCTGTATGCATAGGATCGGTGATTCTGTACCCTGATGGTTGTGGATAGCCAGGTTTGATTGGATTTATTGGTGAGCAGGGTCTACTAAATGATTGGATTCTAACGTTGGTCAGGTTTTTTACTTTATTTTGGATGGAACTGTTTTTTTAGAGATAAATGAGGTGTGAAAATGTCGAAGAAAGTGATTATCTTAAAGTCCTTTTGGCTATCTCTCGTGCCTGGTGGTCTTACTATGTATTTTTAACTAAATAATCGTTCGTATCTCCCCAGAACGTGGCTAAATTAGTTTAATAACTTTCTGAAATTATTTTCCCCCCGCGTTTCGTGGGACGACGAGCAAAGTGTTTCATGATCCCTTGTGACCAAATGGTAAAGACTTGTGAAGAGTAATAATGTCGTTCCGTAGAGGCAGAACCGTGGCCCCAGCCTTTCTGATTGGCCTTGGCGTTATCGTGTAACTGGGAACCTTGGCTTAACAAAAGACTCTAACCACTTCTCCATCTCCACCATGAATGTGGATGTCTTGCCTATTTCGATTTTTAACTTTGGAAGTTTTGCCTGTGGTACTCCTCGTGTGGATATCAAGCTTTAATTGAGGTAATCAGGTCCACGCGACGTAATCCCATTTGTACGTATTTACCTTGACGAGATATTGGAAAATTACCGTTTTCTTCTGATCATTTCCTACGCCAACCAATAATCCTTTCCGTTGAAGCAAATCGTAATCGTCAATGTTTCAAATAATGAAAAACCGGGGCACCAAGTCCATCGTCCCAATATTCACCAAGATTGCACATTCTTGCGACTCATTTTGAATTAAAACGTGCGGTTCAAACTCGCGGCTATTGATACAATGGGATGTTCCCTCCAACGCCGCTGAAATCTGCATATCCCTGCGCGGGTCCATTTGATTTTTGATGCGGCGATGTGGAATTTATCCCATGTTTTTCGATAACCTGAAGATCTTCACAGTCCCATTCGAAGATTAGCCATACGTGCTCTCGTTTTTTCCCGCTCTTTTTCGTTAGCGTTTTCATTCTTCGTAGATCCATTCTTGGCCCGAAAGATCCTCAATGCGAGCAGCAGAAATCAGAGCTGTAATAATCCCAGCAATCCATTTTGGTTTTTATATTTTTTAGTTAGATCTCTTCCCCAAAAATGGACTGAATTGCTGAGACCGGCATCTTCCAACCACTCATAGCCAGACGCTGGTAGGCTCTTCAATATTTTTAATCCGGATTTGTTGCTAAAATTTTAGTAGACCGGATATTTATTTGCTCGACTGGAAAGTTGCCCTTGTTTGAACCATTTTTTCACCTTCTAGACTGCTTACTTCAGGAACTGGTGTCGGAAAAAGATATATCGTGTGGTAGGTGTACTTTGCCAACTTTTGTTTTATTCCTTTTGGCAGCGGCACTCTCACTTATTCTTCCACGTTTCGCTCTCTGGTATCCTGATAGAAATGCCACCTGAACTGTGCTGGTTTTCTTGCAATCGATCTTCCTCTTCCGGGCATCCTGATCCCGATTAATCCCGCGCCAGCCTTTAGTTTCCATATGATGAATCTCTTAGGAATGGCCGATAAAGTCTGTTTTTGAATCCAGTTCGTCTTCGCACTTCGGGTCAAAGCAATAAATGCAAATTCTTCCCGACTGGATTTTTTCACAGTTTCCTATTTGTCTGAAAGCGCGGTTCCATTTCCGAACTAATTGCCGTTTATTTTAGCTGCTACGGTGTTGAATTTAGTGTTTGAGGGGTTAGAAAATATTTCTTTCAATTTACTTTGGATTTCAAATAGCCCTCCTGAAAAGATATTGCTCATTCTACTTTTTCTCATTATCTTATTTTGTCTGTTTCAAAACTAGCTGAAAAGGGGAATCCCAAAAGATGCCGTTCTTTTTATTCACGAGCGATGTGGGCGTTACTTCCGACAAAGCGATTTTGATGCCATGAAAAGTTGTACCTTCACGAGCTGATGGTCCTTACCTGGATGTCTGCGAAGTGGATGGCTAAAGAAATGCCATGTATAGTGGATTCTTACCGACAAATGAATGCTGGAATTTCAACTGGACTGAAGAGGAAAAACGGCTGGACCGTTTTGCAATGAAAAGGAAATGTTCTGCTTGTGCACAGGTGCGTATGAGTTGGAGTAGAAAATGGATGTTCAGTGCCAGCTCCAACGGGCCATCCCCAAAAGGGAATCACCCCCACCATTTAGTTTATATGGGATAGGGCATTTTTATGGTGCCAGCAAATACTTATCGCTCTTCTTGACATGCCGAAGAGTCAATAATCCCGCGTGATGGTCAACACCAGATGATGAAGCTTAGCCAATTCGAGTTCTTTTTGAGAAATTGATCTGCTTAGATTCTGTGTCGATGAATGATCATGCCATTCCAGAGGATTACGAAAAGAATGGATCATTCCTTACTAAACAATTCAAATTTAAGCTGGCAGTGTCATGTCTTTTTAATCCATCTGGCATTTGATGATGAGAAAATGCTAGTCACAAGTTATGACAGGACTTGCCCCATGGAGAAAGGTGTTCATTTTTATCCGAGCGAAAAGCCAAAGCCTTACGAAAAATAATACAAATTTGTTACCCTGGAAGAGAATGGGCATCTCCAATAGTAAAGACCATTATGTCTAATTCTACAGGATTTTTCCATCTTGGCCCCACCAGTTTCATTTTTTTCTTGTCCAGTCAAAATCTAAAAATGATGATCTGGAACGGCCTTATGATCACTCATTCCGGTAATCAGCTTATTTGAAAAGTCAATATTACAGCGGCAGGGATCGCCTGATTAATCCGGTATCGCGGCCAGTTTCCCGTTTGGGTTGGCATGTGGAAAGGTGAACTTGTGGATCTGGACTGATTCCATCAAATTGATGGATGATTACGGCTCTCTCAGCTCAGAGGAAAAAAAATCTGGCCCTGGCTAAGGACTTCCTTTTACGAATTGAATTCTATGGCTAGCGGAATCAATTGCGGTGAGCGAACTGGGTTTGGAAGTCGAGATCTTTTGATCGGATGAAATTCTGGATAGTCATTTTTGGGTAAAAATTGTGATAGTCGAAATCCCCGATCCATTGTGATTTAATGTTATTGTGGATTGTGGTGTTGGGTTGGGAGCCCAGTGGAATGTCGTGCAGATGTAATTCTTTTGATGCGCAAACCCAACCTTTACCGAAAGACTGGGATAATGGTTTACGTTGGGAGCCAAAAGCTGGTTTTTCTTGAATCTCTGTCCCGTTGCAATGATCAAGGTTAAGGGCTGCCGCGGTTCGGCATTGACTTGATATCCCGCGGGCAAATCAGTTAAGTGAATCCTTTTATCGCCGGTCAGATCGGCATTTGAAGCCTGGACCTTGAGATTTAAAGTATACCTATGTTAGGATCTTTTCGAAAAGTTCGATTTTGAGAACTGCAGCAACCGCAGAATTTCAAATTCCTGATCCAGCCTTGAAAACAAGTTATGAGTGACAAATACCAAACGTTGTAGTCTGACTTTCCGGATCGGAGTGGTTTTGGCGCTGCGATTTGCAGATTACCTTGGGTGTTTGGTTGAGATAGCGAGTAACCATCAAGGATTGATCGCTACGGGCCGAAAACTTGGTTACTCTTATATCCGAATTGATTTATTCCCTTTCGGAAAAAAAAATGGAATGTGGATACGTTATGAACGTAGCACTATCGAATGTGTGTCTTTCCATCGCAAATACTATTATGAATTTTACCTCAATGGGCTCCACATTTGGAGTCTATCGCTGGAGCTGGAGATCGGGATTTTAAACCTATTTTCGGAATCAAAAAAGATGAATTGGCTACTCGTTGAACGAAAGATGAGAAAATTCTTACCGAGGTATGGCTGGGGATTATGTTGGAATCTGAGATGATCGATGTGGTTGTTCAGTTAAAGGCGTTTGCAGTGCTTGCTCGATGGCTGAATATAGGGGAATTGGCTTGCCAAAAGTTATCAAGACGGCGTGCTTGGCAGAAAAAGTCAATACGATTTTTGGGTTCCGATTCGGTTCACTTGCCGTTTTTTCGGGACGAGAAGACCTTCATTTGATTGATGGTGCATAATCCGGGCTGATACCCTGAAAAACCTTGGCGTGGCCGAATTACAGGCACAAGAAGTTATCACCTGCCAAAGACAGAACAGGGGTTTTGTACTCTATAATGGGTAGTACACGCATGGAAACGGGATTGCTGATCGAGAGAGGCCCAAATTGCCTTTGGCCCGGCAAAACATAATACTAACCCCGTTTGGGGTTTTGTGACTGGAATCATCGGATGAACAGGCGCCAATGAGGATGGTTATTTTCTGGAAGATCTTTCTACCTTCACCGCCGGTGATGATTTGCGACACGGGTTGCAGCCCAATGCAGAAATTAGTATGGAACCAGAGCGCTTTGGTTACTGAAAGGCGGATGACCGGGTTGGTTTTGCTTACAGGTTCGCTTTTATGGGTTTCTCGGATTACGATGTCTTACCCAAGCTTGGAATGTCGTTTTGCCACGTGCCCTCATCAACTCAGTTTTGCATAGCTGATGCGGGAAATGAGTAATTATATTCCACAGATGCCTACGGATGGAGATGCAGTATTTCAAAGGATCATTGGACCATGATATCGATGGGTATGAAAGGGCGTGAATCTCCTAATCCGAAGTAGTCCAACGAGACATGGGGAATCTGATCGGATCCTTAGCTATACCCAGTGAAAGTCATTGGGCTAAGAGGTGATTCGGAACAAAGATGGCTATAGAGGATTTGATTACGGGGGCCCAAAAGCGAGGGTGGGCTTCCGAAACTAAACCTTGTTTGACGGTACGTTTCTTGGAAATTTCAAATGGAATTTGCCCTTTTTGTCGTACTCTTTTTTATTCACTTGCTTAACAGAAGTCTTATTTGGAATTACGTTTGCAGCAGAGAACCGAAAAGGTCAGTGAGATTCGCGTCTCACTTAAGGTAATCCCTTTCTGATTACCGAATTTACTCGCAAGCGAATTCCATACGGATTTAGCGGGAGGACTTTAGCGTAGAGTTAATTAAAGCTAGGACTTGTGGCGAATTGTTTTGGAACCATTGCCCGGTTCCTTGAAATTACTGGAAATCAATTTTGAACGCCTGGAGGTCCCTAGCCATCTTACAGGAATTTTTGATCAAATTGAGTTTACAGAGATACAAGAAAAAAGAGTTTACAAAACTTGATAATCCCCCAGTTGCTGAGCTTTATTTTACTCCGATTTGTATTTAACAAAACTCTTTGAATGACTACTCTCAGTGCCTGAAAGGTTTTGGAGAATGTAATTTGGGATTGCTGAGGTTTTGGCCAAAAAAAACAGCACAAAGGTTGAAAGAGCGCCAGCATTTTTGGATTTTTATTAAGATAGTCCCGAAGGTTACTCAGTTTTCTGAATTATCTGGAAATTTATTTTACTGATTGCTGTAGCACCTGTTTCCCTTGCTTTAGGCGTTCGAATAGCTTAAGATTTATACGATTCTCTATCAAGTTTAGAGATTGTTTCGATTTGTTTGACCCAAAATAAAGTTATGGCTCGAGGTTTAAATTAAAGAATCGATTTCATGGATAGTCTTTGGATCCATGGAAATTACACCTTGGCGCCCCAGTGTTTTACCGTATTTATACTTTGGTTTATGAAAGGAGTTTTAACATTTGATGCTATTACGCGGTAGATTGAAGAAAAGTTGAATCTTTTTTTAATGGGAAATTCAATTAAAAGTTTCAGCTTATTTTGCCAAAGTAGTACGTTGCTTTGCCATAAGTTCCGGGAAAATATTGTCGTGTTAGATGAACAAAATTGAACCATGGAGGCATCCTCAATTGGGAAGGGTGTTGATTTAAGTTGTCAGTTGATTATTTGTATTGATAGGACGTCCAAAAAATAGATCCTTTGATGTAATGTTCAATCCGTTTTGGGGCAGAAGGATTAGGAATAAAATTCCGGCGTCGTTGCGGCTCGCGGGTAATTCTATTTGTTGTAAAGCTTGGGGACATTCATGGAAAATCAATGCAAGTTACCCCTTCCGAAATTTCCCCCCCCATTTTCCCATTGAAATCCCCCGCTGATGGAAAAACTTTGTTCAAAAAATTATCCCAAAACAAACTTTTCAATTCCTCACCACTTACACTTTTTGTGTCAGC
>Ga0163217_1111928_pt1 | contig 11986 bp, 16 predicted proteins | sample SynspAceP_FD_185933 | JGI IMG/M metagenome (GOLD analysis project Ga0163217, IMG submission 185933) | Saline lake microbial communities from Ace Lake in Antarctica - Synechococcus sp. Ace-P (PacBio error correction) | ecosystem: Environmental > Aquatic > Non-marine Saline and Alkaline > Saline ... | reverse complement strand
TTGGCCGGCCAGCTGGCAGCTGGCCCTGGAGCAGCTCGGCCCGATCGAGATCCGTTATGCCGTGCTGGGCACCGAGGCTCAGTGTGCGCACCTGCCATCTCGTACTGATCACGGTTTTCTGGCCCTGGCGGCCGTTGCTCTTCCAGTGGAAGGAGAGCGCTTGACGCCCCATTCGGTTGACAACTTCAGCTACCGGAAAGCCTGGTCCCCCTTTGTGCCCTTGGCCGTTCACAGCGATGGCAGGCTGGCTGGCTGAAGCATTTCACCAGCATGATTCGATACCCCGACGAGGCCGCGTCCCCCCATGGGTTCTCCCTTTCGAGGTTTGCGCGGCGCGGCTCACCGTTGGGTGAGCTGGAAGACGGCCCGGGCCGGATCAGGCCCGGCTGCCTCTCTCGCTTCCCTCACCATTGCTGCTGGATGTAGGCGCCGTCTGTGAGCCTCTGCGACCTGATGGGTGAAGCGGTGCCGGCGGCACCCCGATTACCTCTTCATTCTCATCTTTGCTGGAGCATGGTTACGCGCGGGCTTGAGCACGAACCGCTCCCACGGTGTTGCCAGTTCAAGCCGTCAGGCCCTGGCCAAGCCGGATGGGCTACCGCGGCCTGCTGCAGCTGATTGCCCACGAGTACTCCACCAGTGGGAATGTGCGCAGGCTGCGGCCCGCTGAGCTTACCGCCGCATCGATTACGGAACCGCCCGTGATTTCGCTGCCGGACGCTCTGCTGGTCGCCAGAGGGGTCACCAGCTATTTCGGATCAGTTTCCTTGCTCCCTGCTTGGCGGACGGCAGCAGCGAGGCCAACTCCTTTGAAAGAATTCTGGCGCCGATCTCAGCCGCTACCCGGCTGACACCTGGACGCCTGCAGGCCTAGACCTGCGCCAGAGCGGCGAGGAAAGCCCTGGGTGAAGTTGTATCAAGAGAATGCCTACCAGCCGATGATTCCCAGATCAGCTATTACCTTGAAAGGTGCCGTGGTTTCCCTGGTCCTCGACTTGCTTGCGGCGCGCCGCCAGTGCCTTGGCCGAAGTCTTGCGTGACCATGTTGGCCGGCCAGCCTCGCGTCGCTTTGTGGAAAGGCGCTACAGCGAAGAACTTTTGCGTTCAGGACTATTTCTTGGCCCGAGCGCCAGATCTGGCCGATGACTGCCGCGATGGCTCGAAAGGCTTCGATGATCCTGATTCTTGACGCCCTATCTCACGATGTGGGACTTCAGCTATCAGGGCGGTGGTCAGCGCCGAATCCATACACGGGCTTCCCGTTGTGAACGGGAAGAGACAGGCTGAAATTTGAAGGGTGCAGCGGGGTGCAGCGCCATGCCCTGGGCACAGGGGCCGGCCTGGTCGTGCGGTGATGAGCTGATTGCCATCGATTGGCGCTTGCGATGCGGCCGCCCCCCCCCCTGACGACCTGCCCCCCCTTGCTCGTCGGCTTGGCCGGCCTCAACAGCTGGGACGATCAGCCGCCGCGGCTGGCCTGCGTCAGCTCAGCCTGCGTGCAGTCCCGGCCGAGTGGAGCGATGGACGCTTGCATCCCGAATCCGAAATGCCTTCTCCCCAGGCCTTGCCGGCGGCGACGAGTGGCTTTGGGGCTCCTGCAACGTTTGTTGAGTTGGTGTTCCGCGTCTGGATCGGGCCTCGGCTCAGCGGTTCTCCCTGCAGGCGGGCGCCTGGTTGATTGCGTGGGGATTGCGGCGTTGGCGGGGATCGGCGGCCTGGGTTGGGTGGCCCGGTGATGTTCACCGCTGCAGCGGGGAAGGTTCACAGACGTCCTGCTTGCAGTTGCTGGAAAACGTCAATGGGCGTGAGGAAGGCGCCGGCCCGTCGAGCCGCCTCTTCCGCGCCCGGCGCCGCTGCCTTCACGAAAAAAGCCACCCGTCCCTGGCCTTCACCCGATGGGCCGCCGCTGCCCACACACCCAATCAGGCGAGAAACCTTCGACTCACCCAGATTGCTCGCTGGTCTCCAAACCAGCATTGGTCGTCTTACGCATTCGATCCCACCAATTTCGGCGGTCCGTTACGACCGCGATGCTCGGCAAACCCGATCGATCCCCACGGGCCCCAGATGGTGGTTTGACTGCACGAAACTGTTTTTGGAATTGCGAATCGCCCGTGCAGACTTCCAGACCCCCCATCCCCGAGACGAGTTGTCAGGTCAGTTATCACGTGATGACGTCTTGATGGCGAGGTGTTGGTGGAGGCGCTTTGAAGCCCACTCGCGGGCATTCGGTTGCCGGAAATTCAGCTTTTCAACGGCCAGTGGGTTGTCACCAATCCGGATTGTGCGGCGGTTCGGTGAAACAATTTCGCCCTTGCATCTCCAGCCTCCGAAACCCCGATCGACGGCGAAGACAACGATCCGCCACAGCGGCTTACAAGCCCTGCCAGTACGACGCAACGGCGGTGGTGCTGACCGATTGGTATGCGCCTGTTTCGACTTTCCCGCCAGTCACATCACCACCCACGCCTACTTGATTCTCGGCGTTGAGCGGCCGATCCCCGCAGTTTTTGACTCGGCTGCTTTGGAGTCGAGGGCTCCGCGGCCCTCGGATGCTCTGCTTAGACTCGAAACGGATCTTGGCCACCCGAAAAAGACCTAGATCACGGCCAGATCGTTGGGCCTGTAGGTGCTTGTAGATGAGGGCATGCAAGAGCGGGACCTGCATGTAGCTGAGAATCCTGGCCGGATTAGTCGAGCTTTGCCGTTGTGCAGGTAGGCCCAGGTGGCCAGAGCCTTGGCATCGCGGCGGGCTGGCACTGGGCCTCCAGCAAAGTGGTCGGTGGGGAAGCCGAGGTCGGGTGGAAAGAGGCGAAGGAACTTGCCCACCAGCAAGGCCACATGCTTTCTGGATCCAGCAGCTTTTCGCGGGCCGCAGCGACCATTTCTGCCCGCTGGCATCGGGGCCGCAGCAGCCCTGATGAACCAGTTCACCCACCGAGAGCTGGCGGGGCCTATGGGTCTTGGAACAGGCCGGAGCTGGCGCAATGGGCAGATCTTCCCCCGGTTTGGGCCCGTGCAGCTCATCAAAGAGCACAGCGCCACAGCATCGGTTGACCCCCTGCTGTTTCGACTTCCCTCAGGATGATTCTCTGCAGGTGCTCCAGGCCGCTGGAAGGTGTGGGCCCGCAACGGGCGTGAGCTAGGTCGATAGGCCCCGGGTGAGGAGTTGGGCCAGCTCTGCTGGGGGCCATGGGACGCCAAAGGCCCGGCGTTTGAAGCTTCCTGGAGTTCCTCTGGCGGTGAAATTCACGGGGTTCGGCCGCTGTCCCTCCAGGCTCAGGGCAGAGGCAGAGCTTGCTGTCGCTTGCTTCACCACCGTTTTCGGTGCACCACGGTGGTGATCTGAAGGGGAAAGGGGGCGGCTGCTGGCCGATCAGCCCAATCATGGCAAGGCTGGCCACCGGTCCTGCCAGCCTGGAAAAGGCATGGACCAAACGTTTTGTCCACTTGGTGAAATGAACAGACGCTGGCCGCCACGTCGTGAAGATTTCAGGGAATCTTCATCATTTTAGGCGTTTGATCTCTAGGCTTGATCCAGTCCTGGGTCGTTTTAAGCGCTTTGTCCATTTGCGCTGGGGCTTGGCTGGACGGGGCTTAGGCCTAGATGGAGCTTGGCACTGGAAACGTTTTACCGATAGGTCACTTCAGACCCGATGCAAACCACCCTGGTCGGATGACGCTTCCTGATTTCAATCCCTCCGAGCCCCGGGCTTCAGTGGGAACGCTTTGTGCGTTCTCTTGGCACCACGAGGGTCTGGGCTTGGCTGGATGTCAGCCGCATGGCGCTTGAACCGATTCCAAGTCGCAGGCGTTGGAGGCGCGCTTCAGCGAGGCCTTCGCGGCCGATGCGGGAGCTGGAAAGCCGGAGCGTATCGCCAACCCTGCACGAGCAAACGCCGGGCTGCGGCACTACTTGGCTGCGGGACCCCAGCTGTGTCTCGGATCAAGCTGAGGCCAAAACACATACGTTCGGAAATTGATTCAGGTCGAGCGTTTTGGCCAAGGCAGTGCCTCGATCACAGCCGTCAGGGCCCCCGGCAGCAAGGCCGTTCACGGAGTTCCTCTCGGATCGGCATTGGCGGTTCTGGCCTTGGACCGTTTGCTGATTCCTGCGGGGCCCTGCAGCAGGAGGGCGTCGGCCTTCCTGCCCTTTCATTTTCTTCGGGACAATGTCCGAATCCCCAGGGCTCAGCCGCCCACCCTGACGGCCCTCGCTGATCGGCTACAGACCACCCTGGTTGGTTGTGCGTCAGGCAAGTCTCGGGCGGGACGCCGAAGCCCATATCGGCAGTGGAGCAGGCCAGGGCTGCTCTGGAGGCCAGGGGCGGCAAACTGGCCAGCCCAGGCGTGGCGGTCTCGATGGCGGCATGCCCTGGATCGCCAGCCGAAAGCGAAACAGTGTCTTGGCCCGCTTCGACATTTCGATTGGGTGCGGCCGCACCAGCATCACCAGCGCTGTCGCGGTTGCTGCCCGCCGCTTTGATTCGGCTGCCGATCTACGCGCTTTCCTGCGGGGGCTGCCGCGATGGATCAGGCCACCCGGGTGGCGATCTCGAGGCCAACCCTGCCGCCCTGTTGGCGGGCCTCCTTGCATGGCCGCCGGCTCGCCGGAAAAGGGCAGCGCGACATTGGTTCGTGCTCCCCTTATCGCGACAGGCTTGAGGTGTTCAGCCGCTACCTGCAGCAACTGTGATGGAGTCATTGGGCAAACGCCTCGATTCGTTGCTGGCCAGGTGGTGCACCAGGGCCTTGGCCGTTGTCTACGCAACAAGGGCTCCCCGACCAGCACGCCTACGTGCGCAGCAAACTGCGCTGATGGAATCGACAATTTCTTTGTCACCTTCATCGAGTACTGGACGATCCCGCCGAGATCAAGCCGATCGATGCGCTGATTGCCTGGCGACTTCCTCGATGGCTTTCTGCATGGGAACCCGTGTCGGGCTCGTGAAGGGGGCGCCAGTCGATCAGCCTCACCTTGCGCTGCTTTCGATGCCCGGGCGCTGGTGCCCTTGTTGCCCTGTTTGAGCGGGCCGTTGGCCTCTATGCCGAACTGGTCAACATCCAACCCTTACGACCAACCTGTGTGGAGGCCGCAAGAAGGCCGCTGCCACGATCCTGGATCTGCCAAAGCCGGACCGAAAGCGCTGCTTTACCGATGGCGGAAATCCGCAGCCTGGAGTTGATTCCAGACAAGCCCTTTGCGCTCGAGAGCCCGGAGCCCATTCTTCTGGCATCCTGCGCCATCCTTCTGCGGGTAATGATCGCGGCTACAGGCCGCCGAGGTATCCTGGGCCCAGCCCGATTCCCTGCCGCTTCTGCCAATCATTGCATCCAATCCAGGGCCGCCGTGGCCTGGGCCGCCGGGCGGGAGCCGCTTCGAAAGATCACCACGATCGATTGTGGCTCCACCTCAGGCTGGCGAAAGTGTCCTCAGGAGTGGTGGCAGTGGCGTCTGTCACACCGATTGCCTACACCCTCTCGGCCAGGATCCCGAAGGGTTGTTCCCGGCCGTCCGTGCGGCCATGAAGGGTGGCGCGTGGTGGAGGGTCCATGGGCAAGGGGGTGACCTCCCCGGCGTCGGGTGATCACGCTTGGATCCCGCTCTACACGCCGGAATGCCGCGCATGCTCGTTCTGCCTGTCGCGGAAAAACCATCTCTGCCAGGCCCGATTCGTCACCAGGGCCGGGCCGATTGCCGATGGGCACTCAGCCGCTTCTCCAAGAAAACGGCAAGCCCATCTATTCACTACATGCGGCACCCCTCCCACCTTCTCGGAATACACCGTGGTGCCGCGAGATCGCCGTTGGCCAAGATCAGCAAGCGTGGCACCGCTGGAGAAGGTTGTGCCTGCTGGGCTGCGCGGATGTGACCACCGGATCGGGCGCGGTGCTCAACACGCCCAAGGTTGGGAAAGCAGGGCCACGGGGCCGTGTTCCGTCTCGGCGGCATTCGGACCCCTGCGGTTGATCATCGGGCGTGATGGCCGGGGGCCAGCCGGATCATCGGGGTTGACACCAACCCTGAGAAGTTCGCGGTCGCCCGCCAGGCTGGGGGCAGCGATTGCCTTGTCCCACGCAGTCGCAACGGCCGATCCAGGAGGGTGATCGCCGAGCTCACCGATGGAGGGCGTTTGATTTATTCCTTTGAGTGCATCGGCAATTGTGGAGGTGATGCGGGCAGCCTGGAGTGCTGCCACAAAGGCTGGGCGTGAATCCACGATCATCGGTGTTGCCGGGCAGGCCCAGGAGGATCGCCACCGGCCGTTCAGCTGGTCACGCCGGGTGTGGCGCGGCTCGGCCCTTCGCGGAGTGCGCGGCCGCAGCGAACTGCCTGGGTTATGTGGAGCGCTTGAGAAAAGGCGAGATCCCGCTCCGACACCTTCAATCACACCAACCCATAGCCCTAGAGGAGATCAACAGGGCCTTCGATCTGATGCACGCGGGTTCAGAGCATCGCTCTGCTGATTCCACTTTCAACGGCTGATGGACTCGCTTCCTGTCTCAAACAAGCTCAGTGAGACTCCCGCAGCTTCGGCTGGGTTGCATCAGCGTTACCGGCATAATCGGCAGTGCTTGGACTGTGCCATGGACCCTGAGCGGTGTATCTTGCCGCCCCAGGCCCTCGCTGGAGGCCCAGGTGCCGGCGCCTGTACTGGCTTTTTCGGGTCTTGACCTGCACCGATGAGAACTCATGCAGAGGCCGGGGGCCCAATCGCCTGGCCGCCAGCCTCGGGTCTTGCCCTGATCGCCCCTGAACCAGCCCCCGGGGCCCCAAGGTTTCCGGGGGGATCCGGAGGGGTCCTGGGGGACTTTCGGCCACGGGGCCGCCTTCTATCTCAATGCCAGCGAGCCCCCCTGGGCACGCCACTACCGCATGCACGACTACGTGGTGCAGAGTTGCCGGGCGCTGCTTGGAGCGGAACTGCCCCTCAACGACCGCCGTCGGCATCAGTGGCCATTCGATGAGGAGGCACGGGGCCTTGGGTGTGCGCCTTCGCAATCCAGGGGCCGCTACAGCTCTTGTTCTCGCATTCGCCCCAATCAGCCACCCCAGCCGCTGCCCCTTGGGCGAGAAGGCCTCATTCGTTACCTCGGCCCCGATCGCCACCAGCTGGAGGTTGCCTGCGGATGCGTGCGAGCTGATCGCCTCAGCGCCCGCAGCGGCTTGCGCTGCTAATCGACCAGGGGGACTCGACGATCTTTCCTGGAGAGTCAGCTGCGGGCCGCAGGATCTGGAAGAGGCGGCTTCAAAGCGGCCGGGCCACCACTGACCGCTGAGGCGCCGCCTGGGCTACAACACAGCTACTTCTTCATCGCTAGCTTCACGACGACCACCTGCGCCATCACGCTGTGGGCCCTGCTTGCGTCTTCCAGTTGAACGCGGCTTAAAGGGCACCAAGGTGACGCAGCTTGCCGGGACCACGATCACCCGGCCGTTGGGCTTGGCCTTTTCAGCCACTTGAGGGCGATCTCGCTCTCAGGGCCAGACGCTCAAGGGGGCGGCATCGGCATCGGCGGGCACCTCCAGCTGACCCCCGCACCTTGCCTTTCACCTGATCACCAGTTGCAACCGTGTCCTGGATCAGGGGCGGTGGATCGGCACGGGCCAGCGCTTGGGCGGTGCACGCTTGCCATTACCCAACCCCAGCCGGTTGGCCACAGCTCCTCGGCCAGGTTGGGAGCGAAGGGGGCCAGCAGGATCACCAGGGCGCTCAAGGGCTTCGATCGCCACAAGGCTCGCCGCCGCCTCAGCTGGGCCGCCATGACGTTGCTGAGTTTCATCAGCTCGAGACGGCGGGTGTTGAACTGGTAGTGGCCGGGGGGCCAGATCGTCGTCGATCGCGGGCCGATGGCGGCCGTGGACGGCCCGGCGCAGTTCCTTTCCAGCCGGGTGCTGCCGCCCCCCCCCCCCATTGCGGCGCTCCTGGGTCGTGCTCGGCAGGCGCATCGCGGGGTTTTACCAGCAGTTTCCACCAGCCGCCACAGTCGCTGCAGGAAAGCGAACTGCCCTTCCACATCGGCGTTCATCCCACTCCAGATCTTTTTTCCGTTTGGCGCCTGAACAGGATGAACATTCCGGCGGTGTCAGCCCCGTAGCGGATCGATCACCACGGCTGGATCGACGCCGTTGACTTCGACTGGACATCTTCCGAAGGAAGGTCGAGCGCTCGCCATTCAATCGGGATCGCGGGGATCGGCCGGATCCGCCACATTCGGCCGGGGCCACGTATTTGCGGTCTGCGGGTTCTTGTGGTGATGGCTTTGCACCATGCCCTGGGTGAGCAAGCGCTGGAAGGGTTCAATCGAAGCTAGCAGGGCCCCTTGTCGCGCAGCACCTTGGTGAAAAAAGCGGAATAGAGCAGTTGCAGAATCGCCCGTGCTCAATCCGCCCACGTTACTGCGTCCACAGGCAACCAGCGCGTCGGCGGCATGGCGTTCTCGAACGGCCAGCTGGTGTTGTGGGGATCGCTGTTAGCGCAGGAGTACCACGACGAGAGTATGAAGTGTCCATCGTTGTCGGTCTCGCGCCGGGCGGGGCTTGGCCGCAGCAGGGACAGGGCACGTTCACCAGCTCTCCAGTTGGCTCAGGGGTGAGCCGCCCTTGCCGCTGAAGGCCAGATCCCTGGGCAGTTCACCGGCAGCTGCGTCGCTTGGCACGGCCACCAACCCACAAGCTGTCGCAATGGATCATCGGGATTTGGCAGCCCAGTAGCGCTGCGGTGAGAATCAGCCAGTCGCGCAGGCGATAGCTCACCTTTGCCCCCTCGCCCCACCTTCGCCTCGGCCAGGGGCCACGATCCCGGTTGCGGGCCTCTGAGGCCTCAAGGCCATCAAAGGGCCCGGAGTGAACCAGCCCGGGCCCGCCCGCGGTCAGGCGCCGCCGTCGTAGGCCTCTTCGCTGGCACCCTCAGGCACGATCACCCGCTTGACGGGCAAGCTCGTACTGGCGGGCAAAACGAAATCGCGCTGGTCGTGGGCCGGAACCCCCATCACCGCGCCGGTCCGTACTCGGCCAGCACGTAATCGGCGATCCAGATCGGGATCAGCTCGCCGTTGAAAGGACTTTCAGGCGCCGTTTGAGCCCAGGGGCACCCCGCGTTTGGGGTGGTGTCCTCGGCCGTGCCGGTCCTGTTCGCTCTAGTTCCGCTCACCAGATCACCAGAAGGCTCCACCGTCAGCGTTGGGCCTCCCAAGGGGGCGGTTGGGGTTTTGGAATTTGTGGGGGGAGGGGAACGGGCCACCAGCGGATGCCCGGAGGCCAGGCACCATGGTATTCTCACCCCATTAGATTCTGTCGGGGCGGGTTGGTGAAGACCGTGATCGACTGCTGCTGGCGGCGCGTTGTCGGCCTCCAGCGGCGCCATGATCTGGAAGTGCAGCTTGGGCGCCACGAGCGGCCCGATCAGTTGGCCTGCATCGTGCGCACCCGCTCGGGCCAGCCATCGAGCTGGTCGAGGTCATCGAGCAGAGCCTCGCGTAGTCGGTGATGCGCAGGAAACCATTGGCCGCAGCTGCCGTTTTCTCCACTGGCGCCGGAGCGCCAGGGAGCGGCCCTCGCTATCCACCTGTTCATTGCCAGGCACCGTCTTGATCGATTCGGATCCCAGTTGACCGGGGCTTCTTTTGCGGTTAGGCCAGGCCCGCCTCGTGGAACTGAAGGAACAGCCACTGGGTCCAGCGGTAATAGTCGGCGTGGCAGGTGGCCCCTCCCGGTCCCAGTCGATCGAGAGACCGAGGCGCTTGCAGCTGGGCCCGCATCTGGGGATGTTTGGCGTCGGTCCAGTCGCCGGGATCGATTCTCGGCTCGATTCGCCGCGTTCTCCGCCGGCAGCCCGGGAAGCGTCCCAAAGCCCATCGGCTGCAAACACCTGCCGCCACCGCAACCGGCTGGACCGGGCGATCACATCGGTTGATCAATAGTTTGCGCACATTGGCCCATGTTGCAGGTTCCCCGAGGGATAGGGGAAACACGACAGGGCGTAGAAGGTGTCGGCCGCCGCTTCGCCGTCGCTCTTCAGGGAGTGGCGTTTGAGGCCATCCTCCTGCCAGCGCGCTGCCAGCGGCCTCAATCCGGAAGGGGAAGGTAACGATCCGGCTGTTCGATCTTGATTGCCGGAAGTGGGCTTTGCCGGCAGCGGCTTGGAGTGTTTTCTGAGACGGCCATGGCTTCAAAACGGCCGTTCAACTCAGCCACGCACTGCTTGTGCTCGATCGTGCCACAGCCGCCACGGCCCCCGCTCCGCTCAGCCCAGGCGGGCGAATCCAGGGCCACAGGCGGCGGCCCATTCAGCAGCAAACGGAGCCTCCGGGCTGGTTTCAGGGCCAGGAAATTTCGGTTCCATGCCAGTACAGGCAGCCGCCCAGGGGCGGTTGGGGCCGTCGATGAGCTGCAGCTGGAGTGGGGTGCGCTCACGGATCCAGTCCTTTGGAGGTTGGCGCACCCCGGGCAGACTGGGATCCAGGGGCATGACTCTTCCTAGGACAAATGTATGTGATGGGGCGATGCGATGCTGGCCTCAGCAAATACAAGGACTGGGCAATGATTTTCTTTTGCTCGATGGGGCCGCGAAGCCGCCCCAGGCCGACGAGACCCTGGGGCTGAGCCCGGAGACGGTTGAGCGGATCTGCGATTCGCCGCTTCGGGTGGCGGTGACGGCGTGCATCCTTTGGCCCTGCCGCCGCAACAGGGCCGGCGAAACTTGTGCATGCGGATCTTCAATGCCGTATGGCAGCGAGGCGGAGATGTGCGGGCAACGGCATCCGCTGTTCTGGCCCGCTTCCTCGCGACAGCGATGGCGGACACTCCGGGGCGGCGCTGGCAGGTGGAAACCCTGGCCGGCGCGATTCGTGCCGGAACTTGCTGCCGACGGCGCGTGCGCGTTATATGGGGCGAGCCCTTTCCTGCAGCCAAGGCATACGTGCCCCCCCCCCCCCCCCCCCCCACCACGCTGGCAGGGTCGGGCCGGCCGGCTTGCCCCAGGGCGAACTCGAAGCGGGTGGAGGAAACCTTGCCGTTGCGGCGGTGGGGATGGGCAATCCCATCTCGTTCATCCCGGTGGGCCGCCGTTGAATACGTTTGATCTCGAAGCGCCTGGCGTCCGCTCCTGGAGTGACCCGGGCCTTCCCCGCCCGCGCCAATGTCGATTTCGTGGCGCCGTGCGGGGGCTGGACCACCTGGGTGTGCGGGTTGTGGAGCGGGGCGCGGGGGCCCCACCCTGGCCTGCGGCACCGGAGCCTGTGCCGTTTGCTGGTGGCCTTGCCATCGCCTGGGGCCTGGAGCGGGCGCCAGAGGGCGCGGTGGATTTCTGCCGGGTGAAACGCTGTGGATCCGCTGGATTCTACAAAACCGGCCATCTGTTTCATGGCCGGGCCGGCAGAACCGGCGTTTGATGGGGTGCTCGCCCCCGGAGCTGCTGGGGCCTGGGAGCAGCCCAGCCCGTTGCCGCTGAACCCTCTCTTCCCAGGCGGTGGAGGGGCAGCCACGTCTAATGTCCGTTCGCTTTGCAAGTTCAGGGCTGCCCAGCAAACCGGAGAAAAAATGCCCCAGTGGGCTTGAGGGCCCCCGCGCCCGGGGGTCGACGCCCCTGCTCAGCCCAGCCGTTCGCTCGATGAATTTCTCGTTGCCATGGCCTCCGGGATTCGCTCGAATCCCGCAGCCGGGGCCCGCGGACTGGAGGCGCGAATGAGCCAGCCCAGGGTTGAGCCGCCCCGCTCTATCTAACGGGCTTTGTGCGGGAACGGCTCCGCCCGGCTTGAGGGCGGGTTTTGCTGGCGGTTATGGCCCCAGGCGCAGGAGTCGGGCCTGGGCGGAAATTTCCCTTCCAAGCCTTGCAATGGCTTCGGCTGGGGGCGGGCTGCCGGGAACAGGGGCTCGAAAACGTTTAGCCGTTTTTTTCCAGGGCGGGGTCGCGGGCCAGCCCTTTTTTTGGAAAAAGGCCGGACCCCCAAACGGGGGCCCTCATTCCTCCTTTCTTCCTTTTGT
>Ga0163217_1005454_pt1 | contig 11986 bp, 5 predicted proteins | sample SynspAceP_FD_185933 | JGI IMG/M metagenome (GOLD analysis project Ga0163217, IMG submission 185933) | Saline lake microbial communities from Ace Lake in Antarctica - Synechococcus sp. Ace-P (PacBio error correction) | ecosystem: Environmental > Aquatic > Non-marine Saline and Alkaline > Saline ... | reverse complement strand
ATTTCCGATTATACTGGGTTAGTAAGTATTCTCTGTCTGACTAAAGCTGTGCCCTTTATTAAATGTTGATTATGGCTCATTTCGGTGTTTCTGTTTAAAATTTCTATAAAATTTATACTAATAAATCATCATAAAAGGGAATCGTTTCAGTTTAAATGATAATGTGTGAGGTCTGTTTTTTTTTTGACGAAGAACATCTAGATGTCTAGGAATATGTTTTCTCTTCATGGTCAAAAATTTGCGGTATTTCATTTTTAGTATTGACTTGCTTTAATAGAAACAGTGTTGAATGACGAATTATTAGAGGTATTTGTCCAGCATTTTTTTTTTTGACAGTTGCACTTGTTCCTAGACATGCCTAACCCAGTCATGGGGGATTATGATCAACGGCTTCACCTGATTCCACTTGGGAAAATCCTTAGTTTTTCGTCTACTATTTCTGCACGTACGCTGGGGAGTGGTTCCGCGGGGTGAAATTCTATTGGCATAACGAGCGGCAAACTATTTAAACAGAGTTTACGAGTCATGCGCTTACCTGGTCCCAAAACCCTCACGCGGGTTATATTCCGAACCACCATCCGACTCTACGGGAAACTTTTCTCCCCAACCAGCCCAACTTAAAATTTGGCCCCAATAGAACAACATCAACGACTTATTCCAACTACCATACCGCATATTGGCTTCCTTCCTTGTTCATTTTTTTTGTTTAAAAAAATTCCCAACAGAACAAGTTCATCAGCAGGGAAAAAGGCATGCGTCTGCTAATCAAGACCGCGAGAGCCACGTACACGCAACAGAACGGCAGCTCTACAAATTCCAGGTGGCAGTAATGCCCAAAAATATCTCTGGCAATAACTTAACCAGCAAAACTGTTGCTGCACCACAGATGGTCAAGCCAAAGCTCTCCTATTGATCAGAGATATTGGGCTTTAATTTTTTTTGAATCAATCTATGGGAAACCGAAGTGGGATAAAAAACCTAATTAACAATCCAGCAAGCAAAACGGCGTACGTAAGAGAGCAGGTCTTGGCCAAAAGGCTCTGGCTAGCTACCAGGGCTATTAGCGCTAGCATGGATTAAATAAGGTTGGGCAATTTCTGGAATTAGATGGAGCACATTGACCACAATTATTACGATATCTCGGACTCCCCCATTAATTCGTTTTTGTCCTCGTTTATTCGGCTACAATGAATGAGGCCTATCGCTCCTGTTTTTTTGTATTTCCAACATTTACTAATTAATCCTGTTGTTTCCTGCCCATGTTCTTTAATAACCTTAATCGGCGGCATATTAGACCTGTGACTGATCCTTTATATTACATGACGGTACTCTATTCAAAATTGGTTTTTTTAGCAAAAAAAACCGGAAGGAAAAGCCGCTGGATGGGGCCGTGCCAGTAACAGCTCATGCCTATTAAAAAAAACATAGTGTAACCCTCTTACTAATAAAAATGGCAAAAAAATTATAAGCACAACGGCCCCAATTCCAGGCTTTCTTGATTTTTAACTATTCGCATCCTGTTACTTTGTTGGATACTCGTTAATACGATATATACTTCTTTCGACAATAAGCAGGGTGTGGCAAACCTTCGCATTGTTACCCCCACACATAAGGGCCAATGTTGGTAATGGCATGAATTTTTGACATCTTTTATCGATTGAACGCGATTTGGTGTAGCCCATCATGGTCTATTATTCAGCAAAACCTAAGGTCGGTATGAAAAGTCCGTTTTTTAAGCCCGATCCATTAGAAAAGTGCCCGACTCCTGTCATTTAGGCGATAGATTCCCTATAAATACCTTGCAAGTGTTGTTCTCCGGACCACCGGACCCAAACAGATTACTCGGTCATCTTTGGTGCCTTGATCAAGGGATGGATGGAATTATAGCTCAGGGGACCATAAAGGCTATAAAAATTCAATACACAGTTATTTGTGCCACTTGTGGTATAGGTAATTCCTTTCACGTTCCTCCTAGTTACCGGCACTTAAAAAAAGGGACAAGTGTGCCTTGACCATGCCTTATATTGATTATTATAACCCTCCCATATCTCCCTGGGTTTTTTGTGCATTTTCAGGTAAGTTGATTAGGTCTAGCGCGTGGTCAGAGACCTGAGAAGAAAAAGACCCACGCCCCACACCGGCGCATTTGTCTCCGGTCCACATTTAAGTAAAGGATAATCAATTAAGTGCGTGCAGTTAAATTCACAACGTCCAACTCATACGTGCTGTGGGCGATGATTAAATAATAGCGGTCTCCAATAAAATCGGGCTACAGGGTTAAAATTTACACCAAACTTTATCATTAAAATAAGGGAGAGCAAGAAAAGTTTAATCTGCAGCGATGACAACGTAAAGTCCACACGGTAGACTCGACTTTAATCTATTACTGCAAAACACATCATAACCTGCAAAAGCAAAATATTTATATTAGATAACCGGCGCTCCATAGATGCAATTTTAAGAAGGGCGGCGGACATGGGGCCAATCGGCCGCAGGGCCATTCGCGTCGTTGTAATTTTGCCAAAGCGGTCCTAAGTGTGACAAACTTTCCTTCCACCTCATGTCAACATGTAAAATTTCCCTATATAGTGCAGGGCCCCTAGACCAAATTGGCAATTTTCCAGACAATAGATGTGGGGTAAAGTCAGTAGTTCTCCCCTGAAGCAAGTGAATGGCCTCTTTGTTCGGGTACGTCACTAGTATACATCAGGATATGAAAATCCACACTTTTCTATAAGTATGTGTAAAGGTTTTTTTGAGTTTTGGATATACTTCGCTCAAATGGCATGTAGTTTATCTCTGAGAAGGTTACATTGGGTATTGGTGTGTTATAGACACCATAAATAATCATTATCTATATTTAAAAATGTTGTTAATCAGTAGGTTAATATGGAAAGGACAGCTGGGCATTCGTTCCATGTAATACTCATCTCATTTGTTGTCTCGCAAGCATAATTGTTCAATTAAGGCGGGGTACCGTGAGATTTATATGACATGTCCCCAGTGATTAGGAGCAGAGGTAGATTCTGATATTATATGGAACCTTGTTTCGTGCTCAACACCAAACGACTTAAGTATATGGTGAAACCACCCATTTTTTAAATTCGGCTGTAGTTCCGGTGCCTTGTACTATTATATACATCGAGTTGTACCAAGCTCACTCATATCTAGACCCCTTGATACACAAGTCCAATGATGGCATAAAAGAATAAAAATAAATAAACGATACGATTTCCTTCCCAATAAGGCCTGTTCCGACGCGTCTTTATGTTGCTCGTTTTCAATCCTCAATTATAGGCTATGTCTATTTCTCACCGAGGTGAGTGTTTGTGTGTGTTGACTCGCGAATTTGTGAGTCCTTTTTTAGTGTTAATACCTACTCAATGAAGGTGTTTCGATCTTATCCTTTTTATGGTATACCAATAACGATATAATTTAGGTGTTTAATACTTTCAGTTTTATTAATTAAAGGCAATCAAATAGAAAGAGCAACGGCGCTCGCAAGAAACGAATTGCTCATATTATATCAGGACATATACACTGTTAGACTCGGAACTTTAAAGTGCAAGTTGTGGCTCCTGGTGTAGTTGGTTCCTCTTTCTCTATTACCACCCATTCAAGCGGCTCAAAATTCCATGAGCTCGTGCTCTCTCTCGAAATTTCTGTTTAAAATGTGATTGTTTGTGGACGTTACAGTAGTGACAATATACTGTGCTTAGTTTCCGACAGAGCCTCCCACATTTATTTGATCTGTGTGATATATGAGGCTATAATCAGTTTAAGAAGGGTATGTTTTCTATTAGTAGCACCGTCCACTCCCGGTATATATCAAAACTATAATGTCTGGTCTATTTCTTAAGTCGTCCTTTGTTTTTTTTGTGATTACACACGTGGATTATTTTATACCTACTAGAGAGTGCTCTTATACAATCTGGCTATTCAAACAAGATTTTATATGTATTGTAATGAATTCTCTCAGGGTAAATGCAGGATAAGGGCTATAATAATTAATGTCAAAATATGGTGGATAGACTCTCAGAATGTTAGTTTACTCTCATACAGATATGAGACGAGGAGAAGACAACTTTTATATAACCATACCTCCCTATCAAACTCCATTGCGCATTAAACTATGTGGGATATCTTTGTGACAAGACAGAGCTACTTGCTAGATTTTATCAAGATATTCAAGTTTCATCTCGCAATTCGTTTCGTAGCAAGTTATCAGTGTAGAGAGTTTTAATATCCTTACCCGATCTCGGGACTAACAGAACTTCCCTGTATCGTAATTGATGTTTTATTTTGAGTGATTATGGTTGAGGATCATATTGGCCTTCCTATATCGTAAGCCAGTCTTGTGTTAATTCACGTATTTAACTCATTTGTCTACCATATTACAGGTTGTCTCAACATTGTTGGCTTGTAGCTAAGTACTTTGATCTCGATAAAAAGAACAAAAAAATTAAAGTATAAAGAGCGCTTTTCATGTTGCGTTGTAATCTTATTAGTACCAGTACCTGATAGAAGTTAGTTTTAAGGCCAAACTCATCGTTACTTGCTACCCCTAGAACATATAAGGTACGCAAATTTTCTTTGAGTGCTTTAAACCAATTACTTTTCTCTAGATGCTAGACCAAATACTCTCGGGTGTTACGTCGCTAGTGACTCGCCTCCCCAATGGGCCTCACCATCGGTTGGGGGAGGATATATATTGGAAGTAAACGATGACAAATAGGTGAATGTCAGCTCTTTATGTCTCCTCCCGACTATTATCGATGAGTTTATTGGGTCACTTATGAATCTCGCTCTTTCCGGAGTAAAATCTATCTTGATAACAATAGTATTAAGAGTCGCTCGTTCCTTAGAATCGTATTTCAGTCATGTTTTGAGTAGGTAGGTGAAGGATAGGTCTGGACCTATTGACATATAATAGTGGAGTTACAATATTTAAAAATGGTTCGACCCTCTAATTGGTGGGGAAATTGATTTACAATTCCTTGGTTTGTAACCCAACCAGAGTGCCATAGGAAATTATGGAAACTTTAGCAAAAAGATTCCGCGTGGGAGGGAAAATGGATTTTTTTGAAAGCTTTTCCTGCATTTGCTTCGCTATAGTGGTTGAAACTGTACCGAATAATCTAACCTAATGAGAGTTTCTTATGTTTAAATATTCAAAACAATCCCAGACATATGCAATTCCAAAATGGCTTGGGGTATTGTATGTTGCTCAGTTATAATAGAGCTCAATGATGCTTATGTCCCTATTCATCGTGACCAGTATGATACTCCTTAGGGTGTACCGGGACATTTTAGCCGATGACTTTATTATAATTTATCATTTATATGGTATTATTATTATTGTTGTTTGGGATTGCTTAACTTTTAATTCCTCCCATATTTATTACCGAGTAAGATAAAATATTTAGCTCGCCAAAACACGCGTCGTTCTCTTTTTGTTCATTCACATTGACTTATCACATTTCTTGAATAAATTGATGGCTAATTTGACGTCTCAGGCTTGTGTTTTAAAGACTAACGGGTACATTACCATTGTTATCAAGGATCTCACGTTGTGTGGGGCGATAAAAAATTCTTTCCAGACATAAATGGCCAATACTCGACTTATATTATATACGCCGCGAATTATAAGTTTTTGTTCAATTTGGTTCTAGCAGGTATCACAAGAGACATACGTTTGACTTCTCTCATTTTGTGAACTCCTTTAGGTATGGCTCCTCTTTTATGTATTTTAGGAAGCTATCATAGGAATACAAGAAGGCGAACTATGACTTCAGGTGTTGTGAATTGCTCTTTCATTTTTTATAATCCATATGATATCGGAACCGTCTCAGTTTCTTTTAGATCTCTTTCTTTTAGCAGAGTGGCGTTAGTACTGTCTATTTTAGAAATAAAGAATCAACTAAATAAGTGTTTAAAAATCAGATCTACTCGCGCGGCATCACTTATTTGCGATTACTTTTTGCGGCTGATGGCATTCTTACCAAATATGATACCAATTTCTTCGTGTGTGAGAGTGTCATATAATGTGAGCGTTGCTCACTTCTCTTTTTTTATAGTAGAAAAGAACAAAATTATATTAGTTTCCAATGATAAAAGACTGGGAGATGGCATCAAGGGCCAACCCACATATCCTATCCATAGCAATAAGGCTTCTGGTTTTAGGTCCAACCCTTTTCTCCCGCAACGACAGTCCTTTTTAATATTTATGTTTTGCGTTGTTGTAGTTTAGACTGAGTAAATTGTAGCGACCCACATTAGCTCGCGACTAACATTGACGACATTTCAACTCAGAATGCCATTAATTCTGTTGGTGTGATAAGTCTCTCTCTCCTGGTTTTTTTTCCCCAATATTGGCGGTATTTCGTTCGCAATTAATCTTTAAGTTCTACTTCTGTCCATAACATCAGTGCCTAGAGAGAATCATTTATTGCTCTCTCCAGGAATCGCGAGGATGTGTTGATTATTTCCGAAATAAATACTGTGTGTGAGTATTCTTAAGGACTGATAGATAAAACAGAGTAATTCGCGCCCTTGGGGCTCATGTGTCTCTCTCTCCGACGCCGCAATATAATCTCTCTCGAAGATAGACTCTTAATCGGTTAATTCTTTACAAAGTTTCCTGAATCCTATCGTGTCTACAATATTATATAGATAACCCTAACAAACCATACAGGCCTCCTTTCTAGAGTGTTTCCTCGTGTCATATTAATAAATATTACTCTACTGTAGACGTATTAATTAATTTATTACAAGACCCATTAATATATTGTGCCTCTCGACTTAGATGGCCAGTGTGTGTTTCTAAAATACGTCAGAAGAATTACAGTTTTCTTTGTGTATATTATATAGTTTAAAATGAATATAACCATGGCTCAAAATGCTTAGGGTCTCCAAGATCTTTACAGTTATTCTCTTAAGGTTTCAAATACAATTGTTATTTTGAGGGATGCTGGGTTAAACCTTTAAACCCCATCGGCGGGGTGCATCAGCACTCGGGCTCCCATTTAGATAAGTGATTTTCCTCCATAAGTCCGGTGTGTATTAGTGTGATTGTAAAAGGAGTCCATGTGCGAAATACCGCCTCACTCTATTAGAAGACCACTTGTGCATACGAAGCATTCTGTTTGGGAGATTTCCCCAGGGCAAGACAGCTAAAACCTTACTTTTTTTAAATATCATTGTATTAGTATCACTACCAGTCATAAGTTGATTACTCTCCACTGGCTTACGCTGTTCTATTCCGTAGGAAACCATGTAGGTCACTTTCAATCGCTGACGAAGCTATATCTTTTGATCGGTAGAGCGTTTTGCTAGACTTGAAGATGTGATGTGGCTTTAACTTGCCATATCCGTTTAAAGCGTCTTCAATTTCATGGGCTGGTCATTCAGCATTGCAGATAAAAATGATTAATTATTTCCGATATTTCTAATGACTTTCTGCTCCGTGTGTTCCGCATAATATAACAAATAGTGTTGATAGTTAGCCTGCAAATCCTCCCAAGGGCTCAAGCCATGTATCTCCTTATTGGGGTTGCGCCTTAATGCTTTGTGCGGAAAACATATATTCACTCAACCGACTAAGTGGAAGAATGTAAGTTCAATTAAAGTTATGCGCCATACCTCGTGCCCAAAATAACGGCCATCGCTATTTAAATATAAGTCTCTGCTTATCGTCTGGGAGGCTCTGAGTGATCTTTTTTTGGGAAATTGCTTATGGTGCGCTAGGTGCCCTCTTCTGTATCTAAAAGCGCGTGGGAACGGTGAGATAGCTGGTTTAGCTCAACCATCTCTACTAAGCATGTTAACCACTCCCATGATTGTTTATTTAAATAATTTTGGAACGATAAAGGTTATATAGTTTCGTTTTCCAATAGAGACTTTCTATAGACTTTTTTTTACACAATATAGAGAGGAAAGCGTTGTATTTAATACCTCATAGAAACCTGGTTGGGATACAGATATACTCCTACTTGGCAGTGGTTTTAAGACTAGGAGTTTTGTCCCACAGTTACAGTTTTAGCTTGTCGCAGATCCCAATGATTTCGCAATGCAAATACTCTCGAGAATTTAACCCTTCAAAACTTTCGTCCGGTTGCGCCAACTATAGAAGAGGCGATGATGAGAATCATAGTTTTCCTCTGAGTAACTACTAAGTTCTAAAGCTTTTAAATCCTCTTTCAAGCGATCCAACAACTAGGTGGAAAAATCCTGCTCCGATAATTTACGTTGTGACCTCCAGCGGTCATATGTAGTTTATGGCTGTTGGTTGATGTTCGTACCACTAGGCTTAGCCCACACGACTGCTTCACATTTAATGTGTACAATGTCTCGCGCTGAACAAAGGCCCCGACTTCCCTACGAGTGTTAAGGACAGTACTCCGGTGGCCGCGTTAATATATTATTTTGCAGCCGCACCTAGAAAGGGTAGTAAGTTGAAGGAAAAACGATCAACCTCCTCAATCCTCTTCATATGATGAGGTATTCGCGAGATAGGAGTGTGTTGGCTAGTCGCGCTCATGAGAGGCTTGACGCCCATTGTTCCTCTTGGAATGCGAGATCCGCCTCGTCATGAAGTATTACCTATGACCCACGAAAGTAGATATTCCCCCTTGTGCACCACCCTATGTGTGAAGGGTGTAATATTTTTTGAGGGGTGCTATGACATTTTAGATGCCTCTTAACCTATCATGCGCGATACAATGAGATGAGGGCCTAATGCGGCCACCGAGATTCAGCCATAAAGTGCAGCCCCTCCATGCGAAATACTAATGAGCAAGGAATGTTTGCAGCTTTTTGTACTAGCAGTATTCGCATTCTAATTAAAAGTAATTTCCTGGTAATATGAAGAAAGAGTTTTTTTATAAGAGGATGTACTGAGAATCTTTTGTCTACTTTTAGGTGATTGTGGATCACCACCGGGTACAAATAACACGGCCTCAATTTCTCTCCCTATCCTCTGTGTGGTTGCCGCCTCTCACCGCAAGATTTTGTGTACAGGAGAATCGTGAGCCACACTAGAGGACACCCCTCTTATACTGTTGAATACATAATACATAATAACTTTGACTGCGCCGAAAGATGTGACTGTTGTGACTGCAATTGGATATAGTTGTGTATTTGCAAAAATATATCAGAAAACCAATTTTTTCTTCTCAACATTTACAATTTCCGTATATTCAAATCAGTACTGCGAATTTGCTTGTGGCCAGCAAGGTTCCACCTTCAGCATTACAATAGTGTGGAGGCCGATACGTGTCCATATGCGATTATACTTTTTTCTCAGTTTATGCGCTTGTCGGTGTAAGGTGGCATCGTGGAGGTAGGCGTGTCCGATTTTGATATTTGTTGATCCACCTTTCGTCGTGCATGCTCGAATATTACTCAGTATTGATTGTATACATGTGTGTGGAAGAGCGATGGTATATATAAGTAGATCCACTTTCATTAAATACTTGGAGGACATATAGTTGAAATAGTTTTATCATTCTTTTATATTTTTGTACGGCGTCCTCAGACTCTCCCGGACACCGCTTCGTATAATGTTTATAATAAATGCTTCGCACAGAGACGCCCTCTGTGATTATATACAGCGTATTTTGAGACTCTTCAGGGAATTGGTGTGAATAGGTTGCACTTGAGGGCGGCTCTCAAGTCCTATGTACAAGCGCAGGCCCCTCTCAATCAATTAATCACTCTAATCTAAAGTAATAAGCTCAACCTCTCTCTCCAGTACCCTTACAGGATGAGGTGACAAAATTTCATAATTTAGAAATCATTAAACTTGTTTATATTGTAAATCACACGGACCATCACAATTATTACCCAATCCCTCCAGACTTCCTCTTATGGTATGTCGTGCCACTTTTCCACTACTTTCTCCTTGAACAGCATCCTTCAATTAAAAAATAAGGTTAGATGACCCGTTAGCGCAACAGGAAAAAACTCTCCGATTAAACCTCCGTGCGTGGGTATTACTTTAACGAGGTTTTTTCAGTAGTGGGCAGATATACCAGTTCCTTAACGGCCTGAACCAAAAAAGAAGGGTAGGTAGATTTTGAGAGAAAGAGAGTACTCTCGTTTAGTCAAGTTAATGCGCGCATCCTCAACATCCTCCAATGCCCTATTACCCCCTAAGATAATGGACACCTAGCTTCCGTTTCATAACACTCCCTACACACGGTTGCAGGTGTCTGCTTTATCTCTTATTGGAGAATCCCAGGCGCTCGCAGCGCGCATACACAATGTTATGGGGGACTTGTTTAGTCATTATTTCTGTCTCCGAAACTTGCTGGACCCATAGTAAAAAAATAGTAGAACTCGCTACAAATGGCCTCCATTCAATGAGTGGTGGTCTTATGGTTCTCGCTTAGAAGATTGTTACAGAACCAGAGGATAAGGCAGCAATAGAGCGAAACCATGTTGTAATTTTTATTCCTACTGGTAGTATGCATCGGGATCTCTCTGTTGCTGAAAAGGTAGCCTGAGAGCTTCACCCATCCGGGCGATTACCAGATTAGAAAATAGAGTCCCTGTCAGAAGAAGAGAGGCATTCGGCGTGTCCGCCTAGGGGAATTCCACCGGTATATTTGATGAAGTGAGGGACAGACATAGAAAATGTACGGTGCCGGGATTGTTCGCACTTTAATAATGCCTTTCGAGAGAGCTACCTACGGTACTCGCGTATTTGTGCGTCAGAAGTTAATAGATGGCCTATATTAAATAGCAAATATCATCGCAGAAAGTGCCATACCACGCACTTGTGCTCAGAAGGTTTTTTTATCGCTACCACATAAGGGGAAAGGAAGAACTTGCCATATGATATTATCCCCATTTATGCGAGAATTTACTATCCCCGAATGACGCAACGATATCAACTTACGAATATAAATGCCAGGCGATTCCAATTCATCTGGGTTTTTCCTTAACAAAATGAATAAAGACCCTGCTGAACCCACAAGCTCGTGCATTGGTTTTTTCCCGTACCTTGTCGCATACATATGGTCTGTGATTGACACGTTTCATAGGTCTTTAGGACTGACTCTCCAAGAGGAGGAAGTGAGACGTTTATGCGCGATCGCACGTCGCACATATGAGGTGAGCGAAGACTGGGTGTTTTATGAAATATTATGCGCACTATAACCAGTTAGGCCGGCACCGATTCGGATAATGGTGTAGGGAGAACCAGAAAGCGTGGATTCCGAGTAATATGATCGAGCCAATAATGAGATTTTTCCAAAGAAATACGCGCGGGAACCCAGAGGAATCATTTAATCTGCATGTTCGCAGGAAGAAGAACGTCAAAATCAGCTTTCACGACAACTCCCCGTACGCGAAAAGAAACTTAGATGTATCTCTTCTGATATACCAACTCGCCCTTTGTAACGAACTCAAATTATCCTGGCTACTTCGGCGCACATTCGATGAACCATCGACAAAAGACTGGGTTATCAGATTTTGCTTCTTCGGTATTGAAAGAGAAATACGGGATACCAAATTGAACGCCAACTGTTTATATCTCCGTTCCATGGGAAACGGGTAGTCAACTATGACGTTAGTTGCGCTAAACGACATGGAATGACTGCCGATACGCAAAAACACGCTGTTATGAACGTGCCCCTGTGGTTTTTTATTGTGTAAATTTACACTGGTAATGTCGTTTCGCGGCGGTTATCCAGCGAACAACTAATAGAGGGTGGCACACGGTCGGAACATAATTAATTGTCCATTGTATAAGATACCAATTCTTTGGTGCTCATTGAAAGTCCACAAACGGGACTCCACTAAGTTTAAGTACCCATGGAAGGTATTAGGCCAACTCGATCGTATAAACCGATATCCACTGAGTTACCTTAAAACCCATTTTCTTTCTGTGTATACATTCACTTACCCCAACACCTCGCTTCACTCATACCTACGGATAATCTCTAGGGCGAATCCCCTGAGCTTTTTTATTCTAGTTTGCCAT
>Ga0163217_1100734_pt1 | contig 11987 bp, 6 predicted proteins | sample SynspAceP_FD_185933 | JGI IMG/M metagenome (GOLD analysis project Ga0163217, IMG submission 185933) | Saline lake microbial communities from Ace Lake in Antarctica - Synechococcus sp. Ace-P (PacBio error correction) | ecosystem: Environmental > Aquatic > Non-marine Saline and Alkaline > Saline ... | reverse complement strand
ATATAAATTAACTGAAAATGCTTTAAAACGATTTCCTAGATGGCAAGTAATCAGTCTAAGCACATAACATTCCCAAAAGTCATATAGATGATTGGTGATGGAAAGACACTAAAAGTACAAACGGGCAGCGGAAACAATTCAAAAGATTTAATAATAGAAATTTTTAATCTATTAAAAAATCATACTATATATATGACAGAAACGTACATCACAGGATAGAAGTTTTCGTTCATAAATTCATTCTAAGTAGCCATTTGGCCTGATCGTTCCAAACAACTGACTAAGGGAACTAAAATGACTATAACAATTTATTATCAATTAATTCGCAGACCGAAGTTTTAGCAATAACCCACTAGATCTAAAATCAGCATTACAACTAGACGAAAAAGCAGGTTTAATTTGCCACTATTTCTATAGGTGACCGCGCAATTGCGTATATCAAACATGAAGTTGATGCTGTAATTCAAGCTTCGTATTTGAGGGCAATCATATTGAACAAATCAAACAGCTTGTTCAAGAGTTTAATCAACCACGCACTTTAAGCGGCATTAGTGGGGCAGAATGGATATTTATTTCTTTACGCTCCTGATGGCGCACTTCCAGAGCCAAAAATAGCCAGCCTATGAATTACTTATTATTTTTAGCTGAATGGCAACAACACCCTAGAGTCATCTATTAATCAACTTGGCGGGGGCTTTCGAGCTACTTACAAAACAACTTACAGCGAGGGTATTATCAGGCACTGGCTTATTTCACTCCGAACAAGGCGAGTGGTGAAGATAGGAAAAAACAAGCGTTCTACTTGGCTTGATGAGGTCATTTGTCTTGTGATTGGGAGCTAGACAGGACGCAAGAAAACATTTGCCCGTAAGCAATATTAAAGGACCGCCGTACTGATGGACAGTAAAATGCGGCAATGCGCCTACAAATAGAGAGCAAGAAAAAGCCGAAGCTGATAAAGCATATCAACAACGCATTGAAAATAAAAAGCCTACTAAGGATTAGCAAAGTAGGCTTCGTTGAAACTGGCTGGTGGGTGAGTTTTAGCCGGCTAACCACAGCCAATTACAGAGTATAACGAAGAAAATAAGTTAGTGAAAATACCTGTCATGCCCCGTAGATAAAAAGTTGATTTTAATGGTCCACTGTTTATAGGTTTTTTACCTTTTAAAAATTATTACCATTTAAAACACATCCTTTGATATAGATGGATACAAACAGGTTATGTATTTGCTAACGTTTGGCTAGGATAATTTTAATATCCTTTCTATTAATCTCTTTCAGTTATTTTAAAATCAATATGCCTTACGTACAATGACAAAGCAATATACTGTAAATTGGAAATACTTGGTGGGTGATTCGGCAAGGAAGTGGGATTGGATTAAAGCACTCTATAAACGCGATGGTTAAGCAAGTTGATGCCATGTTAAATCCACCATAGCAAAAATACAGATAATTACGGTTTTGACCTGCCGAGTTTATGAATATACTGAAAATTAACAGTGATTGGATAACGGTGTTCAATCGCAGATTACATAATTGCTTAAACGTAATTACAACTTAAAGCGATTGGCTTTTTTGGTGTAGGGAGTTAGGAAACGGCCAAAAGCAGCACTTCACTATGCGCTGATGATTGACGCGGCATTAAGGTTAAATTATCCTTTATGATGTAACAATTAAGTAAAAGAAATCTGGCAGGCAACTAGATGGCTCTGAATACTTTCCTGACAAACTTGCTTTACAACATAAAAAGGAAATGACTATGAGTCGATACAGGGGGCAATATGGCGCTTGTCCTACCTACTAAAGCCCAGAGGGAAGGGATATTAAATTAGACCAACAAAAAACTATGCGGGTTAGCCGCATAAAGCCTAAGATCAACCTAGTTAAAACCTGTTTTTCGTTACAAAATAAAAATGGTATATGTAACTTATCGGTACCATTGAGGTTAGGTTTAAATATGCCAACAAGGAGTAAAATACCTTCAGTGAATACATGAGTGGCAACATTTAGGCATTGATAAATGATTGCTATTCACAAAGAGTTAGTCAATTTCAGCGGACGGCTAAACAGAAATTTAAGACCCCGTTCAAAGGTTTAGCTTTTTAACTAAATTAATGCGTAATGTGTAGTGCGCCTTATTAAACAAGTTTGGGGTTAGTGCAAGCCCGCAGAGAAGTAGGCGAAAGATTACGTGTTTTCTCTTTAATTTTTTAAATGCGGGAAATAACCATTGCCAAAAGGTCATTCATTACGGCAGAACACAAACAAGGCTTATACTGGAGTATCACCGCATACATGCCAATGTATTTTAAACCATTACTCACCATGCCTACTGGTAGCTTTTCAATATAATTGCTGGAACAAACTTATAATGACATCAAAAATTCACCTTAAAGGAATAAATATGGTGTTCGATACATTAACTTTTCACTATAAATGCAAGCTACATAAAATAGCGTTAAAGCCCGCGATAACGAGCGCAAGCAATAAACATCTATATCCCACTTGCCCATACTGCCAAAAAGCCACTCAGCACCTATACGCGATTAAATACGCTTATGGTTGTTAGGCAGTGTTATTCGGCTTATGCTATGCCAGCCAAAGTGAGCGACACAAGAGAGGCTTATGAGGCGCATTAGAAAACTCAGAAAAGAATTATTGGGGTTATGATTGGCCTGACGTAAACAATCTGTTTCCAACAAGCCGCAGTTGGCCTAACCAAAGTGGATGCGTTGGAAAAACCTTTGAGCAAAAACGAAATAGATAACTGAGGTTAGAAAAGAAATATTGGCCTTATGGCAATAGTCAAATGAAAACAACTTTTTGGTGATCAATTTATGGTGGAATACTTTAGCAGGCTACTACATTGAAACGACTTGAACAGCTAAACATAACCAACGCTTATCAATAAAAATTACTCAAACAATAAGTTTATTCGTAATCGCAATTCCCAGCTATAAAAACTGTGTTGCCGAGTACTTGAAAAAGCGCAAGCTCCTTACAGAGCAATCAAACTCCTAAAGAAACACTCACCCTTTTTCAATCGCATCACCTAATCAGTTGATTGACTAAAGATATTGTGTGTTCTGATTATTTTACACATCCAAAAATTTTAATTTTACGATGGATTCATAAGTCATTGTAATTATTTGGGTATAGTTATTCTTGGCACGCTTTCTGCTTTGCCCTCAATACATGGCTGAAGTATCACTTTAGGCAATTACCTTCCAAGAAGGATTAAAAAGGAATATCAATATGAAAAATAAATTTTTGAAAATGGCTTTTTGCTGGCGGTTTGGTTGGGGTGTTAGTAGTTTGCTAAATGCTGGGTTGATTATATTTTCGGAAAATAAAGATCAAATAACACAGGAGAGAAGAGTTTTACATTTATTTTTTTCCCCTGCGCTCTCTTCTGATGGAGCGAAGGATATTGGGAATTTTTAATTAGAGGTGACTTTTCGATTGGAGCATCACTTGGTGAATCATTTGGTTTGATATTGAGTCTGTAATAAGCGAAACAGGAATCAGGCAACGAATTCAACTTGATTTACCAGCTTTTGATTTTTGACGATACCTTATTCATGGTTTCTCGGGTTATTATCCTCAGCTGATTTAACTTCGATATTAAGTGATTCTTCAAAACTGTTAATGTGTTTTGCAGTGTGTAAACCTAATTTAAGTCAGCATCAATTCACAACGACTATCAGATATAATGATTACACCCCAGTCCCAGGAACCTTCTACCCTTAGCTATCTTCGATTAGGCCTAATGGCTTTAGCATCACGTAGATTTATGAAAAATTCTTAATTTGTTTAAAACTATTTCAATAAGCATCTGCCCAATCGGATGGTGCTTTTTTGCTTATTAAAGCCAGCCGATTAATTTTCTGGCTTATTTTATACCCATCATAAGCCCGTAAACCAGTAAAAAGTGAGTCCATCCTTAGGGCGAATCCCACAATGGTATTCGCAGCTCGATGCTAGTGTTTGTACGTGGAGTTGGGAATTGGATGGACGATGACGACGGTCTGCTTTCAAATGTAAAGCGGTTCCATAGGGAGGGGGTAAAAAGTCTGGGCTTTACCATACAGTACCGTCTCGACTAAGCTTTTCTTACACACCGCACTTTCAAAACTTTTTTTACCACCCGCGAAATTCAAAACTTTTACTAGGCAGGCTTTACTCGTGGAGGATAACAACTACTAACAACTAACAGGCGTTGGTGATAATTTTTATGGCTGACTTTTGTTTTTAGTAACACTGTTGGTAACACTAAGTTTAGGTTGGTTTATTTTAATATTGTTTTAATATCATTATGGTTAATATTCCTGTCGAGTCTCCCCATCTTCAACGAGCACATTAAGCGTTCGAGTTTAGGACTCATAGACATTTCCTGCATACTTAGCCGTTACACTCGCAACAATTCTCCTGATATATTCGGCCCACAAATGAAGGTTACTTTTGAGTAAAACAAGTCTGTTTTTTACTCCAGCCAAAAAGTTAGCAACTTCCATTTATTCGTTTTTAGCTTTTGGATTATCACACAAAGCAGCAAGGCCCTACATGACAGTTGAAACCTATATCCCCAAATAAAACCACTACCTTAGAACACCCGTCCAAAGGTGCTTGATCTGGAGATTCACACATTTAAACCATCAGAAGGCCAACGCGCATTGAGTTTTTATTAGCTTAGGACTGTCCAAAAAAACTTAGTGGATTCAGAGCGTATTCTGACTATCAGCTGCGCACCAGAGGGTTACGGACGTATAGTAACCCACTTATAAAGATGCCCGATTACGTCATAGTCAATTACCGTGTGGTTTTTATCGACTCAGCCGTGGCAGGAATCACTCTGATAAACATCGAGCGAAGCTTTGGCTGGAAAAATTGGTTAAAAAAGGTTATCGTTTAACTGGCTGTTTAGGAGGCAATTAAAGAGATTGACATATCGCGAAAGTTCACCCAAATTGGTAGGATTGGCCATTACTCGGCCCCCAATGCTTATGAAGAAGTCAGTTTAATCACGTCCAATACCCCCACTATGCCTTCGCGGTTGCACAATCCTTATTATAAATTTAGGCCTGGATATCGCGATTAAAATTAACCCCCCAGGCATATATGCATATTTTAAAAAATATCCAGAAGGCTTGTAATCACCGTTAGCTACTTTATGCACATTCCTTCCATGCGTGGTGACTTAGTCAGTCGCCCTATGGCGGATAATATTTAGATGAAAGCCACAACGTTTGAAAAATGCCGGGGTAAAAGAGTTATTGGTGAATTTGCAAGATTACCAGTGCTATGGCGTGGGACTAAAAATAAAAATGGGCCTTTTGGAATGGCATGCCAGTAAAAACTTTGACATGAAAGCCTTGTGTTGAAAAACTCGCTGACTTAGGTATTTGGGTGCGTTTACATTATGTATACCCCTACCCTTCTGTTGATAAGGAATCATGCCTTTAATGCGGAAGGCCAAAATATTGCCTTTACTTGGACATTCTTTCCAGCATGCCAGTCCGGCGTCTGCGAAATTAATGAACGCCCAGCGGCGCAGAACGCCCAGGAGCGCATTAAAGCTTGGTGAAAATCTGCCCAAATTTTAGGTCATTCGGCTCAACCTTTATAGTGGGATTCCCTGGTGAGACAGAAGAAGACTTTCAAATTGGTTGCTCGACTTTTTTAGACGGAAAGCTCAGCTTGATCGAGTGGCCTGCTTTATGTATTCAGACGTGGATGGTGCTTAAAGCCAATGACCTGCCGACCCCGTTTAGTGAAGAAGTAAACAGCAACGTCACGAACGTTTTATGCATAAACAAGCCGGCGATCAGTGCCGCTAAATTACAAGCAAAAATTGGCCTTGAGTTCCAAGTATAATTTGATGAAGTTACCAGTTGAAGGTGCAGTAGGCCGGTGATTTATGCCGATGGCACCCTGAGATCGATGGTAACGTGCATTTAACCGGACGAATTTGATGTTGAGCCCGGTGATATTATCTGGGCGGCAAATTATCCATGCCGACGATCATGATTGATGGGCCGTTAAAGTGACGATGAGACCAACGTGAAGAAAGCCTTTAAACCACAGGGATATTAAAGATGGATGCATCGACAACTGACTTAGCCCAAATCATTTCAAATAGTGGTGGCCCCCGGTTTATGTTAACTTGGCATCGCGGGCTTTCTAAATGTGATGTCGCTGGTCGGCTTGGGCGAATTGTGATAGAAGCGAGGATCATAGAACGTAGAGGGATTATGATGCTTAAAATCCGACCTATCTTGGAAATGTCGCAAAAAGGAACTTTAAAAACTGTGGCGCAGAGTCACCACTCATCAACCGAGCAATCGGTCTATGTGTGGCCTCTGCATTATTGTTTGGTGGCGTGGTGTCTGTCTATTTGTTGGTGACTTATGGCAAATTAACTTTCGCAATTGCCGTCATTTTGCTCTATTTCACTATCTCTTTGATCTTGCTTATTTTTCCTTTATTAACCTTTTTTAAAAGAAGTTTTCAACTCGCCACTCGTAACTTACAAATGGGCAAAGAGTTATTGGACGACGACACGTGAATTAATATTTGAATTTCTCATCACGAAAATTAACCATTGGCACGTTTAATTGGCTATATGTTTACGAAAACAATAAACATTTTCAAAATTAAAAACCTTAATAATGGAATTGTTACTTCGGAATATAACAGCATATAAAAAAAACTATTTCCCTGTGATGGGCAATAGGAAATATAATAGCAGCTAGTTGCTAGGTTTTAACCTTTTTTACGTGATGAGGAAAGTATATGGAAAAATACTTTATTTTAAGTTTAGTTAATCGGGATTGGAATTTAAGTGGTTGTTCATCACTAATAATGACGTCATGTAATACGCTTGAAAATAACAATATTACCAATTTTGTCAGATGATACTGCCTTAGAATCTAGTATTAGTTTTCAACAAACAATTTCAAATCTCAATTAAAGCCAAGCACAAATTTCTGGCTTATCTAAAGGACCGATAGTATGAAAGCGGCAAAAACACTCGATAAAAATCAATACATCAAGCGATTAGCCAAGATCTTTTCATTCGGGAATGTTTACCTTCTATTGATATTAAAGTTTTCAGCAAATGCTGTATCTACTTTTTATTATACAAATGAAGACTCAAACAGTAAAAATATACTTTAGTACGCAAATACCGGAAAGTTTTATTTCATGAAATAACATCAATGGCATTTTACCTATATTGATATTCAGGGACACTGATGAAAGGCCTTATGTTAAGGGCAATGATTTACTGATATTTAGTTTGCTTTTTGATGAGCTTAGTTCTGCCAGAGAAATAATCGGCTGCTTAAGATATATTGTGTCAGGAACACTAAACAAAACTTATCAGGATGGATTTAGTCAATGCTCGTATTATTGACCTGTCAAACAAAACCATTTTGATCACTGCTTCAAGGCTTTGTTACCGCTCAGATATTAATAATTAATTTACCGAAAGTAAATTCAACAAATAATATTAAAATTAGTTTCTCCGTAATATCCATTTATATACAGCACTATAATAAGGTTGAATCTACATTAAGTCTGTTTTTTACTGTTCTCCGCGTTTCCAAAACATGAGGGCTGTAAACGAATTTTGTGTAACTTGTTATTCATAAAATTACTCTATTGAGGAATTAAGGATAGGCAGATGCAAATGAATAGAAAAGAAACTTTGAAGCTTTCGCTAAAGAAGCGGCCTAAAGGCATTAAAACCCCAGAAGACCTAATGATTTCAGTCGGAATGCTGAAGAAATAAACCGTGAGGCTGCATAAATTGCTGAAATGGATGTAGCATTTTAGCGCTACGAAGAAACATGGCTTAAGTCAGTTGTCAAAAAATAGTCGTAACGGCAGAACGTCTAACGAATAAAAACGCGGAAGATGGTTGAGTTACGAACCTCGGACCAACACCACGTGATCGTGATGGCTCTTTTGAGGCCTAAGTTGATCAAAAAAAATCAGCTCGATTTACATCCATGGAATGAAAAGATTCTTTTTGGCTATATGCCCAGGCCATGAGCACAAGGGAAAATTAGTACAAGCCTTTGATGAATGGTACGGGGCAGACATCTCACCCACGCTTATCTCAGAGTGACTAACGCCGTTATCGACAAAGTAGTGGAATGGCAATCACGACGCTAGGACCCATTTAATCGATAATTTATCTCGATTGTCTTGTGGTGAAAATCGCCAAGATAACGTGCTTATTCAATTAAATCCATTCCTTCCTTGCGCTTGTTATTAAATACCGAAGGTCAGAAAGAGCTAATGGGCATGTGGGTAGCCGAGAACGGAAGGCGCTAAGTTCTGGTTGAGTGTGCGACTGAGCTGCACAATCGTGGGGTAGGAAAGACATCCTTATTGCCTGTGTGGATTGGCCTTTAAAGTCTTTCCTGATGCAATTAATGCTGTGTTCCCACAAACAATGTTCCAACTGTGTATTCGTTCACCATGGGCGTAATTCCGCTTAAATACGTTTCTTGGAAAGGGGACTTACAGGCTGTCCGACTGATTTAAAGAGTGTGTATCGTTCAAGTACAGAGGAGAAGCACGCTGAACTTCGCAGGTTTTTAGCGACACCTGGGACGAGCAATATCCGCCCAAATTAGTAAGTCATGGCTGAGCACCACTGGCAGAACTTAAAATACTATTTTTAATTAATCCTGCGGACATCGAAAAGCGATATATACGACCAATGCCATTGAGTCTTCAACAGCGTTATCCGTAAGGCACTTAAGGAAACGAAGATATTCCAAGCGGACGACGATTTCAGCTAAGAAAATGGTGTACTTAGCCATCACCGAAAGCATCAAAGAATGGACTATTTGCCAATTCATAAACTGGCGACAGGCGATGAGTTCGTTTTATTATCGAGTTCGGGCCGCCTCGAGAAACAGTCTTAAATAATGGCAGTTACACAGAATCTGTTAACAGGCTCCCAAAACATCGAAACTGATATTTATCAAACAACAACGCGAAATAAATTGTGGTTTAGCGCTGTTTGTACCTAATGGTTTTTATTATTTACCTCAATATTGTATTATTTTTAATACAATTTGTAAATACACACCTGCTCTAGATTATATCCTATTTAGCCCTTGCTGCAAACGATTAATGTTAAACATCTAAAAAGAAATTAATCTTAGCCTATTTGATCTCTTCTCGGTCTTTTACATCATAAAATTGTTAGGTAAATATATCACTTTCATTCATTTAATTCTAACAAGGGCATATTCAGCCAAAGTTAAACCAAAGCGTCACCTTTCGCCACATGGGTTGAGTATTCTTATAGAATAACCATAGTGCTAAATCATATTTTTTCAGCTTTAAAATCCAATAAAATCATTGAAGCTTGTATTGGCTGAATTACATCAACATATTGACCCACAAAATTTACATTTAACGGCCGTAATTAAAAAGTTATTGTTGCCACCTTTTTTTTAAAATCAAATTATAAACAAAAATATCTATATTTGGTAACCAGCAAAAGGCGTTGTTCTGCATTTGAATTTATACTGATTGAAAATGCTACAGAGTAAAGGCAGCAGTTTCTTCCTTTGTAAATGGGGGCCCACTCTTCAGGCTATTACAAAGATTGAGTTGACAACAGATTCTCAACTAAAGGAGTTAAGCCCACTAAGTATATTAGGATACTTATTAAGTAATCTAGTCCAACCAACTCGAGGCACTATCTTCTCTTAGGAAAGTGCCAATTGAGAAAAAAAGGCAAAAATTCTGCCGCTTCTTTGACCATCCTCAATTAAAACAGGCTGTGAGCTAGCTTCCATATTGCCGTATTCTGCTGAAACAAGATCGGTTAATTTGTTTATCACTATATTGTTGAGGTTAAATTTTTAAGCGTAGAAAGATTTGCTCACTTCTTTAATTATTAAAGCAAATCATTTCAAGCTCAGTTAAACGTTGAAGCCCCCAGGTTTTGCATTCTTTCCATTTCATTTAACATATTGATAATTCATTTATAATTTAAGTTTCTTCAGTCTCTTTAATATTATCTTGTGTCAGTTTATTTCCATCAAAAACACCACACTAGACAAGGCAGCAAGCAAACATATTCCTACAGAAAAACTTACAGATTATTGTAATTCAATCATATTCATTTTTACCTTATTCCCAAAGCTTATCTAAAAGCAAATGTTATATGCCACAAAATAAAGTTAATATAGGCGCACAATTTGCTTAATAAACTAAGACCTTATCAGAAATGGCGGGAATAACTTTGAACGCTCACTTTTAATATCTTTATTTTTCTCAATTCTTAGATGTTGGCTGACTTTCAAACAGTCAGAATGAACCCTAACTCAAGGATCGAAGCCTGTTTCAAAAATGCTACATTTACCACTTCCATCAAGTCGCAGTTAATCCCAATTGAGTTGCAGATTTATGTCAGAGAACTAGTGGCTGAGATGGCCTTAAAACATGAATTCCGTTGATTTCCACTGCCAGCGATAGGCTGTTTAACAAACTTTGTTTTTGCCGATTCCGAATACAATGGAACAAGATGACTTGGGGTTTACTCTTTCTGGATGCATTTTGCAGGAATTTACATAGTTTTGGATTTACAACTTTAGGACTTTAAGTAACTAATTTTATTCGCATTACTCCTCAGGTGACTTTGCCTTATTCCCTCGAGATATCAAGGGAATTAAATAAAGATATTTTCAATTTTCTTATATTTTAGTAGGTACCCTGGATCATGTGCAGCAAGGTTAATTTTACATGCACGTATTGTTGACAATTGAAAGTAAAACATGTTTTAGGCGACTGGGAACAAACACTAATCCCCAAAAAATTGCAAGTCAATATAGTAATAACTTAAAGCAAAACTCACGTTAAACAAGAGGTTTTATCATTTGATTAAAAGCAAATATTGCCTGGGATTTCTCTAGTGATATTATGCTTAAACAGCTGTGCATCAAATGAAATGAAAATGAATGACACTAAATAAACATCTAATTAAAAATGCGAAGATTACAAATACTCAAACGGAAATTGCGGGATTACTCGCTATACTCGCCACGTATCCATCACAATTCGTTTAAAATGGATTAATGCCAGCAAAGTTATCTAGACTTTGAATTAAAATAGTTAATGCGTATTTTACAAGCCAATTGCTATTACTCTTTCGTTGAAATTTGACATCGTCTTACGAGCACAAAACTCACTAGTTAACCAATTTGCTGAGGCCTTAGCTATAGAAAATGGGTAAGGAAGGCTTACCCTATTGCAATTAAATTCATCCGCATGGTTTGATAAATGAAGAAGGAAAAAAATTTTATTTTTAACACGTTTGACGCAAGTAAAAGCTGAACGGACGGAACTTTGCTGCGGCATTATCCGCAATATGATCTATCAACAAACGGTTGTGCGTATTAACAGCAAATTGTTTGGACATTTAAAACCCAAAAAATTTATCTTTCAAGCAAACAAAGCCTAGGTTATTTCCGTATTTTGTTATCGAGGATTATGGCATAACGCAGTAAACCGCTAGTTGGCAATAATCTCAACTGCTTAAAATTCCAATTGATAAACTCGCTAAGTATTTTTGCTTCTATAGTTTTATGACAAGGCAATATAATGATTGCTTGTATACTAAATCAGGTGCTAAAATGTGGCAAATGACCAAAGTGTTTTATGCAATGTTAATTAGTGCTGAGTCCCGCCAATAATGGGCTAACACTATCAATGCCTTGTGGCAGCAAATAATGAGTGATTGACTTCTAAAATGTATTCTAGTTATTTGCAAGTTAGTAGACAGACACTTTTCAGAGCAATGTACCAAACGGTCGTTATTGTTAGTTTTCACGATCCCCAAAATTCCCCCAGCCAGAACAGTCCTGAAATTAATCTGGCAGATGCCTAGTAGAATCCTTATCAAATAGGCAAATCCCTTTACCCCCTTAAAGATATGTTCAAATTCTTCCTCCCCC
>Ga0163217_1083515_pt1 | contig 11988 bp, 8 predicted proteins | sample SynspAceP_FD_185933 | JGI IMG/M metagenome (GOLD analysis project Ga0163217, IMG submission 185933) | Saline lake microbial communities from Ace Lake in Antarctica - Synechococcus sp. Ace-P (PacBio error correction) | ecosystem: Environmental > Aquatic > Non-marine Saline and Alkaline > Saline ... | reverse complement strand
CAGGTCTCGCAAAAACTTCCACGCCGCAACAGATTAGGGGACCGAACTCGTCTCACGTCCCTCCCCCTCTCCCCCCCAAGACGTTCTGAACCAGCTCGCGGTGCCACTTTAATGGGGCGAAAACAGCCCAAAACCCTTGGGACCTTCTTCAGCCCCGGGATGTGACGAGCCGACATCGAGGTGCCAACCTCCCGTCGATATTGAGCTCTTGGGGGAGATCAGCCTGTTTAATCCCCAGCGTACCTTTTATTTCTTGAGCGACGGCTCTTCATTCAAAACCGCCGATCACTATACCCGTGTTCCCACCCTGCTCGGCTTGTCGCCTTACAGTCAAGCTCCCTTATTGCTATTGCATCCTCGTACGGTTTACCAAAGCGTTACTGAGGGAACCTTTGGAAGCCTCCGTTATCCTTTTGGAGGCGACCACCCCAGTCAAACTACCCACCAAGCAAGTTCCCCGCCTAGGCGGGTAGATACCAAACAAACAAAGGGGTTGGTATTCAACCAGTGGACTCCACGAATCCTAGCGAACCCGCTTCAAAGTCTCCCAAACCTTATCCTACACATCATTTGTCCAGTACCAATTACTAAGTTGCAGTAAGGTGCATGGGGTCTTTCCGTCCCCGTTAGCGGGTACGCGGCATCTTCACCGGCGACTACAATTTCACCGAGCTCATGGCTGAACAGTTGCCCAGATCGTTTACACCATTCGTGGCAGTCGGAAACTTACCACAAGGAATTTTTCGTACCTTAGGGACCGTTATAGTTACGGCCGCCGTTTACTGGGGCTTCGATTTCAATGCGTCTCTTGCGATAAACATCCCCTCTTTAACCTTCCAGCACGGGCAGGTGTCAGGCCTATACTTTAGTCCGTTAAACTTTGCCAAAGCCATGTGTTTTGTTAAAACAGGTCGCCTGGGCCTCTTCACTGCGCCCTCATTTGCTGAGGGCGGCCCCTTCTCCCCGAAGTTACAGGGCTATTTTTGCCGAGCTTCCTTAGCCATGATTCACTCGAGCACCTTAGGATACTCTCCTCGACCACTGTGGTCGGTTTTGCGGTACGACGGTATCTATTACGCTTAAGGCTAGAAGTTTTCTTGGAAGGCCCTTAGGATCACTATCTGATTGTCCGCTAAACGCTCAGTACTATCAGCTTCGTGCTAGCCGCACGCATTTAACTATGCAGCCAATTACCTAACTACCTTTAACCGGTATTCCGTCACGGGGCGGGATCTTGCATCCACTCCGTCACTCCATCACCTGCTATTAAATAGTATGGGAAAATTAACCCATTGTCCATCCACTACCCCTCTCGGTTCGCGTTTAGGTTCCCGACTAACCCCTGATCCGATTAACGTGATCAGGAAACCTGGGTCTTACGGTGTGCGGGTTTCTCGCCCGCATTATCGTTACTTATGCCTACATTTGCTTTTCCAAAAGCTCCAGCACAGCTTTGACGCCATACCTTCACTGCCGTTGGAATGCTCCCCTACCACTTCGCTCCAATAAATTGGAGTCGAATCCTTCGCTCGGTACTTTAGATTTTGAATGCCCGATTTATTATCGACGCCCTGGTCGCCTTCGACCCAGTGAGCTGTTACGCACTCTTTAAAGGAATAGCTGCTTCCAAGCTAACCTCCTGGCTGTCTCTGCAACTGGACCACCTTTGTTTCAAACTTAATCTAGAATTTGGGGACCTTAGCGGAGCGTCTGGGTTCTTTCCCTCTCGGACTTGGACCTTAAGCACCAAGCCCTCACTGCCGGCTTCTATATGATGGCATTCGCGAGTTTCGTCAGGATTTGTGGAGTTGACCTCCCCCTAGTCCTATCGGTAGCTCTACCTTTCCATCATACAATTCCCGACGCTGTTCCTAAAAACATTTCGGGGAGTTACGAGCTATTCCCAGTTTATTAGCCTTTCCCCTACCACAGCTCATCGAAAGGCTTTCAACGCTTATCGGTTCGGTCCTCCATTGTGTTGTTACCACAATTCAACCTGGCCATGGGGTAGATCACTAGGTTCGCGTCTACCCCCACCGACTCAATCGCCCTTCAGACTCGCCTTTCAGCTCCGGGTACGGTACTGAATACCTTACCTTGGGGCCGCATGAGGAGTTAACTCGGTAGGCTCATTATGCAAAAGGCCACGCGTCACTGCATCGCGCAGCTCGACGCTTGTTAAGCGCACGGTTTCAAGGTTCTATTTTCACCCTCCTATTCGGCAGTACTTTTCACCTTTCCCTCACCGGTACTAGTTCACTATCGGTCTCTTCCAGAGTATTTAGGCCCTTTACCGGATGGTGCCGCAGTTTCAATCGGGGATTTCTCGGTCCGGACCTACTCAGGTACCCGTCTCATTACCAATCCTTTCCCAATACGGGACTCTCACCCCCTTTCGGTTAGCTTTCCCACGCTATTCTCGTCCGGATTGACTTTGATTATACAGGTCCTACAACCCGAACATGTGCCGTAACATGTGCGGTTTGGGCTTCCGCTTCGCTCGCCACTACTTACGGAATCATATTATTTTCTCTTCCTATGGGTACTTAGATGTTTCAGTTCCCCACGTTCGCTTTCCTGCGGAATAGTCTTAAGACTGGGTTGCCCCATCGGATATCTAACGGATCAACTCGCATTGGCCCAATCCCCGTAGCTTTTCGCAGCTTATCACGTCCTTTTCGCCTCATGAGAAGGCACTAGGCATCCCCTTGCCCCTTATTCACTTACTTTCTACTTTGAATCATTTACTGATCCACTTGTTTGTACAATTTCTGCCTTCAAACATTGTCAATGAACCCTTATTCCCCTTGCTTACCAAGGGTAATGTGTTGAGAATGGAAGCTCCTGCCCGTAATTACAGTTTTCCAGAAAAGGAGGTGTTCCAGCCGCACCTTCCGGTACGGCTAACCTTGTTACGACTTAGCCCCAGTTACCGTTCTTACCCTAAACATCCTTTCGGTTACTGCCTTTCAGGCACCCAACTTTCCATTGGTTGACGGGCGGTGTGATACAAGGTCCTGGGAACGTATTCACCGCCGCCATGGCTGATGCGCGATTACTAGCGATTCCAGCTTCACGGGGTCGAGTTGCAGACCCCCCGTATCCGAACTGAGACGCACTTTTAGAGGTGGCATCCTATTGCTAGGTAGGCGACCCGCTGGTATGCGCCTATAATGTTAGCACGTGTGTCGCCCTTGGGGCGTTAAGGGCCATGATGACTTGACGTCGTCCCCTCCCCTTCCTCCTGCTGCCGCAGCGTCTGTCTAGGAGTCCCCACCATTTACGTGCTGGGCAACAAACATAGGGTTGCGCTCGTTGCGGACAAACCCAACACCTCACGCACGAGCTGACGACAGCCATGCAGCACCTTGTTTCGGGTCATGCGACTGACACCAAACACCCCACATTCTAGCCCAGGTAGGTTCCTCGCGTATCATCGAATTTTAAACCACATGCTCCACCGCTTGTGCGGACCCCCGTCAATTCCTTTGAGTTCACTCTTGCGAGCGTACTTCCCCAGGTGGATTACTTAACGCTTTCGCTTGGCCGCTACACACAAAGGGCATAACAGCGAGTAAGTTAATCATCGTTTACGGTCATGGGACTACCAGGGACAATTCCTGTTCGCTAACCCATGCTTCGTTGCATCAGCGTCAGTTATGGCCAGTCAATGGCCTTCGCTATCGGGTGTTTCCGATGGTATCTAGCATTTCACCGCTACACCATCAATTCCATTTGTACCCCTCCAATTTTACTCAAGGGCACCAGTAATTCAATGGCCAATTTTCTGGGGTTGAGGCCCAAAACTTTCACCCGCTTGGACTAAATAGCCGCCTACGCACCCCTAAACCCAATAAACCGGACAACGCTTGCACCCTCCGTATTTACCGCGGCTGCTGGCACGAGAGTTAGCCCGGTGCTTATCATCTCGGGTAACCGGCAATTCCACGCATGGACTTTTTCTTCCCAGATAAAAAGCAGTTTACAACGCAGAACGCCGTCTTTCCTGCACGCGGCATGCTGGGTTCAGGACTCTCGTCATTGCACCAATATTCCCTTACTGCTGGCCTCCCGTATGGAGTCTGGCCCGTATCTCAGTGCCAGTGTTGGGGACCTTCCTTCTCAGGAAACCCCCTACTTGATCGTCGCCTTTGGGGGGATTGCGCCTACACCGCCAACTAGCAATCAGACGCTAGCCCACCATACATGAATCTTTAACTAAAAAACAAAATGGCCTCATCTTAGTACCCATGGGTATTAATCCAGATTTTCTCCGGGCTATCCCCTGTATAGGGATAGGTTGCATACGCGTTACGCACCCGTCGCCACTCTAGGAGCTCATTGCTAAAACTCTTTGCCGTGTCGACTTTGCAGTATTAGGGCCTGCCGCTAGCGTTCATCCTGAGCCCAGGATCAAACTCCCAGTAAGTTACTATTATACACTATTTTGGACTTGGCACCCCGAAGCAGCCCAAATCTTCTCTTTTTCTTTATTCAGGTTATTATTTTTTTGCCTTACATTCATTTCAAAGAACTTACCAACCAAACATGGTCAATTGTCAAAAATAGGGCCTTGGAGACCCGCCCGTATTTACTCCTGCTTAATTTCCGTTCCTTCCGAACTGGGATTTGCAAAGGTACTGAATGGTTTTTCCAAGCAAAAGAAATTTTAAATAAATCTCTCAACTTTCCAAAAACTTAATCTTTCCCGTTTTCCCCGATCTTTCCGTTCCTCTTAGCTTTAAACCCCGATACCGTTCGTATCGTTTGTCGAGTTGCAAATATCTCCCTTTTTTTTCCCTGACAAGGGCTGGTTAAATCTTTCTCGTATAATCCTCCTAACCCATTGACGGATAAGGAGAAAAATTTTAACCCCAAATAATCTATTTCAATTTCAATGAGGAATAAGATCGTAAATTGATAAATAAAATTTAGCAAAACAGATAAAATAGAGGAATAAATATTTTTTGATTAACCCTCATTCGGCTTAATATCATTGAAAGCTTGGAAGGGGGCGATAATACTTTTTACGAGGGTCCTTGGATGAAAATAACATTTAACGGATGTTATTATCTTCATGTGGCCACCTGTACTTACGCTGGCCAAACTTAGAAAGTGAAACGAAACTGGTATTCCTATTTCTAAACCCGCTCTAAGCTAATCCCCAAAAAGGGGCTAAATCGACTCATATTTGCAAAGAAATTGTAGGAAAGCTCTGTACCCCACAACCAAGACTAAAGGTTCGAAAAAAAGCTCCGCCCGAAATCTAATTGAGAAAATGACCCAGATTAATAATTAAATGCCAAAGCCAATGATCGCTCTGATCGGTATTATTTGAAAAAGTCATTAATCTCTCCAGGCGCTCAGATCAAATCTGATTCCCGCCTGAAGGCAGAGTTTTGAAGGGAAGCTTGATTACCATCTAACTAGAAGGTAACTTATTTGGGGTTCAAATAAATGAAAAGCTGAAAGCCCAGCCAACTTTCCATTATAAAAAAACAGTAAACCGATTCCAAGATCAAATGCCGAGCCTTGCCTCGCCCAAACCGACCAGGTTCGCCGATAATTGGTTCCCACGATTAATATCTAATGCAGTCCCAAGATCACATCACAAAAAGTGCATCTCGAGCAAAAACTCGCGCTGAGACCCGCATTCAGAAAACTTTTCCTTCTCCGAGTCTAAGTCGATAGCTATAAACCAATCCAAGATTCCAAAAGTCTGACTTTGCCGTAAATGACTCTTTTGCCACCGCTGATCAAAATGCCGAAAGCCAAGAATTATACGCTTTTCTGAAAAAATGATCTTCTAAATAGGCCGAATAAGCCACAAAGCTTTTATTCAATGATGCCATTGTGTTTCGAAAATTAGCACCAACTCCGCTAAGTTCCAGATAGCTTCCTGAAAATGCAGGATTTAAGTAAAGTGCGGTTTGCATAGAATGAGAATATTGGACATCTTGACCAAACAAGGCTGCCAACAAAAGAAAGGGCAATCAACAAAACGTTATTGAATTCATTACCTGATCAGTTTAAAATTGCCCTCTTCCACTACTTTCTCTCCATCTATGGCCACTCCGTGTATATAAAAAGTAAAAAAAAAAAAAAAAAAAAAAACCCCTTGGGGAAGGGGGAAAAATTTTTTTTTTTTTTGTCAAAAAAAAAAAAAAAAAGCCCCCCCCAAAGCCCCTTTCACCGTAGTACCATCCCAGCCTGTCAGTAGTTAGCTCATCAGGCGGAAGATCAGGGCCTCCAAGAATTGAAAATCATTAAATCCAATTTGCTGATCCCTTTAAATTTGCGTGCAAATGTTGATTTCAAGGGCATCCAAAGGGCGTAAACCCAGTAGGGAAAACATGACTCGGCATAACTCTGGTAATTGATACTAGGTTGGTAAGGTTGTGTACAACCAGATTGATCATTATTGTCAATGTCGACTTCAAATCGCCCTTTTTTCCCAAAAATATGGACTGGATTCTTTCTCACTAGAATTGTACCGTTCACTAAAATCCCATCCCATTTCACTGCCCTCTCATCTGAAAATATCAGTTAAATTGAATAGGATTTCGTCAGGAAATATCCCGCCTTGCTTCATCACCTTTTATATCTGTTCCGGCAAACAACGAAAATCAAAAATTCACTTCCAATGTCGGCGAAGAATTCACCACCTCCAACTGTAATGGTTCTCGTAACAATCCAAATCTTTGTATTTGACAAATTAGCTTCAAAATAACACCCTGATACGCTGAGCTTGTCAATGCCTCATTTCTATATTCCTTGGCCTGGGCCCTCTTAGTAAATAATCAAAAAAAGTCAAATCAAAACCGCAATGGAAGTTGTAACAATTTACTGATTGACCGAGTACAGCCTATTGTTGGATAGAGATGGTTTAAAAAGACGGTTAATTCCGAGTAATCAACTTTGATTCGTATTGGATTGGGCAGGGCAATTTTTTTTTCGATTATACCCAAGAATCTTGGATATTCTCCTGATTCAGTGACTGTGTAGTTGTTTGATCAGCCCCTTCCACCCAATTCCACACTTCGGAACACCATTCGAAAACGGGGAATAAGCTTTTCTCCCATCCAATTAAAGACACCGATTCACCTTTTACAAAGTCGTTATTTCATCATTTCTGGATTCTGATTTCCAAAAAAACTCGAAGATTAATTGGCTCGGGCGATGCTTGAATCGGTGAGGGTCATCGAATTTCCTGAAGAGCCTTTTTCCGTAGGAATCTGTCAAGGGTAGTAAAACGGTTACTTTTTGGTCGGTAGTAAAATTCCAGGTTTGGAAAAAAAGTAAAACTCTTCCTCAATATCCCCTGCCTGTTAAAAAGTGGCCATGGCGGAAGTTCCAATTACCTTTCTTTTTTTATTTTTGTTCTTCTCGACACTTCGCCTGAGAACAAAACATACTCCTGACTCTTCCTCAATATCTTCCAGGAAGCCATAAAAAACTTGAAGACACGAATCACACTATTTCATGTAAAACCACCTCCTCATCAGTGATTGAAATAGGTGTTTTCTTGGCCTTCGCAAGAAGCAATTCATCCAAAATTCCACTCCCTTTGGATTTTCTAGGCCTTCATCATTTAGACACCTCCACTATAGGTTTTTGATTTCATCGGAAATTTGTAAATCCTCCAGTAATTGCGCCCAAATCCTATTTTCAAGTTTTTTCGGTGCGGGGAAAATCATACGGCCGGCAAAAAATTAGTCACCATTCGAGGGCTGTACCTGCAACAGTTGTTTACCAGCCATTTGCAAACTCACAAAATTAACCTGTCCCATCAGCTTTGGGTTGAAGATCCAGAAAAACTTTTCGATATACCTGGCAGATTCGGAGTCAGTGACTCGACTGCGTTGCCAGGACCTCCTGAACTAATCGGGAATTGGGGCGCCAGGATTCAATCCATCATTTTCCACTCGTTCATTGTTTTCGACTACCTACCAAAAAAACTCATTAACCAGAGCTACCACTTCCCGGGCCTCTAATGGAAATAGCGTTTGGTACTAAGTCTGTTACTACTCCTGGAATCCCTCCTTTGCTTATTTTCAGCTATATTTCCAAAATTCCCAAACTCATCAAGACCTATTTCCGATTGTATCCGCCTGAGAGTCCCGGTCATTTGTCCTTGGGGAATAGCAAGAGATCCTCCAAATCCTCCTGAAGTAAAGAACAGGAAACATCTTGCACAAAAAGAAAAAATGAAAAATTCCATCTGCTTCTGTTTGACTGCATCTCCTCCATAGCTGAAGATTCAAAAGATGCTTTTGATTCCCAAATACAGGTAAGGGAATGGGATATCCAATATAAACGTACCCACGTTGGTTATTTTTGATCTCGGGTAAGTCGTAAACCCATGATCAATCTAGCATTCCCCCAAAAAACTGTAGATCCTTGGATCGAAGAGCCATCAAAAGGCTCACAATAAGGAATTCTATTTGGCCATAGGAATTTTTGAATGATGGATATGTAAAGAAATATAAGCGACAGAGATCGCAATCTAGATTTTTTGGATTGTGGTGAATATCAAAAAATATAATTGGAAATCTAAGTTACACAAAAAAGCCTTTCAATTTGTTGTTGAAAGGCTTTAATTTTTTATCTTCAATTATTGTTTGCTCTCGGTCCGCGACCGATTGAGACCAAATTTTTAATTGGAACGCCCAGCTCCATCTTTCCAAATAGTGACATAATCTTGTATTCAAATTTGGAAAGGCATCATAATCTCTGCATCCTTTAAGGAAGTATTCCAGCCTTCATAGACTGATATACTTGGCTTCACGTCCAAATCAGAAATCTCAAAACTCAAGCGATCGCATTGCGCTCAAACCTGTTTGGTAGCTCATAGTGGCGTACCAAATTTTAATTTCCTCAAAAAATATTAAGTTACATCCCCCTCATCATGAATAACTGTTGTGACCCCATTGATCAAATTGAGTGTTAACGCCAAAGCTGGAGAATCTAACAACCAACATCTGCGAGGGTCGGCCAGTGGCTACTTCCAAATTCATTTCCTGCCTTACGCATTTGCCTTCCCGTATCAATCGGAAAGCTTCTGGTTGGAAAAGGACCACTGCCGACTCGTGTACAATATGCTTGAAGATGCAAAACACCTCTCCTATTTTGGAGGGAAGAGCTTACACCTAATCCTGTACATGCCCCAGCAAAAAGTCATTGGTGCTGCCTACTTCTCACAAATGATTACGAACCAAATCAATTATATAAAAGTTGAACCTGCGCACCTTCAGGCTAGATTCTTTTATTTGAAGCTCTTAAAGCATCGTTCACTACATATTCACTTATCAATCAGATTCAGTGTTTTTGAAAAAATCAACAGCAGCAAAAAACTGCCTCCTCCATTTGCTAATGCATTCAGTCGGATGATTGTAAAACGAAAAAGTGTTGTTTTATGCTTTTCGACTAAAGTCTGATATTTCTCTTTGAAATCTGCATTCAGATATCTCCAACACGCAAGGGCAGTTTCTTGCACCAATTTTACTTGAAGTCGGTCCAATTCCTTCAGAGTAGATCCAATTTTTTTATCCCCTTGGCAGTTTTCCATAGACTTGCATCCAAGAGCCTTATGAGTAGGTATTATGATTGTAGCCTTCTTAGAGATCACCAAATTCTTTCATGTAGTTCAAGGAGAATTTACCTAATCCATCGATTTCCTTTTTTAGATCAATTGGCGTTCTAATACTCTTCCATTCCAAAAATATTTAGAATTTGAGGTCTAAAATATCCCCGATGGAATCTGATGAAGGACATTGCTTTAATTTCCCATCAAATTTCTAACGATGTCAGCATTTGGCCCGCCTTGAAATCGTGCTTACGATCTTCATATTTAGGGCGCTAAAACAATCTACAAATTTTTCCTTTTCCTTCATCTTCCCCACTTGGAGACCAGAAGTACATCCATCTTCATTTGATGTTCGGTCTAATACGGTTTTACTAGTCTTTTTGAAGCGTGGAAAATTGCGGGATTAAGGCCCATAGAAAAAACAAGATGACAGATCTTTATTATACAGAATCGGTCTATTTGCCACCATTTCGAGGGATTTGAGCTGTGGCCTATATGTTAGGAAGTCAATGACTTCTTAAATTCTTCCACAGAGTCAAAGACTGTAAAAATATTATTCCAGCTTCTTGCGTGATGATTAAGAGTTTTCTGACATGCTCGAAGTGCCTGTAAGGTAACTTTCACCTCCTACATTTTCGCAATTTTGGTTAGCATGGTAAATTAGTAGGCCTATTCCGCTTGAACTGATATACCTCCACTTCGCTAAGTCAAAACAAAAATTTTTTGCTTCCTTCTGGATTGCATTCAGACACTATTCAACCAATTTTGGCCCCCACTTCATCTCCTATCCAAATCGCCTTGATAAAAAGGTAAAATTGATGTAAATCGTCTTTAGAGGTGTTAAATGTAAGTTTCATGAGGTCTTTGTAGTTTATATTGGACAATTATCGTTGTTGCAACTCCCATAAAGAATCAAGGAATGCTGCAATACTTTGAAGTTTCAGTATTTCTCCTACGGTATTTGTTGGATGTTTTGGTTCTTTGGATCGCAAAATTCCAAGACCTCATTGCCAAGTCACACAATTAGATGATTTCATGTTGTTTGTAGCCATTAAAGACTTTTTTCAAACTGAGCTAGATTTTTAACCAAACTGATGCTTCGTCACCCAAATCACATTCTACGAGAAGATCAACGTATTATATACTGTTAGCCCTACTCACACGATAATTTTTATTTTTTCATTACTGATGTAAAGTGATTCTACCAATCAAAATGACCTCACGACTATAAATCTCTTCAAGTATAGCGAGCGCTCGGAGTTTTTCTTAACTTTTGGAGTTTCGAGGTAAGCGTGAAGAAAATTTTCTTAACCTCTTCGAAATGGGCAATATTTAAAGGCATTTTATGCGATTTTTTTTCAAAGATAACTTCTACTAAGCTATAAAGATTCATTGGATCCAATTCAAACCTTCGTTAACCTTTAAAATACCCTCCACCTTTGTTAGGTTTTCGTAATTAATTTATTCCAAATGGACTAGTGTTATTTTACATATAATTTAATTTCGTTCCCTCGAAAAATCCCAGCATCAGAGTCAACCGTTATGGACCGCATTATTTACTTTCAATTCATTTGAAATTCACTTTGGTCAGGTCATTAAATTAAACCTACCCGATTCCAGTTCCCCACGATCCGCAACCTTTTGCTTAAAAAAGCTATTTCTTTTTGGCTAGTCCATCGGGCTTTTTAATTACCACGAATTGCCATGATAGAAGCAGCTCTAAGCATTTCGGGCAGGGAAGTTCGGATGGATCTTGATGCCTTCATTCACGTAAAACAAAATTTCCAAAAACACGTTCATCCCCAGGAATCGGGATGGGCAAGCATTTTGCCAGGGACATAGTCCAACCACATTCCATTTATCCTCCCCTATCAAGAAGCTTTGATCATGATCAGGACCCTTTGAAGGGCTGGTTTAATTTTTCTTTTGGTAAATGAAAAGATTTCATCTTTACCTTTCCTTTGAGTTCCTTCTGTTATAAGTTTTTGGAGATTCCTTAAAAACCTCTTTTGAATGATTTGATTTCGTGGTTGGTCCAATTAAAAATCCCCTTTCCTAACCCGATTAATAAAATTTCATTTGCAGTCTTTCAACTCAAAAAGTTTAAAGGCACGGAGTTTTTTGTCGAGTTTTTCAGAGGTTTTTAAACTCCCATTTCCATTCTGCCTTGATTTTCTTTCGCTTGGGAAAACGGGATTTTTCCTTTTTTTGCCCATGTCAAGGGGGAAATTGTGGACTTTTTTTCTCCTCCCCCTTTAAATCGGCCATCCTTTTTTTTTTAAATTCCTTGGCCTTTTTTAGCCCCCTTTAGAGGGGTGGGGGGGGACCCGGGGAACCCCCCCCCCCAATTTTCCAAAATTTTTTTTCTCCTTCTTTTTTTTTTTTTTTTTTTTTTTCCTTTT
>Ga0163217_1025929_pt1 | contig 11988 bp, 4 predicted proteins | sample SynspAceP_FD_185933 | JGI IMG/M metagenome (GOLD analysis project Ga0163217, IMG submission 185933) | Saline lake microbial communities from Ace Lake in Antarctica - Synechococcus sp. Ace-P (PacBio error correction) | ecosystem: Environmental > Aquatic > Non-marine Saline and Alkaline > Saline ... | reverse complement strand
ATCCGCCTGTCATTAAAAACGCAAACATCTCTCACCGAATTTAAAATTATATGTGGGAGTAGCCAGAACCATACTTCCATCCAATCCTGCAATCATCTATAATACCACATCTTCTACCGGCTTCAATGGCCTTAGGATACATGGCTCTTGCGTGGCATTAAGTATCATGAGTAGCAAAAATATTAGGATAATTTATTTCAGATCTCAAACGAATCAATTTCTAGCACGTAAGGCTTTAATAAGTCCACCATATCTTTACACCCAAATTATGTGCCCCTTGCACTTTTTCTATCCTTAGCAATTGCACATATTATTTTAAATCTCCTACCATTTGGATAAAGGTATCTAATTAAATCATCAGCCTGACTATTCTTTATACAAATGACTTAAACGTACCTAAGCTGTTTTTGGTAGCGAACCGTACTCTTATACAAGGCCCATAATTTATCAGTTGAGGAGAATCACAAAAACTCTACAATTACCTCACTCCTGATTATAGGATTCCTCAACAAATCGCCTCTATCAAATTATCGAAGCTTTACACCCATTGAACCCTATCAAATTTTCAGCAACATATGCATCGGCTTTCCGCAACACTCTTCCATGTTTTTCTTGTAAAAATATAGCAAACATCAAATGTAGCTCCTCCCAAACTTCCATACTAAATTCAGATGTCTGCAACTTCGCTACTTTCAACATATCTTATTTCCTCTACTGTTCGCCAACACATAACTTATCACATGCCGATCTCTTCCGGCCATGGTCAGTATCCAGTAAAGTGGATCTTTTTTCCTTTCAACCATGGGGAATTTCTCCTGTCCTAATTCGTAAGAGTCCTGTTTGGATAAACTCGACTATCAAAAAGGGACTTTGGCTTGGAAAAAAATATTTCCTATCAATTTTTACATCTTGATTACCGTTACAATAGTTCTTCCCCAAAATCGACCAATTTATGCCGGTTCCTAGTTCCAGAAACTAAAACATTTCTGTTCATTCTAATAAATCACAGGTCACCTTACCTTCCCTAAAAGTTGTTTTAGATGTTTCAAAAAGCCTATTCTTTACATCACATACGCAATCCCCAAGCCCACGCCGAATTTTCTACATACCCGGTCAATTGTTCTCTAATCAGTACTCTGACCAACATGGAATCGAAAAAGATATATGCTACACCTAGTAGATACTACCCGCATCTAACCAATACCTAACCGAGGCCTTCTAAGTCTGACAACCCATAATCGTTTAAAATCATTCCAGACCTCATTTATTCTACATGTACGTGCTACCCTAATAACATAGCGTCATCTGGGCATTTAATCTGCTTATCAGAAACTTATACTCCACATGAATAGTTGCTTGACCAGGTTCAATATTGGTAACACGTACCGTATCTCTACTTGAATCCTTGGGTTTACTTATAAATAATACTGCCATCATCATCTCACAAGAATTCGTCCGTCTCCAAATATATTATATAGTCACTCACTGCATTATATCAATGCATATTTTTAAACATTATCTGTTCGTGCGAACAATGGAAGGAAGCAAATCAATTACTTTTATAGCTCTTTGCACTGAACATCCGAATTCAGTATAAATGGCACAATATACCATGTGATGTACGACTGATTCTATAGTTGGGATTTTTATACCAAATTTCTCCAAGGAAAACCGTATCATCGCCAAAAGCATTCAGATTCCCTTCGTGCTCCGGAAAACCTTTTATAACTCATCCTCAGCCGGATAACGGCGCATTACCCCTTCCTCAACTCCAAACGCTTGTAGCATTAAAGGATAACGATCTCAACCAGCCTCTAAAAGTGCAATTCAATATCTGTCAAATCCTTATCACTATTTCTAATTATCGTTATTATTATTACCACAGCAACTCCTTGTTATCTGTCCCCCAAACTTTAAAACACGACACCTTGACCTCGAAAAATTCCTTTATCCTCACATTTAGCAAATGTGGCATTTATCGACAAAGAATCCATATCGGTGAATGGCTCCAAATTATTCCTAGCATTCTAAAGGCTCCATGTCCAAAAGTTTAATCATTATCCTCCTTGTGGTACTTTCATCTGCTTTTAACGATGCAGGAAATAACGTCTTCGTAGTACACCCCTACTGTTTTAATCCTATTTCTACAACCCTAAAAATACCGTATGCTAATCTCTCCTATGCCGATAATACCTTTATTTTCAATCTTTAAACTTTAGAATTGCTTCAATTTAAATAATTTATATTATACAAATTAAGCTATTAGGCTAGTCCAATACAGTTAAAAGTATATCTTCAAGAATTGTACAATCAAAATAGTAGAAAAGTAGTTATTAGAAACTTGAATATGAATTATTTATTGGTAACTTAAAAGTAAAATATAAAAACAAATGAAAGAGGATTTAAAAAAAATCGAAAGACAAAATTTAATGTACTTGGCTTACTACGGGAAAGAAATTAAAAAAAGACCCACTATAGAAAAAGTAAAATCCTAACAAAAAAAAAAAATAGGGACACCTAAATTCTAGCTAATCAAACTATAAAATATAAAAATAAATCCTCCTCGGAGATCTTAAGTCCATAGGTTAACCCATTTTCCAAAGTGTCTCACCAACCCAAAACAACTAGGGCTGAGACTAATCTCTCGCCTCAGTTATATTTATGAAGCATATCATAGCCGTTCAATTTTCAAATACCAGATATTCGTCTGACTAATAAGCTGTGTATCATCCGCATCCACACTTTACCATACAACGACACTGCTTCATTTATTCTATATTCACCCCATCAGAATATCATCCCGATGAACCAACAGTAATAAAATAACAACCAAAAACAAAAACTAATCGTTTCATTTTAATCTCAATTAATAGTAGACTTATTAGAAAATAACGCTTTTTGAAATATATTCTATCGTATAAAAACAGGCTGATTTTCCTTTAAAGTATTCTTTCTAAACCATTTATATCCCCAGAACAAACCATGTAAGCATTTCTCTAAATTTAGCATCTGTATCAAAATATCCTACATACTCCCTGCTTTTTTGCGAAAAAAACTATATCTTTAAATGATCATTCCCAATCTTAAAATATTGTTTAATTAACAGCTTTAGGATGTTTCTCATCACGAACTATAAAGTATCATTACTCGTCCAGATCAGAAAACCAACTCATTATTCCTCTAAATTCTGAATTTAAAATATCTGTAATCGGTTTTTTCCTAATATCTATTAAATCTTTTCGCTATTTTTAATTGGTCCCCATTCCAATCGTAGGCATAAATCTAAAGGTTTTTAAAAACCATACAACCTATATTTCTAAGATTATTTAGCTCTGTATTTTTAGTCCAATTGTAAAGCATCAAGTCCTTAATAAAACATCACCGTTTAAACGGCATATATTGCAGTTAGGCATTCCCAGTAAAACACGGGAAAACTGCGTTCTTTCCCAAGAAATTCTGCCAATTGCGCAAAATCCTATTAATTTTGACAAACTTTTGGTTTTTTGCCAAAACCTTTTCAATTGTTATTCCTCCTGGAAAAATTGGGCGCTCGAAAAAACTCACTAGTGGCCAATTTACTTTCAAAAATCCAAAATTTTGCGTGTATACTATCATCTGGGGGAAACATTAAACGATCAGGAAAAAATATAGAAATGATTACCTAACCCTTAATATTTTTTCATATTGTATAAATGAAACTATTCTTCAGATATGTTTGGATAAGCTCCATTTTTCAATGCATGCCATCCTCTGGAATTCAAACTAACTCATAAACTTTTCCTTGGTAACAGTGAACAAATCCCAAGGTGTATAATGAAGCCCTGCTATTAAAATTTTAAAGGCTTATCTACAAATAGTTGTATTTTGTAAATGTTCCCTTTAATAGCTTTCACTCCATACCTCATCATTATAATAGTGTATTGACCTAATATGTCTTAAATCCCTTAATTTGATGTTCTACGGTTTCAAGTACAGGCCATATGACATATCATATCGGCTCCAAGCCTTGAATGTGTATCGCTCTACCTATCACCTCAGGAAAAACATGCATTTGGCAATTGTTTTAGATTTCCTACCTATATCCCCTATTACCATTATCCCCATCAATTCCCCAGGACTAGGCTAGATACTACGTCACTATTATAAAAAAACTCTTCGCCAATGTTATAGCAGCTACGTTTGGCCACTACAATAGACCGAATATTTTATCTATTCTATGCACTACCAGGGCTTTCATCACGTCTTGTTTAAATCTCAAAGTACTAATCAAACATGGATCAATGTTCGCTGAATAGGTTCAATGTCCATTGATTCACACATTTCCGCTTTTATTCACCACCAAAACAATCCTTTCATAAAAATCTAAGGTTATGTTTTGAGTACAATAAAATCTTCTATTTGGGGAGCCGCAAAACCCTATTGATCAAGCCTTAACCTTGTAGTATTGCTTAACCACAATCCATTTCCCATACATTCCATCTGCGACTGTATTTATTACGTACTTTTTCAAGAATTCATAAAAATATATCTATCTTAAAGGCTTTCCTTAAGCATAAAACTATGATCTCAAAAAGTTCCCTCATTTATCAAACTCCCCTGTCTTCCATTACTATCGGACTCCGCCTAACTTCTCTTTCGTAAATATTACCATTGCCACAAACCCAATCGATTTCAAGTACAGTTTGTCTCAGACCAATTATTTTCCTTAATTAATATTGTATACCATATCCTGTCCTAATTCATCCACAAGGTAAACGTTCACTTTCCAACACAGCTTTACATAAACTGCTTCCTCTGGGTGTGACCTGATAATATTTGGGATGTAACTTTTTTTATACCAGAGGATTTACATCTAAGATATATTTTCTATTCTCCTTACCTTCGCCGCACGTGGCCTGACTCTGAGTAGAAAACTTGATAGAGATTGTAATTGGCCCAATCCAACTCATATCGCAATGGATTGATCTATCTCGATCTCATCTCGAAACCGGCATAATGATAAAATCAGGGACCTCAACCAAACTATATTGGTATGCTTTAAGCACTCATTGCACAAATACCAATAATATGGAGACCCTATGTACACTGGGAATCAAAAAGATTTATCCTAAAAATTAAAAAAATCGCATATATTTCTTGTCCAAGATAGAACTGGACCTTTTCTTTACTTGAATGAATGATATTTGATTATGATTTTTATGGCAGAATTACCTAAGAACAACCTTTATTGAGCTATCTTTTCAACTTGCCTTTATTACCAATAATCTACTTTACCATCAAAATTATGATAGTATTAAAAAAGATTAAGCATGAAAAAAATTATTGCAAATTATTAAGGTGGCACTCAGCAGTATAAAATTCTTTAATAATCGGAGTAGTTTTTTTATTTGGACAGAAAATTTAAATACCTTCAAAATCCACATTTTAAAGCACGATGATCTATAAGCCACGACCATAAGAAACAATAAATCATATTTACGGAATAACCCTCACACAGAAACCTAAAATGACTGTAATTAACGCTAACATGATCACGGAGAAGATGTTTAATCAGCCATTCCAAATACATCTGATTCCACAACTGCCCGATATTACCAAGGAGCTTTACTTCAACAACGCTAGACCTTCTAAGCTTTTAAACATAACTATTAAATCCGCACTTCCTATTTAGAAATTTAGCGCCTGTAACAGGAGCAATTATAGGAAAAATTGGCGCCTTTTGTAAACAATAAGGCTGTATATGTTTATATTCCAAAGTCATAGAAAAAATGGGCTAAAGGCATTATAATGCGTTCTGTAAACAATGATAATACTTATAAATCTTTTTATGGAACGAATCTCCTAGGGATGATCAAATCTAAGGACAGGACCAATGTACACCATAACTAAATAGTTCGGAGAATGATTTTTATACGGACTTAAATATAAGGAACACAAAAATTACACCGCAGAAGAATAAACTCTCAATGAAAAGTTACAAAATCAAAAGGCCTATGATACTAAAATGAAATTTTTCCAAAGTGATTCATATTTGGTGATGATTAACCTTTTATGTTGAAATGATACAACGCGGATTACCAAGAAAGTATTACTCCCAGCAAGCAACAATACAAGGTTATTTCCCTTCAAACCTTGGAAATGCCATTTAAAGATGGGATAAATTAAGTAATTTTAAAATCCTTACCCTACCAAGAAAACGATATTAAAAACTACTACTCCCTACATTAACAACATTGGAAATGTTAACCATAATAGTTAAATAAAACGCGCCATCTTTCCGTCATTTGACCCGCTACCTGGACATACATATAATAAAGAGGGAATCACACTTTTAGATAGCCATCATTCCATAGCTAATCAGTATAAACAATAATGTTCCCCTAGAGGGAACTAAAAAATTTATATTCGACCTTTAAAGGATGAAACCACAAATAAGTGTTGCTACCTACCAGGTCTTACCTGTACTTTTGTAAAAATTAATGCCGATATCCTAAGATCTAAATAGGATTTTGGAAATATGAAAATAAGCTATAGCACACACCAATCGAACTTTTGATAAAAAGTTTCTTGGCTTACCTCCTCCGGCAATTTACATTAGTCCTCGTATAAGATTATAAGAAATAGTGCGACACACAGAGTTTAAACCGATCATTAGAACACAAATAACATTCCCTTATAAACTCAGGGTAAACATTGCACTATTGCATATCAACAATCACGACCTATACACAGTTTTCACGGCGGAAATTCGTAACATAGACTTACATTTGATATAAAAATTATTCATACTAGGCTTTACACCACAATTTAGTCCAATCACAACAATTATCGCAGGGTTCGCTGAATCATACTATTGGGTAGAAAAATCGACACGCAGATTATTGAAGGACCCCACTTAACAAACATTCCTGATTAAAACATTGCCTAATCCAACTTCTTATCAATATGGTCAAGAGTTACGCATCTACATGGCCGAAATTCATTAAGGGAACGATTATATGGAAATCCATATATAATGTTAATATTCACAATAATGACAATACTTTTTCTTGCTTCGAAGGGAAATTCCGAAACCGCAACAAGTTTATTTAGATGACGACTCTAAATAAAATTTCAGATGACACAATATTCCCTGGTACGAATAACAGAAAAACATAATTGGTTCCATTATTCAAACCAAATTAACAATCGTAACGAATTAAAAATTTGAGAAACTCAATTTCTCAAAAAACGTAATAATCTGGAAAAATAGCAGTAGATATCATTAAACAACAAGGATAAGTTATTTCTGAGGTATAGGCGTATTTTCGAGGATCGATAACTTATGAAATAGACATAATAGCTCCTTTAATTTAAAAGCCTATACTAGAAATACTATTTCCAATGGCCATTTTTCGGCTATGAAAAAAAACTCTTGGAAACGAAAAATTGGCAGATAGTTACCCTAAAGAAGAAAAAAGGTAAGTGTTCCGAAGCCCATTATACAAACGCAATACGGGTCTTATAGAATTATCAAAATAACGATTAGTTCAAAAGAACAAAAAACAAAGACAATGAGCACCTGCTCAAACTCTTATCAATAACCTTCCTATTCAGATTTACATTAGATACCAACCAGAAATTATTGGCAACAAAAATATTTACAATTGTTAGACTAGAAAGAGGAACATATTAACAAATGATTTTGACTATACACAAGCGTACAGCACAAAATTCAGAGAAATATAGAAGTGATGATCCCAGAATGGCAATGTTGAACCAAAAAACACTCGTACACCCCAGACGAACACTGTTACACTTTCTTCTTCCAAATTCCTGAATGAGATATGAATGTACAGCTGGAGGAATAAGTAGATATTTCGAACAAAAAGAAAAGGAAGATAAACTTAAAAACTTAATTTCGTCACTACATCCCAAAATAACAACACTATATTTAATTTTCCATTATGTTTCCCATAATTAAGTCTCATCTGCAATTTGCCATGCATTGACTTCCTGCCAACGAGAAAAGAATGAAGGAAACAAAATTATGGACAGCTAACGGATTCCTAAACAATTAATTGACACACTTCATCAACTTAACGATATTCCCAATAAATACGGAGTCAACATAACAAAAAAGTAAAACTAATAATAAAACAACGCGTTCTTATTAACATTAAACCGAGCTAAAGTAAAACAGGAGCAACGCATCACGAAATATCATGACTTAAGCTCTAAATGTTGTTCCTGGATTACTGCAAAAACATTTGAACAATATAATCCAATGCTGTAAAATATAAACGACACTCCCCTATTATAAAACTAAGGCCTAAAGATGTGCAGAATATACCGGTAACTAATATGAAAACGAATGGTGACTAAAAAATAGATCCAATTATCGGAATGGTACAAACCTTCCCACCAATGCCGACCAAAACGACTATACATTGCTAAATTCAAATAAAGCCAATGCAAGTAAAATAAGTTGCTACAATCAGTTTGATGAAGCACACTAATCATATACTTTAATTTGAAAATAATTCCAATCATATTGTCATGACGACCCAAACAGTTTACGTATAAAAAAATGAATTCGGTTGCACTTGTATACATTTTAGGTTAAAAATGGAAAATGCTCGGTGAACGAATATCAAATAAATGATGATAAAAATCGGAGCTTCATTATAATTTCTAACATTAACATCCATATGTGAGGAGTTTGGAAATTATAAATCCTCTAACCAAACCTATCAACATAATATTGTAACTCCCTCTATTGATCAATATGACCAGACAGGCTGGAAAATTTCAATTCCATTGAACCACCACAGTATCATATGAATAACAATCCTTATTCGAAATCCGAATCGAGAAAGTTACCACTGCCAATTTCCGGATTAATACCCAATTTTTACTAAACTTTGAGTTTTAAATCATTTTGGACCGATTCAACAAGCTAACCAACCCATATCGTTTCAGATCTATCTCTAAAGTCCCTTTTTGATTTTTAAACAAAATTTCAAGAGATAAACATTTGGCAAGCACTATTGTATTCGCTTGTCTATTCTGCGGACAAAAAAAGGAAATAAAATATAAACATTAAAAAATGGTTTTGAGTCAGAATGGAGAGAAACAGCCACTTATCTAACACCTAATCACTACTAATTGACTTCTACTTCAACTCCAAAGAAATTTCCGAAATAAATATTCGATTATATTAATACCGATAGCGTCTATCCGCATATGTCACCAATCCCGCATGGCGACTTTAATTTCAAAAAAAATAAGTAAGAAATAAGATATCCTATATCAAATAATCATCCATCTCGAAAACAGTATTAGATCCCACATGCTTTATTAGAACATTGCATGAAACATCCTATAATCGCATCTACATAATCTAAAAAAAATATTGATCCTCCCGGAAAAACACACAATAGATTACCATACTATCACAATATTGGTGCCTTAATACAGGACTCTACTGCTAGCGCTTAAAACCAAACATACCTAAGCTTATTTTAGCTGGGCAACGCAAAAAATATTAGATCTTACATCGATTTATAAAATCGGGACTCCTAAAAATCCAAACGTTGACCAAATTTTCATTAATAAAAACCGATATCTTTATCAGATAATCACACTTACAAATGTCGACTACAATCACACTGGCTAGCCCACGTACTTTACACACAACAAAAAGGCGGGAGAATTAAAACACCTCATAAAAATGAATGCCCCCCTAGAAAGTTCATTGACCCCAGACGACTGACAATCGCCTATGTAAATTATTAACCGGTCCCCGAAAAATAGGATTTACCCAGTTTATTAGACTATCCTAGTATTCTACGCTATACCTCACTTGGCAATAACCGGACTTAATGGGTTTGAAAACACATATGCTAAACCCTATAAACAAAAGATGGAAGTTATACACGTAATGACGAAATTAATATCCGAAAAAGATTATAAAAAAATTAAGATTTAAGGGGGAATGCTTTTGAGAACTAGAAAAACAAAATTACCGCTGCAAGTGTATTACACCACACAAAAAGTACCATTTTACCAATTCAAGTACGGAACCGGTACAGCATATAAGTGAAATAACGGGTTTTCCACGGCTAATAAATATCATGAAACAAGACCTTTGAAAAGAGTGAATATCAGATATTATACCCTCCAGAGCTAGAAATCCCTAAAAGATAAATGTAATAATGAAGGGTTTATAAAATATAGATTGATCGCAAACCAAAAATACTAACTATTAAGCAAGAGACCTCTAGTATATCTTATAAAATAATTTTTAAGCACTTTTTCAAAAATCCTATAGCAATACCCCATACAACACAAAGGTTGGCTAGTAACAAAAAAGTCAATTCACTTCTGCGATATCTTCATCCCTACCAATCAAAAGGGTTTGCGCTATTTGGGAACATGGAACTGAAGCAACGGATCGTTCGTTCTAATTATTTATTCCATGCCAATATACACAAAAAGAAAGCTTCTCGCCATAGTCTTCAAATCGCCTTGGAAAACCCTACACGAGAATAAAGAATCAAAAACAATGAATTGGGAAAAAGGAATTGGACATATCTTCATGACTGACGCCAATTATGGATATACAAACAAGTCGAAATACTACAAACGAAACATATCAATACCTATTATATCGAATCTTAAGATAATCAATAATCTTCAAAAGATTTATTTCCTAAAATTTTCAAGCTTTTAGATTTTTCCGCCTTTCCCATTTTACTTTCTATTCCTCACTCCCCTACCAAACCCTAAATTTTTTCAGGCAAACCCAATGCCACTCTTTTAATTTATAACCTCCGTTCCTCTTTAAAATGATATAGTACCTAAATAAATTCAATTCAAAGCCTTACCGTTTCGTCTCAACTTCGCGCATCGCACATTTTCTATCGTCTTCACCTACCCATTTCCCTTTAGGCACGACCCATATCTACGTAAATAATTAAAAGAACCTTCCCTCCTTATTGTACCACTCGCCTCTACCACCAATGTTTTCTTCGAAATTTCTTAAGATCTCTTCATTTAGGATAAAAAAAAGGCTCACAAGTTTTATTGCCAATGATCGATTGCTTCGTTTAATATCAACCCGTTCAACAAAAAACATTATTATTGCCGGTATCGATAATTTATGTCAAATCAGAGGTGGACTCATTACAAAACTTTAATACATTTGCGTCATGTTAGACAAGACACTGCAAAAAAAGCATAGTTCTCTACAATTATGCAATTAAGGTAAAACCAAAATCCATCTACATGGGTTCATTGAAATCTCCAATTATCCCGATATAATAGAATTAATCTCTATACCCAAAAGCAATTAAAATTATTCGGAACACAGAGATAAGTCAAGTGGAATAACCTATACAAGCCAATGTGACTAGCTGTCTACGGGAACATACTATAGAATTGGTTCCGGAATATTAGGGCTTCCTTATTTAGCCCGACCATTAAATCGCACGCGGGCAAAACCAAATAGAAATGTAAATAGCAAATCAAAAGCATGTTGTCATTGAAGATTTGATCAGCATGGAAAAAAGTAGCTTGGAATCCGTTAAGCCAAAAAATAATCGCAATGGGAAAAGAGCGCATTTTACTATGATTAAAGTACCAATAAAATTTTAAAAAAACAGTCTAGACCTCATACATTGAGCGATTACGATTTTTATCCAAAATCCTCAAAACAAACTATATAAAGAAACAATAAAACTTACTAGATGAAAAGCAACCCTCAACTGCAATCATAAATTATTGTATTTAAAACACCCAAAAAAAAGAAATAAATATAAGAAGTTTATTTTCTTAAACGACGTTAAAATGAACTTAATGCCTAAAAAATATAGAAGTTATTTAATCAATGATAAACCGCTTTTATTTGCACTCCGAATGCCGAAATTGTACTGCAAAAAAAAATAACAGGCAAACTCCGCATTCCCAATTAAGTTTTAAGAGCAGTGAAAAAATGCCCTTTAGCTT
>Ga0163217_1020402_pt1 | contig 11988 bp, 5 predicted proteins | sample SynspAceP_FD_185933 | JGI IMG/M metagenome (GOLD analysis project Ga0163217, IMG submission 185933) | Saline lake microbial communities from Ace Lake in Antarctica - Synechococcus sp. Ace-P (PacBio error correction) | ecosystem: Environmental > Aquatic > Non-marine Saline and Alkaline > Saline ... | reverse complement strand
AGAGCATATTCTGTTTAGAGGTGTCAACTTACTTTAGGCGTTAACGCTCTTTTATGCCACGCCAACCGTCGATTTACTTGTATTTATCTGGAGTGAACATCACGAAGACGAGTACACTCATGCTGCGGCGTCCTGCAGCCAGGAGAGCTCGACATGAACGCGCTATCACTCACGACGAGCTAAGAAACGAATTTGATTGCGGTTCAAGTAACTCTACTGAAGCAGACAACGTTTAGATACAATTAATGCAATGCCGAGCCTTATGGAAAGACTATCCACCGCTTTGCTTATGCACCTCGCAACAGGCTACGTATTTTTCGATGCTGATGGGAGCAAGTCTGGGCCGAGATATTAGTGGACTAGGCCATATTGGTTTAGTCACTTATCGTGGCGTGCCTGTGGTCTCAACGATCAAAACGCCGTTTAATTTGATTGCTTAGAGCCAGATCACCTCTTTGGTGCTGTATCTCATAGGCTTGTGGCAAATTAGGCCTGCTCATTTTGACCGCAGGTATTTAACATTCCGCTAAGCTGGCTACTTTCGTCAGTCATCGTAGTGGTGCCAGGTTTGCGGCCTTAACGATGGGTTTCATACTTGAGCTTTTCCAAATAGAAACTTGTATTCGAAACTGCGCGTATTCATGGATGCCATTATATTGCAGCTTATTTAAACTTGTATTCTTGGGCGCCTGGCTTAGGTGTTAGCACGTTTGGTTTTATTCTGTTTTGGTCAAAAATTGAGTTTCGCAGCAGCCTCCTTGCCTTATGGGCAACTGGTTAGCCGTAGGCTTGCTATTGCTTTGCGTTTAGTGCCCTATTTTTAAGACACGATTTAAGCGCATATTCCTCTTTGGGGCCTTTAATGTCAGCATTCATGCTTACAGCGTAACGCGTTTATAGTTTCAGTTTTTATGATCAGACCTTTGGCAACATTTATCGGCGCTTTTGCGCTAGGGTATTTGCAAATATTTTCTCACGAATAGCAAATTCAACCTTCGACTATCGGTCGCCTATGCACGGTTTAATAGTACTTGTACACTGGATCACAAAACCTATATAGGCTTAAATCGTTTATTTCCAGGGCAGGATTTTTGCAGGCAGATCATATCGGGCAAGAGGTTTTTCCTCATTTTCATGTCTTTGATCGCCGGACTCATTTTCTCAAACTGTAGTTATGCGACTCGAAAAAAAAGCCCCCGGGGGGGGGGGCTTTTTAAAAAGCAAGATTTTTTTTTTTTTTTTCCTTTTTTTTCCGAAACATAGGTGCATGTTAATTTACTTAGCATGCACAAATTCGCAGTTTAATTTGAATTGTCACCATTGCTAAAGGAACAACGATGTCCTCACAGAATAATGCCATCTTCAAAATTTACACAGAAAAGACTGCCTTATTTTCTGGCGCTGCAGGAGGCATAGGCCTCGCGGCTGCAAAGGAGTTTGGTACCCTTAGGAATGAATATCGTTATTGCTTGATGATAGACGAGGCAGCTTTTAGCACGATGCTAAAGACAACTTGAGCTTTACACATTAATGTTACTGGCCTGTAAACTTAGATGTTACCGATTATGCGCAATGGGAAACATTGCGTTGGAACAAACCATCGCCAAATTTGGTAAGTTGCATATGGTGTAAATAACGAGGTGTTGCGCGGTATTCCAGGTAAAATTGAGCAGGACTGATCCACGCTACCTGGCGCTGGGTCTGTTGATGTTAATTTAATGGGGGTGGTTATACGAACCGCAAGCTGCTACGCCAGAACTCAAGCGTCATGGTGAAGGTGGTGGATAATTACAATGTCTGCTTTCAATGGCCGGCATTGATGGGAGTGCCATATTCTGCTGCATACGCCAGCAAACTAAGGCCGCTGTTGTGTCGATGACAGAGAGCTGGGCGGGTAGAATTGAAACGTCAAATATTCAAGTAATCTGCATTGTGTCCTGCATTTGTGCAAAACAAGGATTCCATGAAATCGACGCGTAATAAGCCAAGATAAATATAAATCGAGAAACCAGCTGCACCATTTAATGCCGAAGGGAAGGAAGTTCAAGAAGAGCGCTTGGACAAAGCGGTGCCTTAATTGATCGGGTATTCCAACTTGAATTGCTGGCTAAAGCGCGTCTGTAGAAGCGTTTAAATTTCTGATCAGATGTATATTTTTTTCTCACCCGAAACTATAGCAGAGTAACAGGCTATCGTGCACGATTGATTGATTAAAGCTTTTGATGATTGCTCAGCAAAGTGTCTTAGTGAAACATCTTATTGATGACGAGATGGTGAGCCTGTAGCAAACTGATTTATTCGGGTTTGCAAGTTTGCGCCAACTTGATAACGTTTGGCCGCAGAGCGCATGTAATGATAGCCTTAGTTTTGTTGAATATAGAGTGTGAATTTTTATACCGTAAGTTCAGAATTTCAAGGTGGACTTATTGCCAGATACACAAGTGGGATCAGTTCAGTATAAACAAAGTTGCCGATTTTGTTTGCAAGCTAGGCGAGCTTTGTATAGAACTACTTGAAGCCAAATTAAGCGACTTTATTTTTAGATTTAGGCTTGCGGTGATGGATAGTCTGACACAAAAAATCTAAACCTTTTATGTGAAAAAGTTATTGGGGTTAGATGCTAGTGCGGAAATGATCAAGTGCCGGCGAGTCAAAAAGGCCTCGAAAGCATATGTCAAAGATGCTTCATTACTTAGATTTTTGATGAAGTATTTGATTGTGTTTTTTTCCAATTGCCGCTTTGCACTGGATGACCGCACCAGAAAAAGTAGTAGAGGGATATTTTTAAAGCCCTCAAACCACAAGGTTGGTTTTGTCGCTGAATTTGGTGGTTACGGCAACGCAGGAAAAGTGCGTTAATGCGTTAACTCAAGGACTCACACAAACCGGCATTGTATTTGAAACCCTATGGTATTTCCAAGCGGCATTAAGCGTAATTCACAACTATTGGTAGAGCATGGCCTTTGAAGTAGCAGGCACATAGAGCTGTTTGATCGCATTGACGCGCTTCCCGAAGATTTAAGTGCTTTGGATAGATGCGTTTGGCCAAGCGTTTTTATAAAAAGCATCGAGTGGTCGCAGAAAAAGGGCCATTATTGACGACGTTGTTGCCGCATTGTGAAATCTGACCATTATCTTTTTCAATAATCAAGTGGCATAGTTGTTATGTCAGGTTTATGCGTGTTTAAAGCAGTTTTAAATCATAAAGATTGCAAAAGTACTCTAATAACTTGGGCTAGGGGCATCACTTTGTGCATGATTTTGCATTGCATTGTCATGCGGCCATCTCATGCGCTGACAATTTCTATCACCACAAGCCTCAGGTAAAAAATTATAAAAAAAAAAAAAAAAAAAAAAAAAAAATCAAAATACCGCACACAAAAAATTATTGTTGTTAAGCCATCCACGCAAGTTGCACGCACACAAACCCAGATGTAGTTAATCCAGTTATTATCAGTGAATCTACTTTTAATGCATTGCTAACTTACTAGCAGTGAACGTTGAAAAAAAAAGCGCTTGGAATGCTGTTCTCGATACAATTTCCATGCTTTACATCATCATTGGAACTCTGATGGAATATCGACCCAAGTTCGAACCTCGCTGCGCAATATGTTTAAAGCAGGTAAACGCTTCCTAAACACACTTGCTTGTTGCTCGTTAATCGGTATACGGACGGTAGTGAAAAATATTGGTACCTTGTTGTCTTTGGCATTCTTAACAAGCGTGAGGAGCCTGTCAACAGCTGTGTTGCAAACTCGCCACCCAAGGGGTTCTGGGGACATTCCGTCCGCTAAGAACTAATCGCGGTAAGCCCTTGCCTTATCAAGCCCTGCGAAGGGTATCAAATTTCTTAATAGCAGAATGTTGTTTTATTACACTATCATAAAACCTTTGAAGGTTTATCTATGCATTCAAAGAACGAATCAAGAACTCCTTGTCGATTCTGAAATCAACGATCTCTACGCCCTCCCAAATACTCTATCGAAAGTTACAGCGATTATATTTTGCTCTGAATGAATGATGAGGACGGCCGTTTCTTCTATCCGGAAATCGCTCCCCATAAGTGCTTTTTATCGTTCTTACTTGGCTATTTCAAGAGTAAGCCGGTGTCCTTAGCCCAAGTTTTGGTGAAGTAGAAAGTGACTTAAGTCTTATATCGCCAAAGAGCTTTATCCTGGTTTGGTATTCGCGATTTTTCCGCTTCACGCCAGAAGCAAAAAGATCGATTTTATCAAAAACTAGTTTTGAATTGGCAGGCCATAAAAAATGGGATGTAAGCTGCGCATCAAACGCCTATCGTGAGCATTACGAAACAAGCCTCTAAGTCTTGGGTTGGCCTCGTTATTTTATTCGATGCCGCATTGATATATTGGCCCAACAACGCATTGCTATACCAAAAATATTCCAGTCCTTCAGCGTATCGTGGTAAAGCGATCTAATGAAGGAAAGAGAACCATAACATTCATATTCTGAAGGAAGGCCATTTGATCGAAGTTAACTGAAAAAATTGCAAACCTTATTGATGGTTCAGGTCAATTAACGTCAAAGAGTTACGCCAGCGGGCTAAAAAGTTTTAGCGCTGTAGAGCTGGAAAAGGAATGAAGGTTGGTCCACAACCTCATTCAGCCAATTGATGGATAATGTAAAACAAGTAATGGCATCATTATCGTTATCGGATTAAGAACAAAGCAACATTTCGCTTCAATGTTGACTTATACCTCCAATTACCAAGCTCAAACGATCGACCGAAAGACACAGCAGCTTTATCTAATCTGCTATTTACAGGGAACGATCAACACAGAATATTGAGCGCCTTGCTTGATGGCTTCACCATACCATGTCCGCAAGCTTCTTGGAGCAAGGCTCAAATCTATTGCAAAGAAGACGCTTATAAAGTTGGGAAGGTGCTGAGGTAACTCGTCAGTAAGCTGCCGAAATACTAAAATTTTTTTTGATGATCAGTTGATGACTACAGCTATTTGGTAGATATAAAACGCAAGCTCATAGCGTCCTTGCGAAGTAGAGAAATTGAACATTATTGGGTCTTTATCTGATAAGCAAAAACGGGCCACGATGATTATGTATGGGAATAATTATGACAACCAAAAAGAACTGATTAAGCGTGTATTACGCCCCATTTTTTCTGTGCCTAAACATTGAAGGTTCAGATAGAAAAACCAAATGTTCTGGTCAATCAGTATCATGTGCACCAAAAAGAAATTAAAAGCAAGTGCTCACTAAGCATGCCGATCAAGAGCTGTCCAGCCGAAATACCAACGTATGTTTTTGATTTGCAACCAAAAAGTGGCACCGCAACGTTATGAGTGCCTGCTGTACTTACTGATACAGAGTAAGTTACATGGGCAAGTTGTAAATTCCTGAGTCCATAAAGTACCGAGCGCTGACAGGATGATTTGGTGCGCGACGAACAGCATGGCCTGCACTAATGGAAAAACTCAATTCTACCTTGCCTCAAGGCCTCGTCAAATGAGCTTATTAATTTTAATGAAAGCACATTGGCTAACAAAATATGCCAGGTAAATGACCGAGTGATAAGGGCGGATAATAAGAATTGGATACTTCGTAGCCGGACAGGTTAAAACCAAAATGCGTTTGCCCTCTTCAGGGTCAAGACATAGCTGGCAACAACCCATTTTTTGATCAGATAAAGCAGATTTGAATCGTCATTCTACAGATGCATTTTAAAAGGAAATGGGTTGTTCAGCATGGTTCTCTTGTGAGCTCCTGAAGGAAGAGAAACAGGAACTTCACTTATCAGTAGGTATGCACAGTGTCTGCGTCAAGCGTAGCAGTCCCAGGAGCCAACACTCACCGCACCCAAACTGATTTATATAGCAGACTTATGTAATTGGTACCAATTACCGGGCTGTATGCTTAGCCACATCTCTCGATTCGTTCCTACATTGAAACAGCCTTCGCCTGGTCAAGCTAATTCACCTTCGTTTTTTTCCCCCCAAGGGGGGGGGAAAAAAAAAACTTGGCTGAAGCCAGTGATATGATCAAACAACGCGACGGGCCCCAGTTGGAGATTTTTAAGCATTATAATATCCAGGAAGGTTCTTCAGCCAGTGAGATGGTCAGAAATTCGAGGCTCGGCTTGAAAGCTTCAAAACACGCTTATTCCTCTAAATATTTGGTACAAACCAAAGGCGTTTCAAGCATTAACACTTGTTGCCAACCATTCCGCTATAAAATTGGCACGAATGTGATGGTTTCCAACGAACATGAGTCGCATTACATATTAGATTTTATTATACAGTAACAGCTCAGACAGTTAGCCCAGTGTATTATCGACTGATAACGCATGGTGTAATCATTGTAACTTCGCACTTCTCGACCTGTTTGGCTATACCATTTGCACCACGCCTATGCTCAGTTCGGTGACGTGATAGAAAGTTGTTTGATGGTTGAGACACAAAGAGGGGCAAGACAATTATCCACTTAAAACACACGATCCAACTCAGTTAATCATGGAGCAATGGGGACACGATACAAGCGTATTGTACTCTCAATTGCAGCAGAAACAGTGACTTTCAAGGCGACGCTTGATTAGAAAGTTATCTGGCTACAGTAAGAACCACCTTTGCTGCAAGCACTAACTGAATCGAACCGATATGATAAAAGCCAGTACCTACTGGGATTATATCGATGATGGCCAGCCTAAGAGCTACGTGCAAAGGCCTTTGAAATCGAGGTTGAAGGCTTATCACCAAGTTACGCCGAGCAGATTGCCTCAGTGAATGGTAAAGATTCAGATGGTTTATCAGGGGACTATGAAAATCAACCTATGGAATGAGTGTGCACGGTTGTTGACCGATGGCATTATTACTTCAACTCGCTGATCCTAACGCGATTGCTGACTTATTTGAATAAACAATTGGGTTGATGAGGGAATCTGGCACACTAAAAAGTATCGCCGGATTGCCTGGCACAAACATAAATCCTTTAACTGGCACATACAGCTTTTAGTTTTGAGGAAAAATTACCTGAAATTCGAGGAAATAATGCGATCCACTAACGAAAGAGACATTCATAGAATTGATGTCTCTCTGTAGGACCTGCTGAGAAAGGATTTCAAGATTATGTCTTTAGCGACGGAATGTCCCCAGTACCCCAAAGTTGATCGCGTAAACGACAACTTAAAATGCGGTTAGAATGCGTTTATCTTTGTTTGCTGAAAATAAGCTTTTTTCTCAGTATAAAAAAGGGGGTTACGCCCCGATATAAAAGTATTCTAAATAGAATTAAAGGATTTTCTAACTCAGTGCTTGGTCACGTAATACAACACCATTTTCTGAGCTTCGAAAGCCTCTTTTGTCGGTCATCATCGTGATTATGGCCAATGACAGTGCCCTCAGATTTGACAACCACGATTCGATATGGCTTTTCGTATTCTTGAACCGAGCGCATATTGACTTCTGGCATGTATTACGGTTTGTTCAACCCGGCTTACCTGATTTCACTCTTACCATTGCCATGAAAACCAGATACTTTTCACTAGCGTTAGCGCCAGAGATAATACAGCGCCAGGAACGGACTGAATTAAGTGCTTCGCCACGATTTTCGTTGCTCTCCATTACAAAAACTGTGCCGAGGAAGTTGCTCTTGGTAGGTCCAAATAGGCCACTTGTTTATCATATATATTTAATGCAGGGACAGGAGGGAACTAATTCCATGTTAGCCTCCCAATAGAGTCAAGCGTACCTACATCTCGCAATACGAATCATTTTTGTTACTTTTTGAGAATTCAACGCATATACGTCTGCATTGTCAATAATAGCTGGAATGATATCTTTACGAAAATTCTCTTTAACTTTTTTTGCGAGTCGCGTCGGATTGTTCGAATAAAAATCGGGTGTCAAAACATAGTTCCCATAGAGGCAAAAACAAATAAACCGGTGAACCTGCTAGCGGCGTTGGTTCCGAGTGGATTTTTCGGCAAAACTCGATTATCTTACTTTTTCGTCAATGAATAACGCCAAACGCATTTCGAGCTTGCTCATAGCACTGCTTTGTGCCTGACTGTCATTTTGTGCACCTGACTCAACATGTTGTGCAAGAATATGACGTAGTCCTTGGCGAAAATATGGTCCCCGAACAATACATCTACATATTTTTGGTAGCTATTCTTATAATATCAATATTTTGATTAACGGCGTCGGCTGGCCTTGATACCACTCTTCTGAAAATCGTTGAGATGCAGGGTTAGAATTATCGCACAAGATTCACCCCAATTCTTTTTTGAAATGTTCCCCAACCACGCACCAAATGCCTAATTAATGAATGTGACTTATATTGGTGGTACACGATTATTACGCTATACCGGAGTTACACAATTGGGACGAGAGGGAAGTCAGATAAATACGCAAACCTTACCACCAAAATACAGAGCGCGGTTTTAGCAGCCACGTATAGTTAGTTCGCATCACAGCTAAGCAAGCCTCTGAACGACTAGCTAAAAAAATAACTAAGCGCATACGTGATATATTATGATTACATTACATAGAAATGCTAGCGTTACATTCACTATTTGTAGGACATTTAGAAATATCCTATTACAAAATCTATAGAAAGAGACCCAAAAAAAACAACAAAGCAACACCCAAAAAAACACCAAAAAAAAACACAAAAACAAAACCCAACACAAAAAAAAGCTATTAACTATTCGAAAATTGATAAGAAAAAAATAACAGAGACTATTATAATATACGCTTAAAATTAAATAAATCATGTAGTATAAATCATGCCTGCATCTATTAGTATTGATCGTACTTTCATGATCGTCGAAAATTAGCAAGAACGATGTTATTCCTATAGATTGACTTTACTTTGGCACATTAGCACAAACCAAAGAGATATACTTTAGTGAATTGCTTGCTGGATTTTTAAGTTTAAGCTCTACGGGGCAAATTAAGTCAAACGTAACTACAGAATATTATGCAAAAAATTAGGTAATTTGTACTGCACGTGAAAACTAGGATCAAACTGCATAAACCAAATCATATTTGTCCATTCTTTTCTTCAAATCGAATTTATAAATAATAGCGTTCCATGCAAACCATACGGCCAACAACTCATCAAAAACTGATCCTTAAGTGCACTTATCTAACTTATCATTATTGGATTGATGTCAATAGGGTTACACAGGTTATTGTGAAATGGATTCAATTAAGCTATATCGTCTTATAAAAGATTTAGACTTTTAACGGTTTTTTCAAATACAGCCTGATCTAAATTCGGCGACGAATAAATGCTCTCTCGAGGTAAACCTATAAGCGCTTCAATAGATTTGATAAGATACGACTCAAGCATCATGCGTTATTTGGCCAGTCGGCAACAATTAAACCTCGCCGACACCGTCTTGCACCGTGTAACTACCAATCTCCAATTCGGAAATGGATCGAGCAACACTTAAAGAATAAGTAAAATAACCTAGGAGACATATGAATAACTCTATTCAGGTAGGCAATACACTCGCAAACAATGAAGCGCACCTAGCAATAGATAAGAGCCAATCCAAATTGGTATGTATATCGCTGAAGACCACCCAACAACCAATAATAAACCAATAATAACAATAACATTGAATATTAAAGAGGAGTTATATTAACACGTCCATTACTTGTGATCGGTACACTTTATATATCTGAGATTCTGCAATGCATATCTACACAGAACACGTTTATTTAAACATACTTGACTGTAAAACGCCATACTAAGAGTGACAATAGACGAGACCGAATACAATCCAGATTATAATTTAGAAAATATGTGTATGGTAATATAGATATCAAGGTAGACAAAAAAGGTATTGGTTCTACTACTGAGACGAATATACACACTAATTTAATGACAAACAGAAGAAAAATATATCTTCCGCCCAAAAGCGGATAAGATTGCTCAGGATAACAGCTAAACAATAATAAACGTTAAACTGAGCTAAAATCTAATATAAACCAGAAAATTATAAACACAAATATAAGAAGTACATAGTATGATAGACAAAAAACAGAGACTTATGGTCGTATATCCAGAATGAGTCATAGAAAGGAAACGTAATTATTATTTACGTTTTTTTTGAGGCAGTTGAATAGAAATATTATTATTGTACGGCTAACAACCCCTTACCTACTTAGTTGGACTCTTCTTGGAAACAAAGATGTGGCATACTCGATATTTTTGGACTATGACAGTTCGGTTCGAGACTCAAGGTTCATGTTCATAGAACTAAAACTTCAAATCACAATGACAGGAATATTCAGGGAAAATAATTGGAGAACATGAGTTAAAGGCACACAGGAAAGATGCCAGGTATTGCACGCCACTGCGGCACGGGTTCTAGTATGACGCTTTTCATAAACAAGATAATTCAAAGTATAATTATTGGAGACAAAGCTACACGACTTTACGAGGCCATTAACCACGAACCCATAGACTTAAGATGATATTCGATTATGCCATTACCTTTTATGAGTTTATCGAAGTAGGTCTATTCGTGGTCTATTTCCATATTGTTAGCATGTACCACGACGTCTTCCGAGAAGCAAACGTTGCATGACGCACCTTTTTGCATTGGGCAGCCACCAATGGCTGCGACTAGCTGTCCAATAACTCGGAATGCCAAGTCTGAATCGCAGTTATAATAATGTTAGCCAGCGCACTGACATAAGAATATCAATGGAAATTGCCAACAGCTAATTTGACGGCTACGGAAATAAACCTGAAGCAAGCTTCAATGAGTGCTAGTTGGTTTTACCGTGGAAAAAAAAGTACCAACACCAATCGGTATCGACCTGCTGAAATATCATAGACATCCCATAGTCTAAGTGCGCCTTAACTAAACCGACAACGACGTCTTTCAAACTATTTAATGTTCCCTCATTACGGACAGACCCCAAAAATACGCAGCAAAAAACAAAAAAAAAAAAAAAAAAAAACAAAAAAAAAAACACAACAAAAAAAAAAAAAAAAAACAAACAAAAAACGTAGCCTCGTAACGGAAATGTATGTGTTGTTTTGCTTTTTTCAACAACGGGGCACGGACAGAATCGGTGCCGAGACTTCTCCTTGAAAAATGACTAACAAAATTAATATTTTTATAATTGAATGAAAATGAAGATTCAGACAGCAGCGCCAAAATGGCGCCTCTGAACTATTCTGTATTCGACTTCGGCATGGACAAAAGTCAAAGCCTATTCATGTTCAGGGCGTTAATACACTGAATAACGAATACGTCGATTCAAGCTATATCAGATATAACGCGCAATGACTATCATCTGAAGAAAGGAAAAATTTGAACAAAAGGAACCATCTTTAGGCCCGATACCAAGAACTAACCTGCTTCAATGCGCTTCTACCAACCGACCAATGACAATTCGGATCTATAAAAAAATCAAATATTTAATGTCTATGATTGCGTGGTATAAGCTTACGTTATTTCATATGATTTATAGCGACATACACAGTGACCAAACTGTCAAAACTATTATCGGCGAGTCAATTCACGGTAAGTAAAATCAAACATTTAAAATATTCACCTTTTTTATTGCTTAGGAAATAGTGCATATAACTAATTGTGGAGCACTCGCCGATAAAATTCGATTAGAGGCACCACACAACCACAAACTTACTACGATCACGTGCCTATTGTAATAAAGAAAGCATTCAGACTATATAACTATGCGGGCCATAGGCGCTTCTAATACTAGAATGCTCCATTTTCATCGCACATTTTCAAACAGATTAAAAAGATTAGCGGCTGCGCCTTCTCTACTTTTGTTCACCTGCTATTCACTAAGCAAGACGAGGCAACCACAGTAACCATTCAGTGGGCTGCAAAAACAACCGCAGTTTAGACATGATTCATTCTTCCACAATTTTCGCTAAAAGAGTTCAGCACTATGCATTTTGTTTGCAAAGTCCCAGCAAATTCCCATGTGGTTTTGAATCCTTTCTTTTCTCCCTTTC
>Ga0163217_1092818_pt1 | contig 11989 bp, 9 predicted proteins | sample SynspAceP_FD_185933 | JGI IMG/M metagenome (GOLD analysis project Ga0163217, IMG submission 185933) | Saline lake microbial communities from Ace Lake in Antarctica - Synechococcus sp. Ace-P (PacBio error correction) | ecosystem: Environmental > Aquatic > Non-marine Saline and Alkaline > Saline ... | reverse complement strand
AGCTTTGAGTACTAGACTTCAGTATACATTGTCCTTTGTATTATGCTAGAATAAAATGAGATTAATTTGAGCCAGAACAGACGTAATTGGCATAAAAGAAATGAATCAATCCTTTTCAATAGATGTCTACTTCATTATTAAACCGAAAAACAGATGTATAGAAATCTATTCAACTCAGAGATATTATTTAGGTATAATTGGGTCCTCTGCCATTGACTTGTACTGTAGCATTCTTTCTGAGCAATTCTTGGAAAACTTAGTGAACATACCACTACTTACGTTAATTGTACTCGTTTTTTTATCATTTCTATTCATCGGATTTATACTCAATTCAGGGGATATTTCAAAGGGCAATAAAAAGGACGAAGATATATATATCCATTTCGTTTTACGAACCATAATTGATTATGGAGTTGCCCTTATCGATCGTTTTTGTTGTTTGTTTGCACTTACAGCAATGCCAATATTAGATTGAACCAATAATTGCCCTTAAAAGATTTATAATATTGCTTTATCCAGCATCTATGGGAGGGAGTCATTGTTGATTGGGTTTTGATAAGGAGCTAATTATATATGTTTGATAAACATCTATTTGCAAACATTCATTTAAAAATTGATAGAAAGTACGGAAGGTACAAGTACTTTTCCTATAAAAAGCCCATTCAAATTTCTTTGCTTATTGATGTTTGCAGAATAAGGGTTATTGCATGTTATCCATTATAAAGGTAAAATCACAATTGAGTGCAACTTCTTCTCTGTGTAATGCTCTTTCCCTTTATAACAAAAACTCCTAACATGGATTCCTGTGTTACGCTCTCATCTGTTAAGTAATCTAACAAATTATATATGAACACGTATTATACATCATAAAGGAGAACGGTAAACGGAAAACCTATAGTGTCAATGGGGAAATTCACTACGTTTACTTATATCAGAAACTATTTCTCTCGCTCTACCAATCATGACTTGTCATATAAAATTGTTCTGCTCCGAAACCTATTACTGGTCAGTAATGAACTTGTCTGCATGACTCGGCATGGCTTTCTTGTTAGACAACAGATAGCGTCTAGCGACGAACACTCTCAAATTAAATAATTCTCTCGCAGTATAGTAATAGGAGGCGGGCAATATGGATTAACCTCTGCAGATTTCAATCAAAATGCTTAAAAAAAGCGAATTATCATGGTGCTTGACAGTTCCGAGAAACTGCAGGAACTAAACCAGATTTTTAATATTGATACTTAGGTTCCCATGGAGCTCGCGCTCTGCTCGCGCGCGGATATTTATTTTATTAGTGCTAAAACCACACACTCTGGACGAAGTCTATTCCAAAAGATACACACGTTGAAACAGAGCAAGATTGATTTCGTTTAATGGAGTCCGGAACGACATTGGGACTATTAAGAGTTGACGGATTGAACAAAATAGTTGTGCTCGGTGCCACAATGTTCCCCGCAAAAATTGGAAGGGACTTAACCTGACGTGGCTTCACCTTGAAGTTTCCAGAATGAATTATGACTAGGAAGCTTATTGGATACAAGGGGACCTTCTGTACTAGTACAGCGATCGAACTTATCGTGCTTAACGGGCTTATATCGGGTAGTGGTCCTGCCTATGTGTTTTACTTTATGCAAAGCATGATGGACAGCAGGCCTTGCAAATGGGTTTTCAGGAAATGTTTCGAAGTTTCTGGTTGCAGACTTTTACCGGCACAATAGAACTTTTCATCAAATAACCGTATTCCCTAATTCTTGGGATGGGAAAAGGTGGCAGCAAAGGTGGTTACACAACGGTGCGGGCTTTGGACTCTATGGACGGACAATACATGTGGGAATTTGATAAAGAAGCCGCTTTTGCTGCTTTAACAGGGCCGTTGAACTAGAAAGGAGAAAGAATATAGTATAAGACTGATTGTCCATTAAGTGTCGGGCACCCAATGTACCTGGACAATAAGGACAACAGCAATAGTGTGAGACCCGTTCTTAGAAGATTGGTTAAAACAAAAATAGCAGAATTGCTACGAACGCGGAATGTTCACAATACTGGTTATTCATCCAGGTTCGTTATTGCGGCCAAAGAGGGTTATGGCAATCGAACATCAGGACAAGACCCAAAGAAGACAGTATATTCGGCCAATTGGGCAGCCAAGAATGATGCGTTCTGTACTATTAATATCTTGCAAGGTCGGTATGAAATGCGGACGCCGAGTTACTCCCTACAAAGCGGAGATTTTTAGGTCCCAGGGGTACACTCCGTTCAATTGATCCAACTGTTTGAAGGGCTTCCTTTCGGCAAGGCTGTGGGTAATTCCTCCGATTGCCCCATTGAAGATGATGCCTGGCTCTGGGTACTCGGTAACTTATGTCTCCTGTGGGTTTTGTAACGAGCTCGAGTTTGGTTGCCTAGCTTTCTCTGAGGTAGCCACAATTGATGGAATGCGGACAAGCCTTATTATTTTGACCCGATATCGACGGACTTTTATACTCGGCGTAATTCCACAACGAGAAAAGTAACCTGGTCCAATATGTTGATTCCCGGGAAGATTTGTTACCAATGACATTGAGGACACAACAAGCCAGAGAAGAAGGCCAGGGGTGGTATGCGGCTCTACATTGAATTATGCATGAGGCTTGGCTGCAGAACGGCATTCCTTACTTTTATTGCCAACGGGAAAAGCATCCACACAATTATAGATATTATTGAAGGAAAAAACATGTTGGGCACAAGAGTAGCCCTAGAACAATTAAATACTATAGGCATGAAAATATTAGTCAGAGAAAATAAAAATAACGTTTCTGGGATGTATGGGGAGGATTCTGATGAACCGCACACTATTGCTGGAAGAAGCGAAACGAGATAGACCTTGGGTCATGTTCCACAGTGATTGATCGGCCATGTGCGAGCATTAGTGGTAAATCACAAGAAACATTGAAAGAAGATAACGGGCAGTTAGAGAAGTTCGTTCTCAAAAACGACTCCGGTCAAACAAGAAAATAAAGCACTAAGGCAATTACAAAAACGGGTCTAAAAAAGTCGTTAACAAAAACGGCACCTTGATCAATTATATTCATTTACGAGTCGCCGACCAGATGTTACTATAGGAAGCTGCCGTTTCCGCATGCAAGGCCAATTGAATATAATTTCTTTGAAGGGGGAGGAAAAGCAAGCCTGTGATGTACAGCAATATAGTTAGTTGTAAGCTTTTGGCATTCAGGCGTTGTTGGACAAAATTGATTTTGCCTACGATTATAGACAACTCCTTAACTATGAACAGGGGGAACACAGGAGTTTTTGAAAATCCTCCAGAAAAATTGGATTCATAGTTTTCAAGGGTGGCGAGCGCTGATAGCTTTTGTAAAAGACACGGCGAACTGTGCCGTATTAGTAAGGGGAGGGCAAAATTTCCTATATGTAGATCAAACATGCGAATGGGAAAAAAAGCCTCGGCAGGTATGATTCTTATGCAAAAACGGATTAATTCGGCTTGCAACGCATTGCGATAAAAAATATTTGGTCAGTACGGACATTGATAACTTTCCATGAAAAAATGCCCGATTTGGGGCACATCTCTAAAAAACAATGACATAGCGATTTTCGGTAGTAGTATTGCTGGAGGAAGGTTTTAGGGAAGCAGCGCCTATTTCCGGAGGAATCCCGTTTGGGAAGAGTGATTTTGGCCATGAAATGTTGTATTGGCGCCGCGTTGATTCTTTAACGGATGCCATTTGAAAAGATAAATCAAATTCAGGAGGTTCATTCGAGCACCGATACATGGGTACTAGTGATAAGGGCCGCAAAAAAAATTCATGGAAACAGGTAGATTGTGCACGGTGGTATATCAAAACGCTTCGAACCGATTTACAGGTTGGGTGTCAAATGGGCGTAGGCGCAGAAATTTGGCCATAAGTACAGATAAGTTACACCATCGGGGCCTTTGGGCTTTAAAATGAGCTGTATCCCAATAAGTACTACGTTTATGCATGTCAACATAGAGAAATTCAGTAGTATGGATAATAATTCAAACTTTATTAAAAATAGGAATATAGCGACTTGCAAATTGGAGATTCATACGTACTGAAGAACAAATAGAAGGGGCCATGCGGTTACAACAATGGGGATACATTAGTGCGTTTGTTGTATTTGATTGCAGGTGGAGGGCAAAACAATTGGGATGGGCTTATCCCAAGATGAAAGATTCTGGCCATAAAGAAAAGTATTGATAAAAATTTTAGGCGGGGGCCTGAGAAGCAATAAATTTTTCAATCAAGATGGATATGGATTGAGGCAAAATACGCCGGATTAGTACAACGGAGAAAAAGCAGGGCTTTTTAGCGGAGTATTTAGAAAAGAACGGTAGTTGTTGTAGCGAACAAGAACAAAAAACCATAGAATCCGGTAAAAAACATTGCGTTGGCCCGCCAATAGTTCTCTGAGGAATGCCCCATTTTGAACTACCAGTAATCTGTACGTTCGTAGCTGGAACAAAGAATGATTTATTCGCCATGGTTTATTTACACGAGATAGCATTTAAATCGCACTCGTTCCCATAACAAAGCAGAGTATCTTATTGGAATTGTAGAGCAAAAAACCATGAGTTTTACGGGCCTTTTTCCAGGAAGGAGGAATGCCTTGTTTACTGCCATTCATTAAAATTCATCATGAAGAATCAATGTTAGAAATCATCGCATTTGCGCAACACATTCCTGATTATAAAGGACAGGAACTATCTATTATCTTGTTCAAGAAGAATCAAAAGAGATTATTAGGACTGAGTTTGAAGTATAAAACCATTTATTCCTAGTTGGGGCTTTACTTCCTATGCGATTTGAACCCATTACCTTTAGCAAACACGGATTTTCACTAGGAGGACCCTACTTGAATGATCGGTAATACGGATAATTGTTTGGAAAGTTATGAATGTGGTATTTGGAATTAATTGTAGAACAGTGCATTACTAAAAAATGTTAGTGTCCTTTAAACGAACGGTTTTTGGGAACTAAGCTCTTAAAACATGTAATAAATGATTGCTAAGCCAGCGAATAATTTTCACTACAAAAAACGTTTCATGGAACTACATTTAACCTCTTAAAGTTCAAATGGGCTCATTCTCAACTTTAATTGAAACTAGTTATTACTTAGAACACACCTTTATCATAAAAATCTTTTTACAGAATACACCTTTGGAAAAGCAGTTATCTTTTCAGGTAGTATTTAAGGTGTATTTAACGGTCGTGGCTGTTGCAGAAGTGGGTCTACGCATAAAGAGATTGACTTGACTAGGGGCATATTTTAAGAGTTTAGTAGAACGGTCTTGATTGAATCTGTTGGCGAATAATTTGGTCAGGTTAGGCTAGGAGGAGCATCCATAACCGTCCTTTAATTATCAAGGGAGGGTCTTTCTTCCCCTTTCTTAAGATACTTTTTTTAGATTAGAGGCAATCGCGGCCGATCGGCATGAATCCTTATGTGTGCATCCGGCCTTGCCGAGACGCCTATTTTCCTTAGACCGTAGAACTGGGTCAAACTACCGATACGGGCTCCACCCGTACTTTGCCTTAGCTCAGTTTCATTTTGTTTGCCCCTGCTTACTATGTTTTCGGGCCGTAGGCCCTCAAATATTGTTCGTCATATCATTAGTTCTGATTATTCTTTTACAGTTTTTGAATTTGGCACGCATATGGGATTTCATGGGGGCAGACCTTAGCAAACTTTCAGTTTGCTGCCAGTAGTTTTTCAGTACGGTAGGTCCGGTTTGGTACGGGAATCCTTTGAAAGGCAGGGGCTTTGTTCATCGGGCATATATATTCGTCCTTTTTCCTTGTATTGTAATGGAATCCTTCTTATTTTAGGTTTATATCTCCAAACAGGTATCCATCCTGGTAACTTTCCTCTCTGTTCGAGAGAATTCGTAGTGGAGCCGATTTGGAATAACCTGCGTCCGCCAGGAGATCGTCAGGTATGAGCGTCGCTTTTCCTTAAAACGGTTTCTGGACCTGCAAGCTGATATTGGTCAAAGTACTGGCTGTCCCTGCCATCGGCAAAGTCGGCACTGAATATGCGGATGACCCTTCTGCACGGATATCTACCGACATACTACAATGATAGTCAGCTTTCTGGCTGTGCCGGGCTTTACCTCGACTCTCTACGGCCGCATCGGATCATGGGGGTTATAATGCGTTTTATTCGCCTAAGTAACCGTGCTTTTTTGTGGGATGCACGGTAAGGCTACCGGATGTCCTCAGATTTTGGTGGTGTTTCTCCACGGCTTTCAGCTCGTGCACGGAGCGGAAGACACGTGCGCGGGGTACGGTCCTGCACGTTTTTTCGTGGATTTCCCCGTTTTCTTCCGTCACTTTTTTTCAAATGGTTCTCCATCGGGTGGGCGGCATTTTCGGACACTACGCTTTTCCAATGGATGCATTTGCCCTTTATCGGGGCCGAATCACTGCTTGGGTGATGGTGCCGGATTACATTTCCCGCTGTGACACACAGTCGGGTAAAATTACCTTGTCCCTGAACATTTTCGAAAAGCTTATGCGGGTAAAGTTGCCTTCGTCCTACTGATCCGCTGCAATGCCATGGCAAAATCTTCGTCTATGTCCATAAAACCAGAAAGTACAGAACGTCCATTCGCATGCCCCTCTTTTTTCTTTTTTCTATTTTTTTCTACAGCACTGTCTCACTAGTTGCTCCGGTCCGGAGGTGACTGTCCTCATCGGATACCCGCTATCAACAGCTTTGAAAAGACCACAGGGGTCTATAGAGGGCAGTATGCCTGGTCTCTGCCCAGAGAGTTCCTTCGCTGCTCCCTTATAGAGCAAAAACCTCAGGTCAGAGTACTTTCGCGCGAGATCTTTCTCGTAAAGCTCTTCCTGACTGCGAAATTCGGTTCCGCATAACTGGAAAAACTACGGGACAATTTCTCGATATATTCTTCTCTTGCCTAGTGCATCTCTTAATTTACGATTTTCCGCACTTTCTATAAGACGGTAGAAAAATCGAAATACTTTAATCGGCAGATTCCTCGCACAGCACCCCGCGGTCGTTTACAATATGTTACTTTCGCAAATTGAGCCACTTTATGACTCTTTCAAAAAACAGTCTTATTGCAAAAGAGTCTATTTAAAAGACAACTTCGTTTCGTTGAAAGCAAAGGATTGTATCTTTCATAATAATATCCTTAAGTACTTGTCTAGTGCAATTTTCTTAAAATATTGCCCCCTGCTTTTCACCAAATCACACCCTATAAGTCACTTACTTTATAGGGTTTTGTGGGCCCCAACATGGGCTCGACCTTTCGGCTGCGTTGCCAGTATTGGAGGATTAGTTCCTATTCCTCCCTAAAAATTTAACTGAACAAAAAAATAAATCATTTTGTTTGTTTACCTGTTTTGTTTACCAAAAAAAGCCGACTACCAAATCCGGCTTTCCCTTTGTAAAGGCGGAGAGACTCGAACTCTCAACCTAGTGGTATTAAATCTTAAGTTTGGTAGTGGTTGCTATTTTAAGGATACAGCATTTAATGCTGCTTTCAAGAATCATAAAAGATTAGTTAAGCTAAATTTTCCCAATCGTTCCTGATATTCAATCCATGATATTGTGTCGGCAAGTTTTTATATAGATTTTCAGTCGTTTTGAAGTTTACTAATGACTGGCATTTTGCTCAATGCATTAATAGGCACTCATCAGTATTAAATTTGTTGCATTTGAAGTCGGCTAACATTAAACTTGTCAGTCGTTCTTACAATCTCTACAAAGGGTAGCAATCTCTCTTAAGCGTATTTATTGATCGCTTCCTTTCCCATTGTACTTTTCATGATATTGTTCTGTGATAAGCTCTTCTTACGGATTGTATTGGGAAAAATAAAACTCTCTTTAGACTTACCTTCTAAATAGTAGTTTTAAAATAGATTACAATTGCTTTGTTACTTTATGTCATATGGCCTCGTCGTTTTTTGCCTAGAATATTGAATTCGACCGTCGTATAAATAGACACGACTTTTAATAAGCCATATCTAATTAAATGATAGTACCCTTCATTAAGTAAAGAGCATAAAAAATTTAATTTCGGGAGGCATGAAATAACGGATTGCCAATTCTAACTCCAATCAGAATTCTTTTGGACTTTATGCTTTTACTAATGCGCGCTTTGCAGTTAGCCTGTTGATTTTATTCTTGTATTTTTATTGTTAAAGGATAATTAGTCCGCCGACACCATTCGCTTGATGAATGCCTTTGTTATAAATATCTCTGATAGTCTCAGTATACATGACAAACCATTTAAAAAACTATTCCCCTTTTTTAAAATGGGCCGGTTTCAAAACGCCTTTAAATTAAGCTGTAGATATTTCCTCAAACCTAGTTTTTCCTTCCTATTAAATTTTCTTGAGCGCTCCATTGCACTGTTTACTATGCTCTAGCATTTCAAAATACGCTTGGTCCATCTTCATCTCAATCTTATATTATTTGGTTGCGCAGTACTCTAAAAAAACAACATTGATTTCGTTTTAAGACTTGGTAAGAATTATTTTTAGATCCGGTTAATACCTTAAAAGCTTCTAAACTCGAATTCTCTTCCAATAAATTGAATACCATCCCGTAGGTCGGTTTTTCTTCTTCAGTCAATAGATTATTTAGACGGGGAACCGATTGACAACTCCATTATAGTATGGGCTTTTGATTTCACGATCTTTTTCGTTCCAAGTAATCTGGTGGAACAGCCCAAAACCTGTTGTATTGTAATAGTCTTTTCGATGATGGCTCAATCTAAAATAATCGGACACATTCCACTTTTACGCTTACGCTTGTATCAATCGAGCAGTGTAATTATTCGTTTTCATATTTTTAAGATACAAAAAATTTGCACTCAATATTGCCACTCAAAAACACGTCATTTCATATTGGTTTTTATATGAATCATAAAATATATAAGTAAAACTGTTTTACAGGAGATTTTAACTATTTTTTGAATTTATAAAGAACCAATAAATCGGACGCCTTCTAAGCAGGCAGGTCCCGAGGTTCGAATTCCTAGATGCCATCACACCTGAAGCCTCTTGTAAAAACAAAGGGGTTTTAGGTTGCTTTTTATAGGAAATCGTTTTAACATCACCTAGGGATTGGTGAATACGCAATAGTTTATATAGCCTTCAAATCAAAGTTGTATTTTTGTTATATGAAATTTTTCTATAAATGTCACAAGATATAAATGATGATAAAGGGTTAAACTTACTGATGCTTCTCTGTCCGGAGCTGAAAAACCGATCACGAAAAAGCGGGTAAACTTGAAAGATACCGCACCTAGATTACTACTTTAAAGAAGAAGTTAAAGAAAAAAAAATTCATTTAATTTGAGCGGCGCTGGAAAAACACAGCCGGGACATTTGGCTTGTTTAAGGGATTCTTATTACCTTTTGCATTATACTTGGGTCCGTCGTCATGGCTATTGGTGCTTTATTATAAGCCTGGTTAATTGGGCAATGTTAATGGTATGATACGTCCACATTCATTAAACTTAGTACATTTTACGGTTACTTTCTTTCGTACTTGTATTTCTTTGTTGTTCAAGGTTTAAAATTCTTTTCAATGAAGGACCTTTTGATTGGTGTTTTCACCATCTCAACGATTTTTTGCTTAGTTCCGATAGTGGCATTATTGCATTACATGCGGTTGGTTCTTGCTAATGACAGGAGATTCCGATTAAACATTTTAACTATTTTTAGTTTAGTATAGCATGATTTTGCTTGCTTGTTTTTGAATATGATCTTCCCTAAACAATCATTACCGATATACTTCTGATCTGTTGGGATGTTATAGCCCTTTTCTTAGGGGGTATCGTTTTCTATTTGCTGCCAGAAACTACCATAAGTTTCACTTTTTTTTGCACCTAGGTGATGTTCTTAAACTTCCAATGCTTGTTTGGCTGTTTTTTGCGGCAATAAAAGAATTTAAATCCGATTTAAATTAGTTGGTTATACTTATAGTATTTTGATTTAGGAACATAAGTATACAGTAAATTTAAAGACGATGAATAAAGAAAATCCAGTTAGAAAGGAAAATGGAAAGCAATAAAAGGCGAATTTAAGCAAAATACGGCGAAGTTAAGCGGAGACGACACCACACTATAACGAAGGAAAAATTCGATGACATCGGTGTGGGTTCGTTTCACAAGAAAAACAGGAGACGAAAAGAAGCCAATCAAAAAATGAAAATAGGGACTACCTGTAAGCTCTACCTAGATTATAAAAAAGCATCCTTCAGGCGAGCTTTTTTATATAGACTAAAATACCAATAGGACTACAAAAAGTCTATTTTTAGTATCTTTCCTAATCATTTAAAAGGATGCTCAAAAAAACTTCCGTTTTTATATTCATTTTTTGCAGACTACTACTCTAAGTCTTTTTGGCATTGGCCAGATGGCCAGGGCGCACGGCTTTTTAGTAAAGGTGGAATTAGAAAACCGCTCTTCCGGTTAGAGCCTTCAACTACTATTATGTCATTAATTCCATAAAAAGATTACGAACAGCGCACGAAAAAAATATGGTGCTTGTTGCTTTTTCGTGCAAAGTTTGGAGCGGACGTGACATTCACAACCAGCGAAAGTCAAGAGATAAAAACCACCTCCAAATAGCACTCATCTTGATGGCATACACAATTTGTCCTTTTTTGGCAGTGTTAGCCACCACAATTGTTAGGTGTTACAAAAAAATGTGGCAATACTTTTTAATAGCCAGCTGATGCACATTTTGTGTAGACAGCATTCGCTTAAAACAACAGAACATTGATCCCCATTAAAATCTTACCTATCCTGTTTAAGTTAGAGCGAGGAACAGCGCGCGCCAGCAATTGGAATTTAGCGATAGAATACCCCTGATACCTTTTGCCAGCATTAAGCCGTGCGGCTTCTGCGCCATGGCACCCAACACCACTTATGCCAGTTGGATGATAAAGGACTTGCCCATTTTGGGTTTTACATGTGAGAGGGCAGACCCTCGCTATCCCTTTTCAGAATCCGAAGACAATGGGTTGGTAACAAAACTTAAAAGCTTCTGCGGGGTAATGCCGCTTAAACTTCACCAGATACAAAGGTCTAGGGTCATTGAAATTTGGGATTTTCGGTTCCTATCGCAATCCTCGAGCTCCTATACGTGGTATTGATAGGCAAGAAAAACGTAGCACTAGCCTTCTGTAGTTTTCTTTAATCGTCCAAGCCTACCATAGAATCTGCCGTTTACCGTAATATAAAACCATTTTATCTTTAAAATGACACAAGACCTTCAATAAAAGTCGAGTGCCTGCGGCCGATATTGTCCGCGCAATTTCAATGGTGCAACACTAGGGCAAACATAAAAAAGGGTTCTTGCTTAATCGCTCTAAAACTTTTGTCGGTGGTCTATCTTTATATCGAAACACAATACTTGGCCCACCACAATAGGTTGCCTTCAGGACTTTATTAGTAGGCGTCCCTCGCCGCTTAGATTTTTACCATTTTATAAGCTCTAGTAAAATTCCGTTTTCCGTTATATTTAAAGGCTGGTGGCCTTGTTCTGTTAAGTGGACTATCAAATAAATCGTTTAACGTGGCGTTTAAAAGATGTGTATTCACGCTTTCGTCCGTGTGTCATCCAAGTCGACGCTTCCCAATTACCCGTCCTCGGAGGTTTGGCCTCACGATATTGACCTTAAGTCTCCAAATAATCAATCACAATATTTACCGTTTATTTTTTTTGCTTTTTAAGCGCGGCTCGGTCAAACCAGTCTCTGTTACCACTTGAACCGAGTGTTACTCCAGATACTTAATACAACTTCCCAATTATTTGGGCTTTTTGAAAACAGGACCATTTTTAAACCCCCATGTTTCTCTAAAATATCAAGTAGAAGACGGGCACTGAGAAAGTCGGGCTACGTAGCCTTCTGTTCCAACTCGTGCTACAACATATATTAAGTTCCTTCTTGGGTTTCAACAACGTCTGGGTCTCTCAATTCCCCT
>Ga0163217_1059842_pt1 | contig 11989 bp, 9 predicted proteins | sample SynspAceP_FD_185933 | JGI IMG/M metagenome (GOLD analysis project Ga0163217, IMG submission 185933) | Saline lake microbial communities from Ace Lake in Antarctica - Synechococcus sp. Ace-P (PacBio error correction) | ecosystem: Environmental > Aquatic > Non-marine Saline and Alkaline > Saline ... | reverse complement strand
GCAAGAGTGTATAGATAGAACTGCTCGAAACTGCACGACACAAGGTTTTTCATCCAGCTCATGGGATCATCAAAAAGGGATTTATTATCAGCCAAAGGGTATTGATGTCACGACCAATAAAGTGTTGGCTTTATTGCAGGACCAAGGATCACAATATGTAGAATGGGGAAGGAGTTGTGCGGAATGCCTTTTCGACGGTTGCAAAAAAAACATTTGAAACAAGCAGATAATCATTCAGATCTACCGGCTCCAGTCCGCTGTTCTGAATCAATATATTTCCTATTCCAGTATTTAGCAAAGAAGCAGCGAAGTCAACAGCAAGTGGAGCTTACTAAAACTTCAGTTTGCACCAGCCTGCAAAGGTGTCTTGAGCATGGGTCAATATAAAAACGTTGCAGCAGCAGGCTTCACGCCACGAATTTACGCGGGACATTAGCTTTGGAGAATTGACAGCACTTTGGGCGGCTGGTGTATATGATTGATGTTACCTTTTGAAGTTGGGCAAAAAGCACGCGGTTGATGAAGCCTATGGCTATTGCTAATCCACGCACGAATGCGGGAGCCATGCTGGCGGTGAAAGCAACCTGAGCAGAGGCAGGTCGCTGATGCCATCCCAAAAATATCAATTCGGTTCATGATCCGTAATGTGAAATTCTAACCAGCAGGTTGTGCTGGGGCGGAAGTCACCCAGCGATCAACATCAGCGAGGAGCAGCTAAAAGCGCAAGGTTTTTCAGTGTGCCTTTACCCAGTGCGGCAGGCAATTTTCATACCGAGTTTGTCAGACATATGCCCAGCGAAACCGTTTTCGAAATTTGTGGATCAGCAGCAATTTAATGCTCCTGCAAACCTGGTTTTATTCCAACACCACGGCACAGCATAACCAACTGATTTAAATGATCTTAAATCACTTTCTATGAAAAAATCAAATTTTAAAAACCCGGTTTTATTCAAAATCAATTTGAAAAATATTCTACGATGGCGGGGTCGTGTTTTGTCGAATTTGCGTTTCCGAAAGGGATTTGACAAATCTGGTTCTTAGTGCTATTTGGAAGGAAAAGAAGCATATGTAATTGTAGAAACGCCTAAGTGCTACAAATAGACAGCGACTACTTTTCCGTCAGGCAGCGTTACAGATGCATAGTCCTTGGCCTGCTCCTTTCCAATATCGATCCTTACAAAAAGGTAAATGGTCCTCTTCCTCCAAAGTCAAAATTGACCGTCCAGGTACGGGAATAATTATATTCTCCGAGCCACTCAAAAAAGCACATCAGGACTTGATGACTGACGGCCTTTAAAATTTACGGGTGGAGGAACACAACTAATAGAGAAAACGTCACGGTTCGAAAAATAGTAGAAGTCCCTGCCCAACATGCTACTCCTAGTACATCTGAAAATGAAAGGGGGGGGAAGAAAGCAAATCATGAATAAAAAGTCTTTCAATCTATTGCAAATCACAGTCGATCATTCAAAGCAATCAGACGAGAATCGTTGGAGATTTTCGAAAGATTATGGATCAGCAAAATCAAACAGTCTCAACAATTGTTGACTAATTTCTAATCACAAAATATGAGTGGTGGAAATAAAACATTGGCACCTTCGCAGTGTTGCGTTCGACCGAGTTGAATACGGTAGCTCCTGTGGCTTCACTATACAGCATATAGGCTACCAATGGGAGTCAGCAAAGCTTCCTGCTCCAAACGGATCCAACGGATATACTGCTGCTGCAATCACAGCACCTGCCCACCTCCCGCCTTCAAATGGTAAATTGGTGGACTTGCACGAAGCTAACGGGAATTGGCGAAGCACGATCAAATCACCTAACCCTCCAAACTTCAAACTGAAAAAAAAGCTGGATCTGACGAAGTTGACCCCAGCTCCTTGTAGAAGTTGGTGACTGAACGAACAGGTATACCCAGCAGAAAAAGGTATAGAACTCAGCATGGATATGCGAAGCTGACTAGGAATTGATTCCATTAAGCGCCGTAGAAATATTTTTGTGGCACTTACCAAGCTGCCATCCTGAAATGTCAGCATCATCCCAATGAATTAACCGAGCTAAAGAACCTTGCAGAGATCGTCAGCTTTGTCGGCGCCAAAAAGTGGCACATCAAATGGCGCTGTTGCCAGTCCGCAACTCCTCAAAAGACGACGACCATTTCAGTTTCAGTTTAGCCCAGTTGTGAGCTCCAGTTAGTCCAATTTCCAGCTAATACTCCATTCAAAAAGTTAACTAAGTGGAATGATGTTACTAATATTTGACTTACTTCCTTATTGAAAGTGGTGAGCGATGAAGACAGTTTACCCAGCCGAAATGTTTGGAACTCAGCATGGCACATGGAAGCTGACTTAGGAATTGATTTATCCATCAAACGTTGTAAGAATATTCGGTGCACTTACCAAGCAGCATCATGAAAATGTCGCGCATCAACCCCCAATGAATTAACGGACTAAGAACCTTCGCCAGAGATCGTGAGCTGTGTCGTTGCAAAAAAGTGGCGCATCCAATGGGCGCCGTTGCATCGGCAAACTCCTCCAAAAGACGACGACCATTCCAGTTTCAGTTAGCCAGTTGAAGCTCCAGTTAGGTCCAAATTCCAGTAATACTCCATCCAGTTACTAGCGGAATGGATGTTACTAAATTGCTACTTTCCTTATTGGCAAGTGAGTGAGTGAGAAGACAGGCTACCCAGCTGAAATGCTTATGAACTCAGCCATGACATTGGAAGCGACTTAGCGAATTGATTCCTATCAAAACGAGTAGAAATATTCGGTGCACTTACCAAGCCAGCATGCCTGAAATGCTGGGCATCAAACCCCAAGAATTAACGGAAGCTAAGACCTTGGCAGAGACGTGAGCTTTGTCGGCGCAAAAAGCTGGCGCATCCCAAGGCACTTGCAGCGGCAACTCCTCAAAAAAGACGTACCATTCCAGGTTTCAGTTAGCCAGTTATGCGCTCCAGTAGCCAATTCCAGCTAATTACTCCATCAAGTACTAGTGGAATGGATGTTACTAAATTGACTACTTCCTTATTGCAAGTGGTGAGTGAGAAGACAGGCTTACCCAGCTGAAATGTGGAACTCAGCATGGAACATGGAAGCGGACTTAGGAATTGATTCCATCAAGCGATTTAGAAATATTCGTGCACTTACCAAGCAAGCATCCTGAAAGTTCGGGCATCAACCCCCAATGGAATTAAACCGAGCTAAGAACCTTGGCGGAAGATCGTTCTCTTTTGTTGGGCGAAAAATGCTAAAAAAAAAAAAGTAATGGCATAGGCGGTTATTTGAAACTAAAAACTCAAATCACCGATATTGCGGTAGAAAACTGCCAAAAAAAGCCCGAATCAGGTCCAAAAACAGTCTTTCCACGCGAGTGAAACGTTTTGAAGTTGGATTGAAATTACTTGCCGCAACCTGACTTTCTGGGAATTACTATTGCCGGCTTCGCATGTTGTTTTAGTGACCAAATGACGGCTCAGCATTGACGCCTCATGTGATCGCGGCGTTACAGCAAAAAGGGAATCAAGTCGCTAGCTTATTAAATCTGAGTGGTATCACTTAATTCCAATACCTAAGGATGTGGCTTACTTGCGCCAGATACAGCGATCAAGCTGTAGGCCAATTGCCATCCAGGAAATCCAGCCAAATATGGAAAAATTGGAGGCCTGATACATTTACATCCGGCATTTTTCGAGTTTCCAGGGAAGCTCAATTCACAGCACATTTTTTCAAAAGAGAAAGAAGTGCTCAAAGCCTTGTTCTTTCTTACGAAACATTGTGCAAAAAGACTTGAAATGGGGACTTGGGTGATAATCAAAGAGCCAGTTTCCTTACCTGCTACAAGAATGGATGGGCAATTGGGACAAGGAAACGTGGAAATACTCTGTCGTTGGTGGTGGGATCACAGCTGTGGTGAAGTGTTGAATTTGGAGTGCGTCGCCGCTTTTACTTGCGAGCGATTGATATACAACCGGAATTATCAGTTGGACCAAATTACCCATCAGTTAATGGCAGAATTATTCACGATGCGAATGTGTCTTGTTGTAGAAGTTGCGCCTATCTGAAGAAGGGTAGAAAAACTACTACTGCCATTCCAACTGAGCTACTTGGAAAATCAGTCGATTTCAACTACCGTCACTAGTGATTCTGTATTTCTTTCAGTGGCGTTTGCCAGAGGAGTGACGCCAGCTGTGTCCATTGAATGGCGAAGACATTTTCATGGCAAATTTATACTGCTCGGAGATCGACCCTTGATACTGAAATTTCCAGAATTCGCCAGAAATGAAAACGACCGAAGGGTGCTTTGAAGCGCTTGATCATGATGGACATGAAGGCAAAAAGGCGAACAACCGAGTCTTCGAAGTAAAAAAGCATCTTTCAATAATATCATAGCCAAGAAGAAATTGAATAAACGATTTCACTGATTCAAAGTCATGGAGTGAAGTCATCTATATTGAGGAGATGCACTGATTAGCAATTTTTAAAAACTCGCTGGATCAGGCAACAGCCACAACTTGGAGCGATCACGGGAATCCTTCACGGGTGCAGTCGATTGGCTGATAAGTATATCAGGATAAGACGGAAAAAGTGATTTTGAAAATGTCTTATCCTGTCAAATTGGACGGCTGGTTTGAGTCTGCTTGGAGCTGTAGATATTCATCAGTAGATCACCTGATTTTATTTTCTTCGCGGTAAGCTGGATTTTATGGAAATGTGGGGCAAAACAGATTATCAATTGCCAATGAAATCTGAGCAAGGACCGCCATCTATTCAAAACCATTATCCGAAAACACAAGTCTCTTGCGATCACTGGGCGCGCATGGGATAGTGAGATGGTAAGCGGCGAATTGAAAGGCCGCAGTTTGAAGCAGCCGCCATTAGGCCTAGTAAACAGTTGAAGTGGCGCTGCCATGTCTGGTCAACGAACTGAATACTGAGTATGCCAATCAGCCCTCAGGTGATTATAGGCTGGCACTTTACCGCAGCAGTAATCAATTTAGGCAGCAGTAAGAACACATCGAATTCATCGGCAATTTAAGTTGGAAAATAATTCATTTTCTTAAACCACCACAAGATTCAAAACAACCAGTATTAACCTGTGGTCAATGCAGTAGGATTGGATGGCTCACAGTTGTGGAAAAACTCTATCCTGATTATCGGTGTTCAAAAATCGAAAACATCTCCTTGTTTAAAGGAATTATATTCGATGGCAAATCAGCAAAGAGGATTACATTTTTGGAGCTAAAGAGCTGGAGAAAGACGGAGAGAAGAATCGTCTTGAAACGACTATTTTAGCGAGGCAAAAAAATTGCCAACAATCATTATCGTGCAAGGTTCACGCTATTGAATAAGAAATCATTTCCAAAAGCCACCCCAAATTTGAGCATTAAATAAGCCGGACCTATCAACCTACAGTATGGGCAGGTTTTATATCAAGATGTTTCCCTTTTCCATGCGCCCCTATTTCCAGGCGATAAAAAGAAATATTGCGATTGTAAGAGCATCAAATCGTGCTTTCCTGCATTGCTCGGAGGTCCCCTTATCTGAACAAGGACAGTTTCCAGTAGGCAGCCTATAACACGTCTTTGCGGCATATTCAGTATCAGGGAATGCTGGTTTGCGGTCCAAAAAAATTACGATAGTGCAAAATAGCCTTCCGCTTGAAAAACCGATAGTGCACTACTGTATCGACCTCTTGCCATTTGGCAAAGATTATTTGTTTCAGTTAAAGTTCAGAAGCAGATGAATCAATGTTGGTAGCAGAATGTTTACCGTCTATGATTGAGGAAGGCTTGTCTATATCAAAACATCTGGTCAGCCGGTGACCCATTTCCAGCAATTAGGATGGTAATAAGTAGGAAGGACGGAGGACCCAAAAAATCAATCATGACCAAAATAGCCATTATAGGGACAGCCTTCACTTTTCCCTGGATCTCGACACCGAAGCCGGTTTGGGAAAAATTCTGATTGGCTGAAAAGGACTGACGAGTCATGCAACACCGCAAGATTCGGGGTAGATTCCTGCATCGATTTTCCATCCTGACAAAGGAATTGAAGACCGATGCTATTTCTATTCGTGGTGGCCACATGTCGTGACTTTGAGTTCCGACCCAAAAGGGCTTTGAGTTCGTCAGCGACTATTTGAGCAAACAAGATAAATTTGTTTCAAGTTGGTCGCTTTTATGCAGCAAAGGAAGCACTTCATCGATGGGGTTATTACCAGAAAAGGAAAAAGCTGAAAAATTGTGGCTTTGATACTCGGGAATTTATCCTTTCCGAACAAGTTCCTCCCATCAATTATTTTCGGATATCTACTGTCGTTCTTTAGAATCAACTATTTCAAGAATTATTAAAAGCTCCGGAATTTAGATTAAAGGCCACAATCAAATTCCTCCAGGAAAATTAAAGTTATTGGAATACAGCACCATCGGGGAAAATGGTGAGTAAAGCATTGGCACTTGGGAAAACGTATTATGAATTGGCATGCTGCCTGTGCGAGCTCTTTATATGCGATTAAGATGGCCTGTGATTGAATTGCAAACTGGGGAAAGTAGACCTGTGTTAGGCAGGTGCAGTCAGTGCATCGACCAGTTTATTTATCCACATGGGCTTTTCTATATTCCCATGCCTATTCACCAATGGATAAAAAGTTTGTTCCATTCGATTAAGGAGTCTGCTGGATTGTTTCTTCTGAAGGCGCAGAATGGGTGTTGTGGGAAAAAGACTCGCAGGATTGCAGAACGAGATTGGGATCACATTTAATCGGAGTTATTGGTGCATTAGGTTTATCAAATGACGGACGCGGAAATTCCTGTTAAGCCCAATCCCAAAGGACAAAAATTTAGCTTCGAAAGAACATACGGCTAACAATGCTATTTCACCCGCTGGACAACTTCCATATCGAATGTCATGCTACCGGTAACGCCGCTTGGAGATATCACTGAGTTAAACTCGATAGCCACTTACTTTTTTCGAAATATGGCAAAGAACTCCTTGCTGGGTTTTCAGTAAAGTCGAACATGGGCCATTTATTGACGCAGCAGGAATGACTGGCTTATCAAAGCGTTTTTATTACCATGCAGCATGAGGTGATTTCCGCCCAATTTCAAATTTGACGAACCAATCAAATCGGATAACAATTGGAAGGGGACAACAAAATGATCGTAAATCACACCCTTGGAAAGCCAGAAAAAGCAGGCCGGAATTAAACTTCATTTGGCTTTGGTGGCACCAATGCGCAACATTGCGTAGTACAAAAAATTATTTAAGTGAAAAAAGTGACACTGATCCCCTCAATAGCTTTAGTTGGAATTACAGCCGATGGCCGTGGTGGGGATGGATGCTTTCATTTCGGAACTTGCGAAATCTGGACGCTTTCTACCATACCATTTATAAGGAGATCAACTTTTTTTGCCCCACTTCCAAAAAAATCGATTGGAAAGGGATGGGAATCCAACAACATTCCGCTACTAAAAAAAGTATGTTTTTTGAAAATGGAACTCACCCGAAGGGCCGCTTACATCGAGGGAGTTTCGAAATTGATTTGTTACGCTATAAATCCAGGCCGAAAGAAGGCGAGGCGTTTGCATCCTCAGCAAAGCTTTTACTGCTGAAAAGTGGCGGGGACAATTTGCCATCAAAGATTGCAGGCTTAAAAGAGCATCCAAATGTAGCCGTAGTGTGGCTATGGATACAGAATTAGCGATTCATCAAAAAAAATGTCTGGCCCTGATGGGATGTAGAATGGCAAGGTAAAGAGCCTTGGAAAAATGCTGGTCTTAGTTATCAAAAGGAAGAATAGCCAGAACTCATTCAATTGACCAAGAAAGGTATTTATCACCGAGAGTAAGCCTGGCCGCCAAAGTGAATTCACCAGTTTTTATCGGCAATCTAATGCGAGCAGGATCAGTTCGCTATTGGGGAATTTTTTTCAGGAGGCTGCATTTACCGTTCTTGTGGTTGAAAACTTCCGTGTTCAAAGCACTGGAGGATTGCTCAGAACATGCTGTCATTGGGTGAGGTGGATCCGTAGTTGATAGGTTGCCGTCGATTTCTCGGTGTCTTGAAAAATGTATTGTTGCAGACAAAAGGAGCATACATCGAATACCCAATCCAAAAACCATCTTTTTCCTTTAATGCGATAATTGGAAGGCTGGATGATCGGGAAGTGCCGGAGCGATCGTTTTAAGAAATATACGGTTGGAGCGCAAGAAAAATGCCTATGCCGTAATCGACGAAATCGGAGTGGCCAATTGCTCAAAAATCATTCGATTACCTTGGAATTAGCTGCCACAGGAATTTCCGCTCAAGCATCATCCGAGGCAGGCAGCAGTTATTTCAAAAAAAATTACGGTCCAACAGTCCCATCGGCATAGCTCGGGTTCAAAGCCAAACATCGGGAATACGTTTGCGCCTCAGGAATGGCCGGTTGATAAAAAAACAGCATTATGAAATCCATCATCGGGTTTAATCCCCGGAATACCGAAATTGGACTGCTCCCAAAAATGCTGATTTTCAAAAAAGACCTCTTATTATTTTCCTTACCGAAATCCAGACCTTGCGTTTTGTCTGATGGACGACCAAAAAGGACGGGGGGGGCGGGCCCCGGCTGGTGGGGAATGGCGTAGGGCATTGCAACTTCAATTAACCAATTCGGATTCCAAAGAAATTCGACAACGCATACATTTCTACGAAAATCAAAAACCCTACCATATTTATTCTGGCGGGCAAGAGATAGCGAAGCATTATTAGCGGAGCTAGAGGTGTTTAAAATCAAACCTGAAATCTGATCAGGAGCTTGGAGTTCACTAGCCCAGCAGCTGCACAGCAACTTTTCTACTCAAAAACTCCCAGTTATTCCATCGTACTGATTAGCGAAAAAGTAAGGGCGCATTTAGGCAAAGGAAAGTTTCAATTTTTCCAAAAAATCATTGCGCTGTCCTTCCAAAAAAAAATCTCAAGCGCTGAAAACACCAATGGGAGCTTTACTTTACAAACAAAGCCCATTAGGACACGAAGGGAAATTGGCTTTGTATATATCCAGGTTCAGCCACTGCTTACACAGCTTTGGAAAAGATATTTTTTCAGCTTTCCCTGAATTATTAACTCAATATGAAAATCGGTAGGAAACCTGATTGCAGTTTGTCAATAGCCATTACCTCTATCCAAAACTAAAAAAGCGCAGACGAGGCGACAAGCCTGATATTTACACCAATCAATTTGCGATGATGTCGGCGGGGTTTGTTTTTTACTCACCCATTTTCACAGAGATTTTACGAGGACCAGTTCAAAATTGACGCCAGAAATGCCTTCGGTTATAGCATAGGGGAATTGTAGTAGGCATGTGGTATGTTTGGGTCTGGCATCCTCGTGGAGCTCAAAAAGTTTCGGAAGTCCCCAATTTTTTAAAAATCATTTGCAGGCGACTGGGAATTACTCGCAGAGCACTTGGCGTGAGTAGTGAAACTGCCAAAGCGAAATGGATAAGTATTAGTGTTTGCTAGCCACCGCAGCAGAAAGTGGGCAAGCTTGATAGCAGGGAAAGAAAAAGGTGTTTTTACTTTCATCAATACGATCAGGAAAGTTGATTATTTCAGGGGATAAGGAAAAACCTGTTTGCAAATCGCTGCTGAAACTCGACTGTCATGCTATTCCGATTCCTTTCAAAATAATAATCCATTCATGATTTTGTTTTAAAATTTTTCCGGAAAAAAAAAAAAAAGGGGGGAAAGGGGGGGGGGGGGGGGCTTACGGGCCATGCACCACTTTGAGATCGCTGATCGTCCTCAGACTGAATTTTTATCAAGTATCACCCAGCGAAGATCAATGTAAAACAGTCAGGAAATCGCTGAAAAACTTCAGTTCGCTGTTTGCGCGCAAACAAGTCAATTTTCCAAAAAACCATTCCCAAACGGTTTTTGATTGGCCGGTGGCGTATTTTGATTGAAGTCGGAAGCCAATGCTACCTGTACCAATTGGGATTCAAAAGCAACCTGAAAGCCAAAGCACATCATTGCGGTAGCGATGGATCAAAAAGGGAAATCAGCATAGTAGTAATTTGGTCAATTTATGGCACCAGTTGTCTGATCAGTCACGGGGTACAGTTAGATCTGTGTCAATACTATTCTCAAAGGCGGAGGAAGCTGCAGCGCAACGCCAATTCATGAAGAAAATATTCCCGGCAGGGCACGCCACTGTAATGAATTGTTGAAGATGAAAAATGCAGTAGCGCATTTCAGCAACGTAAGGAAAATTACCGCAAAGAAAAAGCGGGACAACCAAAAAGGCCATTGGTCTTGGCTGGTCATTGAATCTTGATTTGAGGTTAATTCATCAGACGATTTTATAAAAGCCCGGAACTCATGATAACAAATCACTCCACCACAAATTTAGCAAGTCGAAAGAAGAATTGCAAACTTGGATACATCTACTTTAAAAAAAGAAGAAACTAGTCGCAATTTCTAAAAATGTGCTAGGAGAGAACGGATTGCCCCACTGTCTCCAGGAATTTTGAAGGCTGGCGAACAGTTTTGAAGGCAAAGGAAATTATCTTTTTTCAACAAGATTTAGAAGAATTTCGACCGGGAAAATTGCCAATGTCTTGGCCCGGAATACGGCCATTTATCGGATACCTAATCGACGTCGGCGTGATGTTGCCGATGTATCCCTATTTTGCTCGTCAGGTCGAGTGACAGAGAATTGCAAAAACTTTGGGGTATAACCAACCTCGACCATGACCACCGAATTATGATATCCCATTACAATGCCTGGTCCACCACTGATCAGCAGATTCCTTTCGCCGCTTGTGCGAGTCCGACTTTCAATGTGAATTTTGCTCCTCATTTTCTTATTTTAGGAATTGATTTGCAAAATAAAGGCAATCTGGTCTATCGGTTGTTGGATTGCCCACGCTGACCTTTATGGACGATCTCCCTTTATGAAGGACAAAACCTTGCGCGATGATATATCGATCGATTTCGTTTGTTCCGCAACGGAGAAAATTGATATTTTTCTTCAGTTATTTATGCTACGTCGAAGATCGTTAGTTATTGAAAATGATGGCGGATGTGCAGGATTTTTTGCCGGATGCCCAATTTGCTTAGGACGGTGCCGGAGTTGTTATGCCCAAAAGCGAAAATTGAAAAGCCGGAAAAATGCGAACGAAAATACTCACTTCCTTTACTAAACACGCAAAAAGAACCTCATTTTCAAGCAAGATTTGCAAACATCTAATCGATGGAAATTGCTGAAATGCTTTGAGCGATATCCTCTTAGTTTTGCAACATGGTCGTAATTCCATCGCTGCGCATTTCCACCTGGGCGAAAAAATCCTCATGCTCGAATCGGAATTTACTTCAGTCGATCTGACCGGAGGCGCTTTATGCTTGGGCTCCATTGTGGCTGAAAAAGAATTTGCACCCTGATGACTGGTATTTCCCCTGTCACTTCAGAGATGACGAAGTATTGGCAGGATCGCTGCAAGCAGAAGCGGCGGAAAATTTGCTACGCTATTTTTCATGTGATGTTAGGCTTGCAACGGGATGACCAAAGACGCTCGTTTTTCAACCTATTTTTTGTTTGGGCCCAAGCGCGTTACGCTGTCGCAAACAAGTTGACTCCGACTACGGATACCAAGCTTATCTACAAAACTAGAAATCAAAAGAAATTCGGTCTGTTTCCTGATCCTATGTGATCGGTGATTTAGAGAATTATTTCAGACGGTATCATCACGGTTCACTTCGAAAACCTCGGTTTAGCGTTTGCGTGAAAAGTCAAATCAAAGTTACTTTAGATCCGACTAGAGCCCGTGAAAATTTTGCGCAGCGCTCTGAGGGGTGCCTTGATGAATGAAAAGGACATCACCACTTCGCATTGGGAGATATGACCGAATGCTTCGGCCCTGACTTTGAAATCTATAAGGTCGTGAAAATGTCTCGACAGCCCAATTCTGATTTACAATTGATTTCCAGGAATTTTGAGCGTGGATT
>Ga0163217_1015786_pt1 | contig 11990 bp, 17 predicted proteins | sample SynspAceP_FD_185933 | JGI IMG/M metagenome (GOLD analysis project Ga0163217, IMG submission 185933) | Saline lake microbial communities from Ace Lake in Antarctica - Synechococcus sp. Ace-P (PacBio error correction) | ecosystem: Environmental > Aquatic > Non-marine Saline and Alkaline > Saline ... | reverse complement strand
TATCGCAGGGAAAAGGTGTTCCTCGCTTGGCGTCGGAGGGAGGGCGGGTTCGTCAAAGGCCGGTGGCTGGGGCATAGAGCTGTCCTTTGGTCAGGCTCTGCACCAGGACATAGGCACGCGCAGCTGCGACCAGAGCGGGGCTACAAAAAACGTGCAGCGCTTGGCCATGATGCGGCAGGCGTTTGGTCGCGCAGATGAATTTGTGGCGCCGATGTGAAACCCTGCATGGGCAGAGCGCGATGCCTGGCAAGGCGTAAATTTCGATACTGTGGATCAGGCCGACCCAGTCGTTGGCACGCGGCAGGTCACAGCGGTACGGCAATGCGGGGACAATGCCCCGCCCATAGCTGAAACAGTAGAGGTAACCCGTATCATTGAGGCCCCGTGGGAGCGCGACACCCAGATACCCCAGATCAGGGTTTTTATGCAGGCACAGGATGCAGCCAGCGGGCCAGCCTGTTCAGTTTGGGGCCGGGGCGGCCCAGTAATCCACATCGCATATAGTGACCCACCACAGCATTGCCGCACTGACAAAGACAAGTCCCATGACAGAATTTGAAACCGCACCGCCGCAGCCCCAATCGCGCGCACGTTCTGATGGCGCCACAGCAGAACCAGGGGACGACAAGGGGCCCATGCCCAATGTAACCAGTTTCATTCAGGGTTGCGCCGATGGGGGCCAACAAGGGGCGGCGGAGTGTGTCATAGCTAGACACGTGGGCCGCCCATCTGAGTTTCAGACCGCTTTATGCACCGGCGGGCGGCGGGCCGGGGGCGCAGCACGGTAAAGAGCTGGCGCCAGTTCTGCCACGTTCGTCAGCTTTCAGGGCCAGCATCCTGACCGGTGGTCCAGACATAGGTTTCGGGCGTTTCAGCCCGCCATCGGGCGCAAGCCAATGCGCCCAAAAGGCGGCCTTGGGAAAAAACGGCCTTGGGTTTTGACCGTTTTCGTTCCAGATGCCAGACCTTGTCCGGCTGAGGCGGCGGGGGAGGAGTGTGGAGGCAGGGCCGGCCGGAGCGGGCGGGGCCCACGGGCCTGCCTGCCGCGGCGCAGCCTGGGACCCATCTGCATCCCCAACCCAGCCCAAGGCCGCGGTTGCAGGGCGCACCCGGCAGCACCTTCGCGGCCCAGGTGCTTCGGCGGCCTGAAAACTGGGTGAACTTGTTAAGATCCCCGATTCACACCCATGAGGATCGCTTTCCATCCACCTCTTCTACGGCAGGGGAAGCGAGACGTTCTTTTCAATTAAAGCTCGGGGGATGGTCAGGCCGTATTCTGCAATAGTCAGCCGAGATTTTCAGTGCTCACCAGTTTTGCCCAGTTCGCGGCGTATTGGCGGCCATATCCATCACCGGAATATTCGACAACGCGATGCTGGCGCGAAAATTCCTGCACAATGATGGTGCGGATCTGATAGCTTGATCTCGTCCATGGTGAATTTCGCCGTCGGTTGCCGACAATTTCGGTGAGGAAAACCGCGCAGGTTCCGACACTTTGGACAGAGTAGGTGCCATTAGGACCGTAGGCGCACGGGGCCAAATTCGGGGTCGCGCAGATGATCGGGTTTTGGTGCCCCCATTTCAGATCGTTGAAACCGCGTGGTGTTAACGAAATTAAATCTCGGATTTTGAAGGGGCTTTTAAAGCCGTGGTCCCAGTGCTGCAAACGATGTCCATGCATTCGGCATGTTGTTGGTTTCAAGCATATTAAAAGCCCGGGCGTGGAACACATCGGCCAAGCTGGCCTTCGTGACGAACACCGCAGCTTGACCCTCGCGAGACGGTCAGCTTGGCCCCGTATTTGATCTCGTGGCCCTCGCGTTTCGAACGCGACACCATCGTATCGCGGGTGTCACGGTCCAGTGGATAACGTCGATGAATTTGCCAGAGAGAAATCGAGAATACCCATGTCTTTGGCCTCGGGGGAAGTCGGAGGCGGGGTTAAACGGGCCGCCAAGTAGTCATTTGCGATCTCGCGGGCGACGGGGGTGCCTCTTCGGGCGGTCATTTGCCAGGCATGCAAGCGAGGATCATAAAGCATCTTGAGCAAAAGTCGTCATGGGCGGGGATCAGCCAGCGCGAATTCGTGCGTCATTCGTTAAAGATCGACGGGCGTGCGGTGGGGGCTGTCATGGCAAGTCCAAGCCTCCTGCGCGAAGCTCTTCGGTGGATGCACGGACACCTCATTTAAGGCGGGGTTTTTTTCCCGCCCGGATCACGGCCACGGCAGCAGTATAAGATGTTGGGTTCCCCGCACCCCGGGCATAGCTGCGACGACGCAATAGGTATCCGCGGCAGATCGCTGAGCGGCGGCAAGGCTTTCGGCAGTGACACCGCGGGATGCGCTGGCTGCCGAGGGGCCAGAGCATACGACTGTCGTTCCTCGGCGGCGACGATCACCTAAAGTTCGGTTTCCCCCCGACTGAGAGGAATGTCTGCGTCGTCGCGGCCAGACGGGCGGCGTAATCTTTTTGATAGGAAGCCTCGTCACGCGCGCGTTTCAGACGGGGGCACGCCGTCGCCGAAAACCACCTCCATCCGCCACGGGGCGTTCCCAGCGACGCATCGGGGGGATTGTCCCACGGCCGGTCAGGGTGCATTGTATTCGTTGTAAAAGGCGATTTGTTCAAAGTGCGCACCGTCATACCGGCAGAAAAAGGGGGTATCCTGCCCGCCACCATCACGTTCGCAAAAGGCCTTGGCTAAGCTGCGCCTGCTGAACCTGATGGAAATAGCTGCGCAGCTTGGCGCTTTTTTGCGACGCGGCTTGGCCACCACAGGCGGCGGGCCGGTGCGGTTTCGGGCGCGCGATGGGCTTCAGCGTCGTTCACGCGGGGCTGCGGGTACAGGCGGGCGAGCGCGGCAAGCATTGCCACCGTGCCGAAACCATCCTGCCTGCCCTAACCGTTGCCATAGCCATATTCGCGCCGTCCAAGCGTAAAAGGATTAAACCGAAGAGGGTGGCGGGCTTGGCCGCTGTTGGCAGAGGCCAACGGTTGTCGCGCAGATTGGCTTCCATTTCCTGTTAGGTCTTCGCAGAGGCGCGGCGCGCTTTGCCTTCGTCCCGCGATTTGCAGGGATCCTGAATTGGTCCGATCAGGTCGGCGTTGGCGGTTTGACCGCTTTCGATGTGTCGAAAACGGCGCGTTCCATCTCGGTTGCGGATGGACCTTGTTGCTTTTCGCGCAAGTCTGGCGTTCGACGTCAGCAGTTCATTCGTCAGATCGTTGCATCGCGCACGGCAAGCGGCGCTTCGGCGCTGCGCTGGATGGGACCGCTGCGCAACCTGGGTTTCCACAGTGGCACGGTGTCACCGAGGGTTGGAATTAATCTGGTTACAGCGACTTTTTCGTTTTCCTGCACCAAGCGGATAGAGGGCAGGCGACTGGCATTTGTCACCTTTGACGGGTCAGCTTGAGGCATGCACACGGCGCTCCAGATCGTCACGCGCGGCCGCGGAATGTCACGCCAATTTCCTGCGCGACCATGCTTGATCCGCTCGGGCGCGGGGGACGTCGACTTGCGCTTGTTTGCGGGAATGGGTGGGTCGCGTCCAGCTCTGCCAGGCTTGGCCTCGCCTGCTGTATATAAAAAGGGCGAGTTCGTCATAGAACTGCAGCGTCTTTTTTCATTACAGCATATCAAGTGTTTTTGGATATCTTTAGGCAGGGTGTGCTCAATGGGTCAGCAGCTCGTCCGTGACGCGCGTCGATCTGACTTGAACCTTTTCGAACTTGGCGGTGAACTTGGCAAAGGGGGCGGCGCGACCAGCAGACGTTTCCCACCAGCTGCGTTCCACGGCGAACGTCAGTTCCGACACCGAAAAACGCGGATGGTCGTCACGATTATTGCGGGCAGGCTGTCAGCCGGCGGCGGCCAACCATTCCTTGTTCCGCACATCTTGCACATCGCTTGGCTGATTTCTGCAGTCAGCCTGCGCACCGGAGCCGAATACGATAATCGATTGCGTGTCGCCCATGTCGATCTCTGCCATTGCGGCTTTTGATCTCGGCCGATTGTGGCGCAATCTGCCTTTTTTCAAGCGAAAACGACAGCATCCGCGGGCGCCGGGGTCGGCCAGCACTTGGCGTTTACCTCATCACCAGCGCTACGGATTGGGTGCTTTTTCACGAACGGTACAGACATGGTTCAAGTATTCCTATGTTCTTGCGGGTGCGACAGATTAATTGACGGCGCACGCCTTCTCGGAAAGCCGCCGCGCAGCACGTCGATTTCGATGTTCAAGGGTCGTGTTCTTGTTTCAAAGCGAGATTTTTGGAGTGCGCCGCGGGCAAAATTTTTGTCCAGATCATCCAGCAAGGCCAGCAGATAATCGGCACGCGCCGTGCGCATCGCCTGTGCTGGCATATATGCAGCGAACTTGATCGTCGCGTCCGCGCCCCAAAAAGGTAGACCGACAAATATTTGCGGGCAACCCGGTCAGATCGGCGGCGTTCATCCTGTACAGTGCGGATCAGGGTGCGCGCCGGTGTTCCTGAAACTGTGGCCAGGCGGTCCCGCGCTTGTCGGTCGCCTGCGCGCACAATAGCGGTGTTCATCGCCGGCAAAGGTGCTTTTCGGCCTCGTCCACGGACACGGGCGACGCGACTCTGTTTTGAAAACTGTCCACGCCTTCCCATCCCTTTGGCGGTCGCGGATCGATGCCAAAAGCGGACACATGTAGCCCCATCGCGGCCAAGCCATAACAGCGACCGGGGCACCAGGCCGGGATCATTTTATAGGCATGCCAAGGCCACACCCGCACCGCGTGGAGCAGGGCTGGCGAGATTCTGCGCGCAGGGGCGGGGCGTTCAGGCACATGTTGCGCGCGTATGAGGCGCTTCGGCTTTAATCCTTCGCGCAGCATCCACGCAGGGCACCCGCGTCAACGCCGCTGCGCCACCAAGCCAAAGGGCAAGCCCTGAGCGCCGTCGTTCATGAAGGAACACCAGCGGAATGGGCGGGGATGAACCAAGAGCGTTGCCCGCCCGCTTTGCGGGGTCAACCTCTATGCGTTTTTGCACGCGGCTTCCACGCGGACTGACGCGTCTCCCGCCGGTGTTTGATTGCTGTATGTTTACCGCAAAGCGCTGTTGCCTGGATCAAAGCCCCCAAAGCCAGCCGGTGGACACGCCGAAACAGCAAAACGATCAGGGCAACATAGTGATTTTCTGAAAAACGGTGGGTTGCCATGGGGCGATATCTCCTGGTCCTGCGGCGGGTGCCGATGCGCACGGGCTGCGTCCAGTATCCTTTGCGAGCATTGTCACCCAAAATGCGAACAAACGCAAACAATCAGCGGCCAGCGTGGCGACAATGACTAGCAATCGACCCATCAGAAACTTCCTTTGTACGACATATAGTCGCCGTACCGGCTACCGACTAGGGTGTACGCAGGCAGTATGCCGGCGTTACGAGAGACGCTGGATCAGGTAGGGTCTCCGGTCAGATCCTCAAAGAAAATGCTAGGTGCTGTTAGTGGGTGGATTCACGCGCGGATTGCTGAGCTATGTCGTCGGGTGCAGGCGCGGCGTCGACGCAGTGCGGTCTCAGGCTTGGATTGCCATAAGCCGGGCTTGGGCTTGCGGGATGGTTTGCCGGTGGCCGGTCTTGTCGCCGGGTTCTTTTGGCAGACCGGCGCGACCGGAGCCGCCTTCCGGGGTTTTGCGCGTCTTTCGTTTGACGATTACGCGCGGGCTTTTTCGTTGACGGCGAGGTACCAGTTGGAATCCGCAATCTCAGGCCCAAGCTGCGTTCACGGACGATCTTGCGTTCAGCCTTTCGACCTCACCCGGTTTCAGCTCGCCCAACTGGAACGGGACCATAGCTGGTGCGGATAAGACTGTTGACTGACAGGTGGCACCGCTTCCATCGCGCGGGGCGAATTTCGCGGTTCTGCCTCGCGAAAGCCGACGTAAGCCAGGCGTTTGCACCCTGTTGCCGATCAAGCGATACCGTCATGGGCTGGAAAATCTCGCCATCGACGGGTGATGCCCTTGCGCAGCGGTTTCGAGCATACATAACGGTGTGGGCCGGCCATTCACCCGGCACGCGGTAGCGCCGCAAGCCAGCCGTTCGATGCAGTTCCCAAACGGCGTTTTGACCTCGCCGTCAATGGTCAGCAGCAACAAAACCCTTCGGAGTTTTTAAGGTCAAAGTCGGACCGACGCTCATGACGCGTGGCATGTCTTCGGGCCAGATTCATCAAAGATCGTGCCGCGGCCTTTTTCGTCGCGATGGTGGTCAACCAAGCCCCGTGGGCTTGTGGTACAGCCAGACGCGGGGTGGTTCGGGCTCGCCGACGGGCTTGGCGATCCCACGGTGATCGCATCGGCAGGCGTTCCACGGTTCAACGCGGGCCGAATCGATCTGGCGCGCCGTTTTGACCCGCACGCGGCCGGCCTCGATCATGAACGCTCGGCCTTCGCTGCGGCTGGCAAGGTCCGGCCCACGGACAGGGACTTTGGCAATACGGTTCACCGGGTGCGGGTGCCGGATTCGGGGGCTGGGAGGGTGTAATTCTTCGCTCATCCACAGCGCTTACCCTGTTTCCTGCCGCTTTGCGAAAGGGCGCCGTTTGCGGCATGAGACATGGAATGAGCTCTTTACCTCTTTATATGTCCCATCGCATTAGAACAGGCCCGCGCCGCAGCTGCCCCGCGGTTGAAGTGCCCGTGGGTGCGGTTCATCGTCGCACCTGGATGGGGCACTGTCGTGGCCCAGGCTGCAAACGCACGGCTGCGAGTGAATGATCCGACCGCCCACGCCGAGTTTGCTGGCCATTCGCGCCGGGCCTGTGCCGCGGCGGGGTCCGAAACGCTGGCGGGCACGCGCTTTATGTGACGCTTGAACCCTGCGCGATGTTGTTTGCTGCCGCGATCTCGGGCGGCGGCGGGTGGCGCGTTGTACTACGGCGCGATCCGACCCTAAATCAGGCGGAGTGGCACAGGGCGCGCGGGTGTTTTACCATGCCCAATGCACCACGCCCCGACGTCTATGACGCCACGCAGCCGCCCGAGAGCGAGAGCTGCTGAAGGGACGTTTTTTTGCTGCGAAACGAAAAGGATAAGCGCCATGGCCCAACGGGATGAACTGAGCATTTTTTCGTGCGCGACGCCGTTGACGGCCAGCAATCCCGCACCGAGATTACTGCCGCTCTGGCCCACGCGGGCTGGGCAGCGGCAGAGGTGCAGGACGACCCTGGAACGGATGGGGACGAGATGCCGTTTTTCTCTCCGCCCGTTCCGCGCCCCGTGGCGCGGTGTCTGCACGAGGCATTCTTTACCCTATGCGCTGACGTTTTGCGTTAACTGATTCTTTTGGGCATTCAAATTCTGTGGTTTGTTGCAGGCGCTGGTCGATCTGGGCCTTTTGCCACGGGGAGGCGGCAATACGGCCGATCCGCTGGGGCGTTGCCGTGTTGATATGTGACTGCGCGCTGTACTGTGGCTTGGACGACCTGCGGGAGCGGCCGGAAAACTGAGCGCGCGACCTGGCGCATTACCGGTCCGCGATCCGCAAATGGATGATCTACATCTGGGCTGCTCTTTGGCTGCGCTGGACCCTGCTCGGGAAATGCAATGCCACGATCTATGCACTGCTGACCAGGTGATACTGACGCTGCAATTTATCGTTAAGGCAGCTGGTGGTACTGGTCGTGGCGGGGGGCATATTTCGTTTTTATGTGCGGGACCTGCGCGAAGAGGCCTGCGTGAATAAACTTGCTACTGTTCTGCATGTGCTTGCTGGTCGGCGGCAGGCCATTGCGGTGGTTTGATGGTGGTAGGTGGACCAAAGCAGGCGCGACTGGCGCGCGAGCGACAAGCAGAGCGCATCAGTGACTGCGGATTCCTTCGCAGTCATCTCATTGGCATCGGCCACCGCGCAAGCGCTGCCCCAGACCCTGACGGTATGACACCTTATTGTCCAGCACGGCTCCACAGCCTGCACGATATCCTAACCAGTGGCGGTCCTGCGAAGCGGGCACCTATGTGTACGCCGTTTTCAGTGACACCGCGTTCGAGGTTGTACGACGCTGGCCCTGAAACCCGCAAAAGGCGACGCAAAAGCTGAGTTGATCCAAGGCAACATCGCCCTGCGCGCCGACGGACACCCTCTGCTTTTACCGGATCGTTGCCGTTTCTATCGATTAGGGATTCCTATAGCGTGATGGCCTTGAGCACTTCGTGCTCGATCACGTCCCACGCCGGGCGAAACGTCGACCAGCACCCGAGCCGATTGCTCTAGCGCGTCAAAGGCGATAGTTGGCAGGGGATCACGGTTTGAAGTCGAATTACCGCTTGGCCGCATAGGCCGCGCCGGCCATAATCCATTAGTGAAATTGTCCGCCGCGCTCAGGATGCCGATGTCGGGTTTTTGGTTAGTCGCCCATCAATCCATATCCGCATATATCCGGTATCCGCCCGACACATAGGACCTGTGACCCTTCGCCCCTGATCATAAAGCCGATTTTCAGCCCCCATAAGGACCGGACCCCGCGTCCCCATTCGACCGAAGAGGAATGGCCGACGCCGGCACCATCGTCACGTCAACTTGCCGCAGCGGATCGTGCCCCCGCCTTGTTGAAGCCCGTGGTGTTTTCCACGCCTTGCCGGCGCGAAATACCCCATCAGTTCAACCATGCCCGCAAACGGCGCACCGGTTTTTTCCGCGACCATCTTGAGCGTCTTGGGTGTGGTCGAAATGCCGTGGGTCACCAGGATTTTGCGCACGCCGGACAGTGCGGCATCGCTGCTGCGCGTCGTCCAGCAATCGGGGTTGCCGGTGAGCCAAGGTCGATCAGTAGAATCTGATCTCCGATCTCGATGCGAAAGCTTTGCCGTGGCCTAGCCAAGATGAATTCCATTTTGGTCTCCCTTTTATGTTGGTGTCATTTCGCGGACATGTCGCGTGTTTGGTGCGATGGTCAGCCTTCCGGCTGGAGTTTATTTGGCAAATTGAAGGATTTCAACCGAGGCGCGATCAAGGGCTAGAAGCAGTTGGCCAGGACTTGCGGGGCGGGGCAGGGGGCGAAAACGGCAACCCATCAGATGAAGGAAGCGCCCATGTCCATTTGACGAGATCCACAGCGGCCACGGGTGGCGAAAACTGGCCCGACATTCAAGGTCGAACCCGACGCCTTGCCCGCGGCTTGGGCGCAAGAGTTCAACCATATCTCGGCTTTATCGAGCAGCTGAACGTAAGTCGATGTCCGACGGGGTAGAGCCGATGACATCCGTTAACACCTCACGGTGTTGAAAAAAGCGCTGAGGACGTGGTGCGCGATGGCGACAGCAGGCCAAAGTGCTGGCCAATTGCGCCCGATTGTGTGCGTGCAAGGGATTTTTTGCGTTCCGAAGGTGTTGAATAATGGCTGATTTTTGAAACAAACTTGGGCCTTGCCGAAGGCACGTGACGCGCTGCGCAAGGCGATGTGACCTCGGGCCGAGCCTAAATACCGGCGGCATGTTGACCGCCATCGAAGGGCGCGGGCGCGCTGAATGCGCATTTCGTGCACCACACCGGTTGATCTTGCGATGGATCAGGCCAAGGGCGGGCAGGCATGCCGCGGATCCAAATTCCGGTGATGCGCCTGCGATGGTGTGAGTTTGCCAATCGGCATTTCAAGGACCTGATTCTGCCACCAAAGGGTGTGCCGTTCGGCAGGCCGGCTCGCGATCCTTGAAGGCTTTCGTGCCCGAGTTATGAAGCACCGTGTGCAAAAACCTGCTGGATAGTGGCGCGGTGATGTCTGGGCCAAGCTCAACATGGATTGAATTCGCGATGGGCCTCGTCGAATGAAACCTCCGTTTATGGCAATGCTGTTGAACCCTTGGCGGTCGGTCCGGCGATTTGACAACTTGCGCTGCGGCCCGGCGCTTCGTCTTCGGGCGGGTCCGGCGGGCGGCTGTAGCAAAAGCCGACCTGTGTCTTGGCGGGCAACCGGCACCGATTTACGGGCGGTTCCATCCGCCAGGCTCGGCCTTTTACCGCACCGTCGGGATCAAGCCGACCTATGGGCGCTGTTTCCCGCTGGGGCATTGTGGCGTTTGCCCTCTTCGCTGGATCAAGCGGGGCCAAAATGACCAAAACCGTACGCGACGCGGCAATCATGTTGGGCGCTATGGCCGGCGGTTGGACGCCAAAGGACAAGCACCTTTCTGCCGGCTGGCCGTGCCCATTTTCGCCGAAAGCGGCGCTGACGGGGACATTCGGGGGCAAAAAGATCGGTATCCCGCCGCGAATACCGCTCATTGATGGCATCCCCGCAGAAATCGATAAAACTGTGGCAGGGACGGTATTGCCATGCTTGCCGCGATGCCGGGCGAAGATCTTCGGATATTTCCTTGCCGCGCACACGAGAAAATACGCTTGCCTGCCTATTACCGTGATCGCGCCGGCGGAAGCCCTCGTCGAACTCGCCCGCTAGACGGGGTGCCGCTATGGCCCACCGCGCCAAAGCTGGACCCAGCGGCGACGGCATCACGGAATGTATGAAAAGACCGCGCCGAAGGGTTCGGGGCCGAGGTGCAGCGCCGGGTTATGGTCGGTACCTATGTGCTAAGCGCGGGGTTCTATGACGCTTATTTACAATCGGGCACGCAAGGTCCGTACCTTGATCAAGAAAGATTTCGAAGACGTTATTTTGCAGCTAGGTATCGAACAGACCTGACACCAACCACACGTCGGCGGCCCCTTTGGGGCTGGGCGAGATGACGGATGCCGATCCGGTTTGGCGATGATTCTGAAACACGTCTTTACGGTCACCGTGACCTCGCGGGCTGGCCTGGCATCGCGCTGCCGACCGGCATCGCGACAAAGGGCTTGCCCCTTGGTTTGCAAAACTGATTGGTCTCGCCCATGGGAAGAGGCCGATCTACTGTCTACCGCCTGATTTGCGCTAGAGCCAGGCGGCCGGCTTTGTAGCCAAGCCGCAAAAATGGTGGTAAACCCCCGCCCGATTAAACACAGAAGCAGATTAAAGCAGGGTCCGATTGATGATACGTTGTTCAATTGTTGCAGCCTTGGGGCTCGCCTCTCGGGCCTTGCCAACCCGCGGTCCCCGACAGTGGACGGGGGCGTCGGTTTCGGACGGTTCAGTTCGATTTCCGCGCAAGCGCAGCGGGATTACGCACTGGCAGGCCGGGGCGGTGTGCAAGTATGCCGGCACCAGCCACTGTGGATGCCACGCCGCTGGATGCCGGTCAAATGACGCTCCCCCGCGGCTACGCAGCTGCAACGGGGCGTATTCTGCGGATTGCCACCGCGCCCCGGTGGTCGGGAGCAAACGGATGGCCGCGACCAAATTCGGGCGTCGGCACCGGTCAAACGCCAGCCGTCGAAACCCTGCGCCACCGGTGCTGGGGGCAGGGGGGGATAATCGCAGAGAACAACTTTGACCCGCGGTGGCCGATGAGCGCAGTATCGAAGGGGATTGCGGCCCGCCATCGCGGCCGCACATCGTGCGCCATACCGTGTGGTTTGCAGGCCGAGGCGCTTTTCCGGACGCGGCCCGACGCCGGCCCCTAATATTCGTAGCCTACGCATTGGCAGGGAATTCCCATGCCGTTGGCACCGCGCAATATACCCGGTCGCGGTTCAACAAGAACGCAAGTTTCGCCGGCGGGCCTGCGCCACGTATTTCACCACCCCGAATCAAGCGCAAGATTCGGGCCTTTCTTGGAAGCGCCTGGGCGGGCCTTACCAAAGGAACCCGATTTGGCATGGGGACCCCCTGACGGGCGATGGATATGCCTGCAAAACTTGGGGAATCCCAACCCCTACCGCAAAGGGGTTGCAGGGCTAGGCCTTGATGGTTTGGCACCGCCCGCTGCACTGTGTAAAAATTCTTTCCGGGAATCATGGGGCCCGGCGGCCGGAACGGGCTTTTTTGCGGCCCTTCTTTGAATTCGTGTGCCACTATTTACCCGCCAATGGGGGGACAAAAGCGGCGAAGGGCGGGCCCTGGTATTCTTCTCTTTTTTTTTTGT
>Ga0163217_1090106_pt1 | contig 11992 bp, 7 predicted proteins | sample SynspAceP_FD_185933 | JGI IMG/M metagenome (GOLD analysis project Ga0163217, IMG submission 185933) | Saline lake microbial communities from Ace Lake in Antarctica - Synechococcus sp. Ace-P (PacBio error correction) | ecosystem: Environmental > Aquatic > Non-marine Saline and Alkaline > Saline ... | reverse complement strand
AAGGGTGGGAAAAGCGAGTTCTTGGCGTGACGACTTCTATGAAGGATTCGGTAATATATTTATTCAATAGCTGGGAAATTTTTCTTGCCAACAAGGTACCCCAGAGTACGATGGACTTTTCTCAAACACTCTCAAGATACTTTTACGCCAGAATTTCCGTTGATGATTCTCAGAGGGAAAAGCTTGGCATCCACCAATTCCCCCGGTGCATTTCTACCTCATGCTTTGAACTAGCAGTTCGATGGGCAGCGAAGAACCTGGATCTTCTATTGTTTGTGGCTAACTTTTGAATCAACGAAGCTGACAAATATTTATTACCGTCATTATAAACGAGCATTCAAACTTCTAGCAGAGTGGATTAACGGATAAAAAAAGCCTTAAATAAATTCTTAGCGGCTATCAGAGAATACAAAGGGCTATGTGGAATGAAAGCCGTGAACTGTCTAGAGGAAATACTCAATAACCGATATTCAGTGGTAAGAATTGGCTATTCGATCCAATGTATGAGCTTAAATCAAATGACGTAGAGTTTTGAATTCAGAGTACGAGAACTCGAATTCCATTGGCCTATCAAGAATACAAAGAACAGCTGTTGCTTTTTACGGTTCATCAACCATGCGTTTGTGGAGTGATTTTGCTCGGCATTTCCGCGATAAAGACGGAATCAACCTAGGTTTCGGTGCGCCACACTAGAAGCTTGTTGTGTACTATTTGAGCGCATTATTTTGCCGACACAAACCACTTCTCTTTGGTCATTTATGGCAGGTGATAAGACCGGTGATAAACGGACATCGTAACCACTGGAAGCAACAAAGTAGTCGAACTGTATATTGAAGTTTACTACAAAAAATAAGATCGGCCACTACCGGGCATCCCAGTGACCTTGATCAGTATTAAAATTTGCAGTCCGTCGCAATCCAAATGGCGCAGCACAAATCGAAAAAACCAATATTCAATGTGGCTCGATTAGCAAAACTCGACCTAAACCATTCAATATTCTTGGACTTGGTTTTCCACCGCTGCTAACAAGGCATGGGAAATAAAAGAAAACCTATTTTGAAGGTGATAAATTACCACTTGAATAATGAAAGCTTATGATCTTTGGACCAAAGCAACTATGGAAACGGGAAGGTTTTATTTAATAAGGAGTAATATTTTTTATAGCTCATTCAGAGTGTATATAAAAAAATTATATCTAAAACTCAATGACGTTTAGTTACATACACCCTAGACGGCCTAGTTAGCACCGTAATGCTAAAAGGCTAAACGTCATGATTAATATTCTTTTTTTCTCACCCCAAAAGACATACAAGAATGGAAAATTGACCAATCAACTAGATGTGGTAAAAAAACGTTCACTTGAGCGTTTTTTATACGATAGAAAGGGGGGGGAAAGAAAAGCACATATGAAACTGTTTTTAAGCCAAAGCAACAGCAACATCAAATATCCTCCATACTTCTATCCACCAACCGTTATGACGACGTAGCCAAAGATAACACGGACCACCTGCTAATTAGCAGAGCGACATAATATTTACCAAACCACTGTCTATCACTACGACCGTCCATAACTGGAATTTAATCAAAACATCCATATTAGTAGGGATCAGCTGACTGAGTTAAAGCTAAGAAAAACCAAGGCAATTTAGGATCAAAACAAGCAATTTCATAAAACCATCACGAAGCAGCCAAAAAGAAAAAAATCCCAATAAGAAGATCTAACTTCCTTCTACATTAATTTCTTTTCCCTTGCCCAGCATAACGCCATGCTTTTCAGCCCTAACCCAAGCAAGATACACTCACCTAGAACGGTCAATTACAGAGAATTAGATCTTGATGTTTAGCCATCAATATCGCGAGGCCCTGCAAGGGTTAGAAAGCCAGAAACCGATCCCTAAACCATGCGTGATGGCCGCCAATACGCCATGTAAAACGGCGACTGAGAGACAGACACTCGAAATAAACCGCTAAGCTTGTCCGGAGGGAATTAGCCCCCATCACGCAAACGGAACCCCAAAGAAGCCAAGGTTAGAATCATATTATCCTCAATTTAATATATTATTTGACGTCGGAGCGACGTGTGAAATTATGCAGCTATATTATCGAATCTGGCACTAAAAAACGAACTACTTAGTAAAAAAACAGTCAAATAAAAAAACATTTATGTGTATTGACCTTTATGAAAAAAAAGCAGTATAAAATTCAAACAAACACCAGAAATCTCTATTATCTTATGTATAACAGTGTCTTAAATAAACACAAAGGCGAAAACCGTAAGGCTAAAAAAGCTGTTGCAACGCTGACGTTGGAATTAAGATTCATACAACTCCCCGCAGCATTCTCGCTTGACGGCTTAATATCTCTCAGCCAGTAATGGTTGTACGGCCTAAATAGGCAAAATATGTTTTACGGCGCAATCACTGCATTTAATCACTCCTCATTTCGTTCTGGTCAACAGGACGAAGACGCTTTACGTAATATTGTTCGCTGGCAAATCGATCAAGTATCAAATGCTTTTGTTCCTGTTGGTACACTGGAGAGCTCAACCTTAAGCGAAAATGGAACACAAACGCGTGATTGAAATCACTAGTACAAAGAAACAATAAAGCGGTTCCTGTTCTGGCTGGCGCGGGCTCAAACAACCTGTTTTGAAGCGTGAATTACTCTGAATCGCTTATTCAAGCAGGGCGGACGCTACTTTACATGTTGCGGGTTTATACAACCGTCCAAACCAAATTGGCCTCTACGAGCACTGTCAATACGTGCAACGATTAACAGCAAAACTTACCAATATTCTTTACAACCACCCTCCACGTCGGTTGTCGGTTGGAATGGTTACACTGGCTCGCTTGCTGAATTGCCAAGAAATCATCGGTGTCAAGATGGACAGGTATTTAACTCGCCCATTGTAACGTGCACTTTGATCAACAAACCGTTTTCAATTTTTTAAGCGGAGACGGACTTACCGCGGTTCTTATAATGTTGGTGGCGGCACCGTGCATTTCTGTCACATTCGGAACGTTTGCACCAAGGAGATTGTAAGAGCTACAAACGCCTATGCCGTGAAGGAAAAATACGCCGAGGCAGCGGCAAACTGCAGACAAAACTGTTTGCCTTACAAAACGCCCTCTTCATAGAACCTAAATCCCGCTGGACCAAAATACGCCATGTCGTTACTGGTCTTGCAGTGATGATGAATGGCCGTTTGGCCTATGGGCATTGCAAGACAGTACAAAAAGCAACCATTCGCCTGTTATGGAGAACAAGAGTTAATCTAGTTGACCAAGATAGTTAAAACTAAAAAGCCTGCAAAAATTGCAGGCTTTTGAGTATAAAATAGGAATTTCAATTCGTGAATCATTTAACGATTTAGCCAACCGAACCACATAAAGTAAAATAACGCACCTTACGGTTTGCCGTGAGCAAAAGGACCCTAAAAAACTGCCTGAAACAAACAGAAGCTGAAAGGTAACCACAACAAAAGAGGCCCTACTACCCCGATCACGATACTTTAACCACTCTAAACCAAAACCAGCCCCTTTTACGAACTGAACCAGCTAACCAACACCGCTACGCACCAATAACTAAAAAAGCGGAAAATCTCCATAAAATATCCTTATACTGTGCAATTTATTAGGCTTCTACTTATCACTATTCATTTTTTAAACCTCACAACAAAGCCGCTCACTTCTGTGCAACACTGACCCGTTAGTCTTTTTCCCGCCACTTTTTGATCATGAAAAATCATGCTTTTTACAGAATCTTGATACAGTGTCTTTTTGTAGAGAAGATTCTTTCAGAAAGCCCTTTTAAACACGGTACGTTCAGTTTCGATGAGGGAAATCTAAAATGGTAAGGTACATTTTGTAGGTGGTGAAAAAGGCGTGTCCGGAAAATCTATGACGGCCCGCGTCTTAGCCAATTCTATATTGATAATTGATCAGCCATTCTTAGGCTTTGACTGGACAGCTCGCACAGTACTTTTCCGCGTTTTTACAGTGAGTTTGCCTCTCCATTTTAATTGGTGAGGAAGGACCAGTTGGGACGGCATGTTGGCCGCCATGAAAATACCCTTGATCGTATTGATCATTGATCTAGCCGCGCAAGCGGCGCAAGCCATTAGCAAGTGGATTGAAGAAACAGGATGATTTTTTGGGTGTTAGATGAAATGGTACCAAGTTTGTCCTTTGGCATGTAGGATGATGGTGCAGACTCTGTCTCTCTATTAGACGCTTTGCTAGGAGCGTTATACTCAACCTTCTGTAGATTTTGGTCGTGGTACAAAAATCTGCGCGAGGCAACAGATTTTTTCCTCGTTTAAAAGTCAGATATTTATAAGGAAAGCCGTTGGGACGGGAAGCCTTGATCATTGAGTTGCAAAAACTGCAAAGTAAGTTTAACACAAAAAATTGACTTTAATAACAAGCAGCTTTTGGGCCGTCGCAAACGATACAGGCATCATTCAACATTGCTGAGCGGTCAAGGCGTATGAAAGTTTGGCTACGTAAAACAGCTACGTGCAATTAGAACAACTAGGTTGCGTCTTTTATCACTCTTTAACTAAAAAAGCCACACAATGGTTGCGCTTTTTTAGTGTTCTATCTGCTATCAGTAATTAGGTCCAATTTATCTGTATTGATTAAACGCGAAGCGCACACAAGATCACTCAAAATACTTATTCTTGCAATCCATGTACTTATTTGCCCACACCTATTTTCTTTAAACGTAGAGTAGGCGAGTCGATAGTCAGACGATCCTAAGTTCCCCTCGCGATACCACGTTGCTTCACGACAAACAATCGTAGTTGCTTTAATGGGCTGCAAAATTTACGCGGCCATTGACCATTTACCACAATACGCACGCCATTTGCAGCAAACGTTTCTCTGTCTCGTAGTCAGGTTATCATTAAGCCACCAACATACAGGAATAGTAATGTTGCTGTGCTGATCTCTTTCTAGATGCGCAAAGTCACGAATGCCAACCATACAAATTACCGTCGACACCTACCGCTGATAAGCTTAACACGGACTATGGTTTCTTCAATCGTTTCAAATTGACCGGCGTTGTCGAGCATAATACTCATAATAGGGTCGATACGTGCTTCTTAAGGCGGCCTTTAACTTGAAACGACGGCCCTTCGACAGGAATTAAAATCCGTCAAGATTTATGTCCGTATTTTAAGCAGGCAATAACCGTATCTTCAAATCGTCAACGCCGCCACACCAGCACGCTCAAGCTCTACGATAGTGCGCATAAATTAATGCATTGCCGTAGCCTGATCTGCAAATCGGCTAATAATAGGTTAAAACGCGCAACACGACCAATTCTAGTCGCTTGCTCTGTAACTCGCTAGCGTGATCAGAGCAAAACTGGCGCTGCCAATACTGAAGCGACCGCTACAGAGCCACCTAAAATTACCCACTTCAAAGCAAGATCTGCAGCAATACGAGCCGAACATCGGATTCAAATGTAGACGCAGTGTAATAAAACACTTATCACTTACTAACAAGCTCGGAAAAATCATTAGCGCAAAATCATTGGCTGGGAAAGGTTGTTGCCATAAATCTACTCCTAAAAATGTCACTAGTTTCATGTACTCTAAATGGCGCGGTATATAACTCTCCTTGGGGGTGTTTCTTCATTATATTCCAAAACCAATTGGTTAGGGTTTTGTAACTTGATTACAAAAAAATAGGCGTGAAAAAAATATCAATAAAAGCAAGGCATTTTCTACTTTTTTACTTGTAAACACTCAGGATCCACTTTTTTGTACAGTGAAAACAGTGACAGTAACAAACTCTAGGGATAACATACTGCCCCAGCAGTTCCCCCATTGCAACCCTTTTATATTCTAATCTTATTGATAAATGTTTAAGGCTCTCGAATGAACGCTTGGTACCTTCATCTGTTTTCTATCGGCATTAGCTGTTTCATCGCTTTACCAACCAAAATATATCCTAAAATGCAAACAACAATGCGCCATCCACCACAAGGGTCCGGTCGTCATCTCCTTACTAACTGATTCTTGCCGGTTTAAAAATGCTTGGCGATGAAACCGCATTAATTCATTACCCAGGTGGTGGCTGGAATAGACTTTAATCAGCTGCTATTAAAAGGTATGTTAGGTTTTCTATTGTTTGCTGGGTGCGTTATAGAATCGATCTCGCTGCGTTTAAAACGCCAACGCTGGGAAATTCAACAATATTGGTTTTATTCTCCACTCTGGTTTTCTACTTTTATTGTTGGCTATTTAAGCTTCTATCTGTTCGCTCTATAAGCTTTCCTTGTGCATTTCATCTATTGCTTACTTTTCGCGTGCATTTGATCAGCCCTACCGACCCATTGCTGTATTGGCGATCATTAAGGCAGATGAGCGCACCGCAAGTATTTCGATTCAAGTTGAAGGAGAGTCGCTCTTCAACGAGGTGTTGGTTTGGTTATTTTTCACCACAATATTTGCCGTTGCTTTTTATGGCACAGAGGCCAGTTTTCCAGGAAATTGCTGAGCTATTTTTAGTCGATGCGATTGGTGATCGTATTTGGTCTTGTCATCGCCGTTGTTGGTCACTTTGTCATCATCAACTGCAAGGGACATTAAATACGCGCTTACTTGTAAACGCTGACCATTTCCTCTGCGGGTTTTGCTCTCGCCCAATTATCTGGGAAATTTCAGGTGCATTTGGCCATGGGACCAGCGGCATTCCTCTCGGTAATATTACGCGAGCGAAAGCTCTAAAAGGCGCGGCCCAAGATGGCACTCGTTTATGTAAAAGACTTCTGGCATTGCAACAGCAGCTTCTTAAATGCTTTGTTTGTTCCTCATCATCGGTATGTGATTGTTACCATTACCATTATCATGGGGGAAACTCATTGGATTAGCTTAGATTATGGTCCCCGTGGTTCTTCTGGCTCGCTTTATCAGCGTGGAACGGGCCTTATCTTGTTTTCAAACGCTACCGCCAATACGATAAGCATTCAGTGAAAATCTTAACATTGGGGTGTTTACGCGGCGGACTTGCTCTCGCAATGGCGGCGGCCATTTCCAGCCAACCCAAAATTAAAATGAAGGGTTTAGATCTACATGACATTATGGTCATTCCATCACCTACGTGTCGTTATCTTCTTCAATCATAGTACAAGGGCTCACATTTTCTCCTGTTGATAACAAAAAAGCATTCAAAGCCGCTGAGAAAAAGCGAAACAACGCTAAACAATTACTCGTATTACAAAGCAGAAAGGCCAACATCATGTTGCCTTTCTTGTTTTCAAATACGTCTTTTAATAAAAATGTTCTTTACTTTTCGATTCACAGAAAAAAATAGCGCCATCATCATAAACACTTAAATGGTTTCGCGTAATTAAAAGCGTTTCTTCATCGTCATATAAAAAAGCTTCTTTGGCTTTCCATTATAATATGTCTTTTCGGTATGCCGCTTTTTCCATCTAGGCATGAGTACTACTTTTGCACTTTCAAACACATTCAGATTCAAGACACAACACCATGGGCCGTATTATAAGTAGGATCTCATTTTTAAAAATCTTTGAGAAATCCACCCCGTAAATATCGTTCAACTCTAGGCTTTTTCAAGGTAGGTTAACGGATTTACTTTCTTTGCTTCGCGTTAAAGTAATCAACGCTTAAAAAAATAAAAAGGAACAATAAACAGCCCCATACTTCAATGGGCTTAAAAATAATAAGGTGTGAGTGGTGACTTGTCTTTTTTCCAGTTTCTGAATCAACATGAATAACACCATCACGATTATTAAAATAGGCAGCCAAATCATCAACCAACAAGAATCGCTACCGCAACCAATGCCATGACTTTCACCCATCGATTGTCGCTATAGGAAACCTTCCCCCATGAAATAATCAACGAAAAGTTGAACATCAGCAAAGGCTTGCGAAGAAAAATTAGCAGGAACGACCCAACCTTTTCCTTTCCAAATTGCTAACATCGCCCACACCTTATTATAACTACATCGTCCAGTCTTAATGCCTTTCTAAATATCAGGCAGGCTTTAAATATGTCCAAGAACACTAATAGCGGTTTAAATAATATTTTTCTTCGAGTCAATTGAAAGAGCAAATACTTGGTTTTGGGTGTTCGTTTTACTTTAAGCGATATATCAACACTGACTAGTTCTCTAGGTCCGCTCCTTAAACTATATGAATGGAGGCATATAACAGACCATCGTTAAACTTTGAAAGAGTTACAGAAAAGAAACAGTAACTTTTATTATCAACACTTAGCGATCTCTTTCGAATTAAAGGTTCATGAACCTGATTAAACCAACTGGCTGACAAGCTTGCACCATGGTTGGAATAAACCATCTGATTTGCAAAACTCGCCTGCTTACATAGAACGTATTTGATAGTGAAACTCACCTTACCGCTGGAATAGTCTGCCAAACGCCCAGAGATATGAATCATGCCCCATCTAAATCGCATAGAAGTCATCCACTTCTGTATTCAATTAACGGAAAAAAAAAATGGGCAAATCGCATAGAAAGGCAATCGCTGGACCTCCAAAACCAAGTGATATCTGCGTAAACGTTTTTTCTAATCGTTGCTTGAGTTAAACGCGTAGCTGTTGGAGACAATGACTTCTGCCCAAAGTTATTCTGGAACGATGGCACTTTCCCCTTTGGCTAGTCACCAACACAATTTTCATTAACCCGCCAAAATAATTGGCGACCAACAATGGGCATTCAACTGAAACAGACGCCTCTTTAGTTGTTTGAAAATGTGCTTTTTTTGCAAATCAGCAGTCCATTAATAAATATTCACGACTTGGCGGAAACGGACGTAGCACAACCGTTATTACCAGCCTCATCAATACAATCAAAAAACATTACGATACTTATTAGCTCATTTTCCCCCCTTTGAACTATCTCGCCCTTTTCGGCTGAACATCTAAACGGTGGTTTTACTATCAAAATCAAAGTATTTGGATTTTTCACGAAGTTGGACGAAAGTAAAGGTTTGTAGCTCATTCGCGCTCGACCTAATGACACCATATTCTCTTCTTAATGGCCGACCAATTTGCCCATTGGCCTGAGTAACTTTCAGCGGTTAATTCAAAACTCCGTCATCACTTCAGATAAATTCGCTGGTAATGCCTGAGTTCCGGACTGTTCTAACAGTTGCTTACGCTTATTACTGACCGTTTGTTAATTGGCGTAAGGTTCATTTTGCCTCACCCATTTGTCTTTCCTAATTGCTCAAACGTTTCTTTAAGAGGAAACATCCGTAACTATCAAGCACATTTGACACTTTAACCCTCAATATTTGCTAAAGGAATCGGACCGGGTAGGAAACACCTATACCTCGTCAAAACTCTTTTAGTTTTATCGGCGGCAGGATTGTCCATAAGTCAAAAACTAATCACTTTCGCTGCGTTGAGATAGTTACCATCTCAAGCCTCGCTCTAAGTCCTTGAGCAATTACGGTAATCAAATAACTCTTTGCCCATTTTTGTAATGACTCGTCTCCCGATTACTTTCACGCATTCAAACGTTGCGGTCAATACGAGCAAGCACAGAATCACAGGGTCTCTCATGCGGACGTTAATGTATCCATCGATATTCCCGCGTTAAAAGCGAAACGTCTAACACCAGTACCGATCCCTTAACCCTCGAAACTCGACATCCCACCCGGAGCAAGCCCACTGACATAGATCAACAAAAAAACATATTCGATGGTCTGATCAAAAGGTTATTATTCGCCTCTTCTTTTTGAAGAAAACAAACGGGAACGATGGTTTTAAATCTTGAACTGGTTTTTGCCTGACGCTTCTGCCTTTACCCAAACCCGAAAAGAGCATTGCCACCGATAAAAAATTCTTCTACGATCTAATCTTACTGTTCAAACTTGCACGGAGCTTTTAAAAGAACAATCCTGGTGTAATTCCAGAACTGAACAGCATTCACTCACTAGAGCTCGTAAGGAGGCTTTAACCCACGACTCGATAAGGATGGATCCTGGTCTGTGTCGAAGCCCACTTCTTCAAATATAAACCAACCTCGTAGCCGTCGAAAATGCACAACGAACCCGGAAACATTAAGTTTAGCGCTTGTCATCCTTTAGAAGAATTCGGAACCCCTTCTTTTTTGGGATTAGTGGTGGCTTGACTAACAAAGAAAACTCTGCACTCTCTTACCCTGCTCGCCGGGTGACATATCAATATAGCACCCGAACATAACGTCCCTTAATCCACTAACTCCTTCTTCTGCCTATCGCGTTAACCCCCCAAAACTGGTGTCTTCACGTAACATTTTTTGCGTACCGTTATTCATACGCACCGTGATCAATTGCCATTGTTCGTAGTCATTACTGAGACGTATGCCAATGACTTTTTTCCGAACATTACATTTACGGGCTTTTTAATTTAGTTTTTGACCCCGCCTGCTAGCCCTTCTGCATTTGGAGCGATAATGTAATTAACAGGCCTTGACTCGCCCAGTTTGGATGTTAGGAGCATCCAGCCGGCCACATAATAGCAACAAAGAGGCACTAAACCAAAATGGAGGTTTGAGCGTACACGTCGAAGGTTTTTCCGACATTTCTTGTTTCTTCCAATCACTCTTTTTTCTCCTGTGGACGACGGCATTAACTGAGCCCTCGGTTTTTATCCCATAATAATCGTGGATCAAATACCATGGCGGGCCACATAGTTAAAAATTGATGACTGACGTAAAAGACAACACCGCCGGACCCGGTAAGATCGACATTAATTCCCCCATTTGAACCAAGCCCGTCAATACACCACGACAAAAATATCAAATCATCGACCAGCGCCCCACAAGCTCAGTTAATACGATACAAGCGTATTTTTTTGCAATCGTTTCTCGGCTCTGTAGGGTAATAACATTTTTGCCAAACACAGCCACTTAACGACAGCATCTTACCAAAGGATCACCCACGCTGGGCTTTTAAAAATATTTACCAAAGCCACAGGGTACGAACCTAAAGACCACATAGTAAAACGCCACCCATTGAATAGTTGAGGGGCTCATTTTCCACCTAAAAAGGGTCGCTGCATATGGGAAAAGACATTCGCGGGAATAAAAACATAATCACGGACGCAAATAAGAAAGGGCAATCGTGCCGTTTTAAAAACTGTGTGCGTCGACGGCTATCGAATCGAGTGACCGCAGCGCTCAATGAAACGCAGTTACCAAGCAGGGTTGCACCACAAAAAATGAAACATTCCAATTAGCTCTTGTTGTTTTGCGGTTATTGGCTTTGCTAATGCTGATTTTTTCCAAACCACGGGTGGTTTAAAACAATCAGATGATCTGGACCATGACCTGTCCCAATTGATTCCAAAACCAAACGACGGATCAACCAAGCTAATGGTTTTTTAATAACAAACAGCCACATAAGCCACAAAAAGGCCCAAAAAACGGACAGGCCCTAACTCAATATCTGCCAAAACTGTCATTTTTCACTAACGCAAAACCAAAAGTAACCCCCGACCAAAAAAAGACATCAACCATCAAACCCACGGCTGAATACAATTAACCCAAACGAGTGGAAATTAGCCGCTTTTATTCTGCCATGCTCAACATGATGGATATCCAAAGGACCATACTAGGGAAAAATGGGACGGGCTTTAAACAGGGTAGCCAATAGGAAAAAAAAACAAAACAGCCGGCCAAAAACTTAATTAATCGCACTTAATTATCAAAAATTAATCCTGATTGGATCAAATTTTACAAGTAACATATTGAATTAAGGGATACTTCGTTCAGCACCCACGTACTAAGAAAAAAAAACCGAAGAAAGGGAAAGGCCAAAAGCGAAAAGCGAGCATAATGAAGAGAAGAGCAAGGGGCCCGGTACCAAAAAAATCCCCGCCCTTAACATGTTTTCAGGGAGGCCCCCCACTTTATTAAAAAAAACATGAAACCGGCAAAACGTTATTGCATTTTTAAAAAAAACGTTTCGCCACTTATTTAGGCGGCGGTATACGAATCTCTCTTCTTTTTT
>Ga0163217_1060869_pt1 | contig 11993 bp, 6 predicted proteins | sample SynspAceP_FD_185933 | JGI IMG/M metagenome (GOLD analysis project Ga0163217, IMG submission 185933) | Saline lake microbial communities from Ace Lake in Antarctica - Synechococcus sp. Ace-P (PacBio error correction) | ecosystem: Environmental > Aquatic > Non-marine Saline and Alkaline > Saline ... | reverse complement strand
TTATGGATGCTTTTCATTCGTTAAATCTGGGATACTTCTTTTATCTGAATAATAATTCAAAAATAAAGTTTAAAAAATAATATTGATCAGGACCAATTCGAAAAACTCACAAAGTTGCCATAAGCAATTTTGTTGTCAATTTCTATTCTTAGGTTTACAACCCTTTCTTTTTCACAGAAGACGAGACCACAGCCAAATCTTGAAAGCTAAAGTTCAACAGTCAGTTGATACACGACATTGTTGCATTAACAGACTTTGAGTGATAAAATCCTGGTCTTTTGAAGAAAATAAAGCTTTTCAGAAACTCAATCTGCCGCCAGCAGCTTTCCGATTTATGCTGAGTCTTTTTGAGGATTCAAGGTGACCCGCAGGAGTTGGGAGATTCCAACGGCTTTTGTAGCCAGGCATATGAGCAATCCGGAAAACCCTATTATCGAATTAATTGGGTGAGTTTGATGCCCTTCCGGGACTTTCCAAAACAAAGTACCTTACAAAGAATCCCCTGCACATAGACCGCTCCGACATGGTTTGGCATAAATCTTTTGGGTGGCGCCTCATTGGTGCGGCTGCATCGATCAAACGACTGATCCGAAAAGGGAGAACTGAAGGCACCATTCGATTTTTTATGGATACTCCAGCTGAGGAGAATTCTCGGAAACTTTGGATGATCCCGCGCCCGGACTTCTTTAATGATGTAGATGTAATGATGGATTGGCATCCTGCAGATGTTTTAAGACAAAGTTAATGCTCAAAAGGGTTTGGCTTTTGTTTTAGATTTTCTTTGTGGATTGCAAAGGACAGCGGGCACATGCTTCTTGCTGTCCTTGGAACGGAAGAGCGCATTCAGACGCCCTTAGAGATATTATGCCAATGGCGATCAATTATTTATCGTGAGGATATCAAAAACCTACAGTTCGGGATTCATTCCACATTTCAAGACGGCAGGTCAAAGTGCGTCAATTGCTAGTTCCAGACTACAGTAGACATTTGGTTTGAGTTTCGGATAGCAGTCGAAGAGGCTTGATGCCTGTGTGGCAGCAAGTAGAGAAAATGCTGAGGGCGGCCGCTATATTAGGCTAATGTAGGACATGAAGTAAACCATGAATTCTTCCAGGGATGGTGCAGAAATGCTAATTACACGAACGGGTTCTTGCGGTCTTGCAAAAGAATTGGAGGGACATTGGGTCCTATCGCTTACACTCCAGGGAAACAAGTTTTACGCAAAGAAGATCCAAGAAAAGTGTTAACAGCCTCCAATTGGGTTGGTTCAGAGATTAAGCCCTTGGAAGAGACGTGGAGCACTCTATGGGCGGTCTACAGATGTGGGTGATGTGAGTTGGATGTGCCAGTATTCAGTCTGGTTGCTACCACTGCCACCAAACGGACACCTTGGCATTCTTGGCAGGTCGTTAGGCTTGCGGAGGGAAGTTATTGGGCACAAAGGAATGGTCTATGCTTGCAAAGCACTAGCTGACTTGGTGGACTTATATCAAAATCCAGCACTTTGTTTGAGTCAATCAAGCTGAATTCAAAATGAAAAAGGAGATATAGCTACAAGAATTCTCCAGATGGCCACTCCAAATCAAGTCAAAATTGCAACCTAGGAAAAATAGTTAATCTTTATAACCATTATTGGCAAAATTGACAGGCGTTCATTTTTGAAGTCTTCGGCTTCTAGCTGCTGATTCCTAGTTCTGAGTATAGGTTTCCGCATTTGCTAATTCTAAATCAGAATTCACTGAGGATTTTAAAGTGGTGACGAGTTAGTTTTTAGATTCGCGGAGCACAGCTTAGCCCAATGGGGTATTTGATTAAGCTTCAAAAAATCAATTACGGAGTTCAATTCAAATGGATAGCTACGGAAAAGGTGGAGTTGTTTGGAGGCTTTGGAAAAGAAATTCGCAGCAGTTCACTGGCAAAGAAAAAGGATTTACATGGCCTACTGGAACACTTGCCAATCAGTGGCAATCGCAGCATTAGTGGAGATCAACTAAAGTAATTGTCCACAGAATCAGCCACATATCGTGATGAGGCGGATGAAACTTGGTTGTACAAACAAGCATTAGTCCCCCTGGCAGACAACAGACCTATTTCACGGCTGCCGAACTGAGGATAAAATCAGAGAACTTCCCTCTGAAGAATTAACTTTTTATAGTGGAATTGGTGCCGTTTCTATAGAAAATCCCGTCAGGAGGAGCTTTTGGAAGAATATATTCCTTTCGATGAAGAAGCTATTTAGAAAGTTTGCGGATGCCCGATCTATTAAATGCTTTGGACGCCGCACGAATTTACATTGCAGTCGGCTTGGTCAGGTGTTTCGATCCAAGAATATTTTCATCTTTTTTTGATACCCGTTGTATATCTCGCTTTACAAATATTTGGGAGGCAAATGGTGGGGCTATTTACTTTGTGAAAAAATTTTTACGGAGCTTATAGATTCAAATTGCCCCGGACAGATTCAAAATCCACGGTGGAAACCATCCAGCTAATTGGAAAATGCTGCAATGTCACTACACTCATGGATACCTATGGAGCAAAAGTGGAAGGATGTGAAGAACAGTCGGATGAACTTTTTGGCTGCATGAGATCACTTCGGGGAAGTAGTATTCGACCCAAGAATTCGACTAAATATCTATTTTCTTCCAAACTCTGAAGATCATGCAGATCGAGGAAAATTGTCAGCCGATTATCGGAGAGTCTTTAAATTCAATAAATGCTAAACCCGGAATTCTAAAGATACATGATGCTGATGATGAATGAGGCCACTTTTAAACCAGCTTAGGCAATCTTCTTGGCCTTAAAGGCCTCTATTTTCTCATCTTAATTTCAATAATCAAAACAAATTGAAACGAGCTTTTTTATTCATCCCTTCTGCTATTTATGATCACTATTTCCAGGCTTTGACAGCAGGCACAGCAAAGATTCTGATCGTTGGGCGATTCCATTCTATGGTTACACACCTTATGTATGGAAGTATTTTCAGGGAAAAGCTATGGTTAATCATAATCCCGGGAATGGACGCAATACTGGAACTGGTCTGGAGAAATTGAAGAGGGATTGGAGAGAAGATTGGATTTTGATCAAGCTCAATTGGGGACTTTGGGATTTGCGTGTATCGCCACCCTGACTCCAAGCTTTATGGAAATCGAGATAGGGTCAACGCAACGGCACTATTCACATTGATTGAAATATGCATTCGACTTGGATTATTAATTACCAAGATCATAGGATTGAGTGATGCCAAAATTTGTTTTTGTAACAACGTCTTATGTTGCCAGAGGAGGGAAATAGGTAGATTTTTCTTCGGATCCTGAGAAATAACAACGCTTGCTGCCAAAGCAGTCATGCAAAGCATGGCGTTGCAGTGAAATGACATTTATGAAGATTCAAAAGTAATTCACCAAAAGCGCATGGAATAGGAAGTAATGATGTCCACTTACTATATGGAAAGGAAGGTTGTAAACTCGGGAAAATTGATTGTGAAGCTTTATGGGAAAAGGAATTGTATGGAGCACATCTATTCTCTTCACAGATTAGAAGCATATTCAAATTCTAATTCAGGGACTTCCTTCGAAACTACTTTTTAAGCTTTTAATAAAGACTTGGCCTTTACAAACTAAAATATTTTGAAGTTTTCCCTCTTACTGGAGCAAGGAGAGATCGTGTTGGTAATGAATTCCATTCGAATTATTTCAAACAGGCAAAATTGAACACTCCAATCAAGTTCGAATCAATCTTTTTAGATTATTTCTATAAATAGAAGGCAACAGGGCCTGGGTAGCCTATCAAAATTTATGGACAATCAAAGGAAACCGATTCAGGAGGAATTAATTCTTCACTGGCTGGAAAAGTTGCTACGGCAATTCGCACGGCCAAAAGGATGGCGAGTGGCGATATGTTGCTTCTTCACGAGTAGAATTAATTAAAATAATTTTTTTATCCAGTTTCGTTGGTATTGCGTTACCACAATCTTAAGAATCGCCTTTAAGAGAATCTCAAGGTTTAGGTTTAAATTAGTCCGTAAACACACGTAACCAACAGAAATGGAGACGAAACTATCTAGAAAACGCATTTTAAAATCCCCTTTGGATTTAAGGCGTTCACTCGTCGCAGTCTACTTTGTGCAATACCAAATCTTGAGCAAGTTTGTATAATGAGCCCTTCACAATGATCTAGATGGAAGTGGTTCGGGGAACAGATTTCACTTAGATCTTAAATGACTCAGCGATATTCTACTTTTGAATACAGTGGGAAAATATGTTATCGCCAACAGAAATAGTTCATTGCCCGAATCTCAGCTTATACTTTTGCCGCAGTGACTCAGTTTGTTCGCATGAGGCAAAGTAAAAGTGGGTTTATCAAAAATGCTGAGTTTTTACTGTCCTAACATGGTGCGCAAAATTCGATGTAAATGGTCGGGATTTAAATTCAATGGGAAAAATGGCAATTGACGTTTATTTTGACAGCTTTTGAATGGAAGCCTTCTACGAGTCACTTCTTTGAATTAGATGATACGTAATATTTTTATAGCTCTCTTTTCTTTTATAGCTTTTTCGGTTCTGTAAGTCTGCGTTTGCCCAAGATTGATTTGATGGCACTTTTTAGATTGATGATTTTTGCGAAAAAAGCCAACTTACACTATTTGCTAGTTCAAAGCTCTCGACATTAATGGGCAGAAAAAAGTAGAGAACTTTTAAAAAAGCATTCCTCAAACTTCTGGATTTCATCCATCGATTTGGGCAGTTAACAGTGGCTTCATTAATAATTTCTTCGGTTTGGATGAAGCAAAATTAGATTGGGTTTGAATACGGTATTACGGGATCGTTTGATGATAGGAGCTGAAGAAGCTCCATGGAAAGGACGTATGATTTCTATTCCAAATATCAAGTACTCTCAATCAAATAAGAATTTCGCGTTACAGTTAACAGCAATTGGGGGGGCATGGCATCAATACCATTGACTACAGGCTATTATTCACTGAACACTGGGCGAGATGAAGTTTTTTACAATCTGGAACGGTTTCTTATACCGCGGCAAGTAATTTGATTGCACGTAAGTTCAATGAAAACTATTTCTTCAACTGATGCTACAGTTCTTCACCAGAATCGAGTAGAAGTCATTTAATTAGAGAATATGATGGCTTTCTATGCGGAGGTGGAGGGCGCTTTAAGTTGTCCAATAGAATTACGCTTTCTGACTCTCGAACGAGCTATTATTAATCGCAAGTAGCTCACAGATAGATCGATACTAAGATTACGAAAACCGACACTGCAGTCTCGCTCCATACGAATAGTGCATTTTCTCATTCATTCTCCCTTTCAGTAGAGCGCTGCTAACATCTTATAATGGAGACACGTATTGCGCAGCTCTGCCGACAATTTACCAATCAAAGAGGCATGATCGAAAAAGCAGTTTTTGACACTAGAACATCGGGGACTTTGGAGAGAATAGATATCTTTTATGGATTCAATACTAGCAAGACATTTCAGTCTAGATAATCAGCTAAAAAGAAAATCAAATGAAAAAGCTAATCTTAATCTTATTGATAGTCCCTTTTTCATTTTTTCTGATTTCTATTTGGAATGCCAGACACTCTTTTTCTATCTTACTACTGGGAAACGAAATCTCATTTTACTCCTATATCTTAGAAGAATATTAATGCAGTCAACAAAGAAGATTGGAGATATTATTAATCTGAAACCCGGAGAGGTTGCGGTTCAGATGCGGCATGACAGATTTTTCATTTCCTAATAAATTTGATGCAAGGCATATTCAATTGAAATTATTTTGGAGAGTGAGAAATATCCAAAGTACTTTCGAGGAAAATCTCAGGAAATGAAGATTTTCGTTACCAGGAAATCATCCCGTAAAAGCTACTGGAACAATGAAATCCATGGTGTTTGAAAAACCAATGGCATTTGGCTAGGAGTCAAATCAATTCTGATGGGATCTTTGAAATTTGAAACTCGAATTTTTGATCAAACTTGCTTTTGCATTATTTAATATTGAATTCCCTACGCTTGGTATTTCGCTAAGATTGTGTAAGAAATTCAAGTAAGGGCTTGATAGGGACTGGTGAAAAAGTAGATTTAACCTTTAGCTTTACCTCTTTTAATTTTACAAAAAAATCCTAGTGAGGTGTAAGCTTCAAAGGTTTTTTTTTTGTACCACCAAAAAATTTGATTTTTAGAGAATCAGCTTTTCCAAAATTCTTATTTAAGTTGGATCAAATAAGTAGGCCTTACCCTTTCATACCTACGCTCCAAAGGCCAAAGTCGCTTCCCGTCTCCAAATTATCCGAAGGCATTATATGATACAATACTTTTACATTTGAGCGGAATACTTCGACGGATCTTAGAGGCAGACTTATTCGCTTTCTGATAATGCGCACCTTCCATTTCCAAACCAACGCATGCCCAAGAAGACTCCCATAACAATTAGGTTAAGATGTCCTTTGTCTGAGGGAAGTTCCCAGTTACAGTGACCATCGACCCCAGAATAGATTTCCTAAGCCACTAGCTTTCAAATCCGACTTCTTAATTCATTTCTTGAACGGATAATTACTGCAGTTCACTCTCAAACTACATGCGATTCGCAAATCATAGATCGCCTTTTCCGCCATATAGAATTCCCCGCCTTGCCCATGATTTGAAAGTAGAAAACTACATTCAGCGCAGTTAGTTTTTTTCTTCCTCGTTGATATGGCTTCAAGAGCTCATCAAACATTCATTAGGCCTGCTCTCCAAAAGGCATAATCCATCAGCCACGTCAATTACCGGTCTTTTATTTTTATCAAGTTGGTATTGACACGGCCTGGGAAAATCAATTATCTTTTTCTAATAGCGCAGTATCTTAATTTGAAGCACCGATATTTGTCCGCATTCATCGGAAGATTTGATAAAACCATGTGCCAATGCGTACTCTTCGATTGCTTTCCCTGGTGACCTTTGGAATTGGTGCTGATAGCCATGACTACATCTTCCAAGACTTGGTAAATCATTGTAGTTTAGTAATGAAACCATAAACGTATCAAGATCTGAATGTAGATTGGCTGATATGATATGGATCGGACGACTTTAATAAACCCCTTTTCGTTCTAGGTTTCCTTGATTCGTTTAAGGCCCCATAGCATCTCCATAGACGTGATGCCCTACTCTTCCGAAGGGTTAGGCCGATAAACGAAATCTCACGATTCTAGGGCTATGATTGAATTCGTCATATGCTAATTTGCCCAAAATTGGTAGATAATAGGGAAAACAACTATATTGGAATTGCTGCTTTGCTCAATTTATCCACTGCAGCTAGGGTTCCTTTTCAAAAGTCGCGATCAAATGGACTTAAGAGGGCACTTGCCGCTTCCTTATTAAACTCTTCACCAGTTTTCTCTTTGGCAACTATTTCATCGAGCATCCGCCAGCTTGGTATTGATTATTACCTTTTTTGCGTCCAGTATTATTTGGAAACATCTTATTGGGCTCAGGTTTAAGAAAGTCAGGTTGAGTCAAGATGTCTTAAATATTCAGAGCGACCTCGAGTCATCTCCACATACATAATCTGCTCATCCAATCTTTAAAGCAATTTCGCCTTTCGTTGGGAGGTACTATTGGCAGTCAGTTTGAAGTTTCATTAAGCCTCTCGATGATCAATCGCACATGGACATTCTTCTATTCGCGAGGTAAACGCTCCATCACATTAAAAGTAATCCGTCCATTTTCAAATTTTATTCAGGATCGGTGTGGATCCGTAGATTTCCGACCAGAGTCGAAGTTGCTGTCTACCCAAAGTTTCCTGATAACTACCCATTGGGCTTGTAGACACCCTAGTTGAATAATTGCCTCATGGTAATAATAATAGGTCGCTCTATTGCGGGCGCAGGGATTCTTGTGCTCAGTTCTTTTCATTTTGCAAATTAGTTTTCAGAACAAAATAGGGAAATCCTATTTTTATCGATCACTAAAAATTTCTTGAGCTATCTACATTTTTTAGCGTTTCACCACGAAATTGACAATTAAGGTGCGAACCATTTTGAATTGTAATAATCTTGATGTCAATCTTCCGCCGATAGAAATTTGAATGCAGGTTATTTCTGTGACTATAGGGTGAATTCAAATACTTTTTCTGCGCATTTAAGTCCATTCTTTCAAACGTTGGCAATCTTCCTCTTGCGAGCATTATTGTAAAATATCGCTGATCTGGTTGAGGTCCCATATCTGCTCCTGGACTGATTTGAAGGGTTTGTAGGATCATGTGTCATTCTTAGGAATACTTCAAGGATCTCGGTTAGGGCTGATCACTTTTGAATCAAATAAAACCTCGAATTACTTCGCATGACCCGCGAGTTGCATTGCAGACATTCACGATAAACTTTGGGTCTGTCACCTAAATCCCCTGAAATTAATCCAGGAGACAAACTTTTTTTTCACACCTTTTAAAGCGCTGAGAAACAGCTTTCTGTCACAAAAGCAGCCGCACCAGGGTGATGAGCTTTCCAAACCATTCCGTGATAGAAATGGAATGTTTTTGGGAGTGAAGTTCATTCGACATAAATTTTAGCTGATTTGCTATCCAAAAAACCTTCATTTACCCTCAGATTAGTTTTGCTTGGCTGGATGGATTTTCAGGATTTGAAGTTCTCTGGGTTGTATCACGACTTTCTGTCATCATTCAAATCCACCAAGCCAGCTTGATGCCAGCGCGATTTTGTTACATAGAGTTCGGGGTAATAAAATACCTCTCCAATCCTTTCAGGGGAAAAAGTTGCGTGGGACCACCTCTTGCTGCCAAAAACCTTCTTTTTCTCGCCGATGCGCATCAGTTTGAAAAATTAGCAGTTCGAAGCACCTCCATGATTTTTGGGTTTAGTTGCAGACCATCAACAAAGGCTGAGAGGGAGATTTTTAAAGTAAAGCTGGTTTTAACTTTACCAAATACTTCTTGAAAAACTTTCTTCAACAAATTAGGGAATAACAAATCTGAATAAAAACCCCGTTTGGGTTAAGTGCAGCTATGGTAGCTTTTCCAAATTTGATCTTTGACCTCATAGAGATCAGACTGAAAGGTAAAAGAGGAAAGACATAATCTACTTTTCGACGTTAAGGATATTGATTGATATTCGCCGCCAGAATCATGATTATGATCACATTTTTCTGCGGGGGAAAAAGGGGGGCTTCTCCATCGAAATTCGCGAACGACTTATTTTATTTCAAATACATAAAAGCTTAGCTTCGGAGCCATTCTGGTTTATATATTCCTTGGGAAATACTTCCATTCGCCCCCACACTAAACTCGACATTATCTCGGCATTTGGAATATCTGCATGAGACACTTTTAGCTACCAAAGCCTTAGAACGATGGTCAAGCACCGGTGATACTAAGTTGGATTTGAAGCTCACCCACAAATTCTGATTTATTCATAAATTTTTTTCGGGCTTGAAGATATTCTATTTTTGCCCTATTCTATTCCACTACTTATTGCCAAAGAATCGCATAATTATGGCCCAAAAGCTGAAATTTCATTCAGTTTACCTCATAAAAATTCAGCCACCCTTTAGAATTTTTTGGGGATATTGTCGCTGAATCTTTCTCGTTCTTAAGATCGTTTTCGGCTATTTAGAGTTTGAAATTGAGTTTTTGATGTCATGTGCTCCATTTGAGTTTAGAACGGGTTTTGATTTTTCAGTCTATTAGAATGACTTCAGGGTTTGGTATTTATTTTTTGGTAGAGACTTTTGTTTGATTATTCACAGTATTCTCACCATGTTCTCGTTCGCGAATAGCCAAATGGTTTATTCAATTGATTTTTTCATTGGCATTGTTGATTCAGTTGGCCTTTAACCTTCTTAATTTTTTCAAAAAACCCTAATTCGCTTGGGTAAAGATCTCTTTTGCTTACAGCAGCTAAGGATCTAGGTCTTGACGCTTGAGGCTTCGGGACAATATTTTAATTAAACACTATCTGATTTTGATTGGGGGTTTTCTTTTTCGGGCTTCTGTTTCTTACTTCCGTTAAGGGAAATTCTGTGTTATGAGATTGCCTTTGAAGCATATTTTTCTAATATTTCAGGTTTTGCTATGGTGTTTTGTTTGCAACTGCTTGTTTCAATCCACTTCTTGAACCCTCCTTATCCGGATGAAAACAAACAAAAATTATTTCCAAGCGGAACAAATCAAGCTACTTGGCATTTCAGACCTTGATTATTTCATGTTTACAATGAGTATTTATTTTCGATTTCTACAAGATCGGCCAATGAAGGCCTTACGGTGATTAAGGAATTACATTTGATTCTTCCTACCCATTTGCATTCAAGGCAAACTTATCCAGATTGTCCTTGGCCCTAATTTGACCAGCTTAGAAACGCACGGATATATTGTATTTGTCTATTAACGAAAGTATGGGGAAAGCATACTCAGAGCGAAGGGAAGCTTATTTGGCAGCTTCCACTCTTTTTCTTAGATTTCTCATTCGAAACAGCATAGGCCTTAGTTTGGCTCATATAACATTTCATCTACAGGCAGAATCTTTCGGGGATTCTACGGGTTATTTTCAGGTTTACACTTATTGGGTGAGAAAGGGTTTTTTGGAGCTTTATCAGGATGTTCCAAACATGAAATCTCTTAAGTGTGCTCAAAGCAGAAATGACTTTGAGTCCGATATTTTTATTACGGCGCGGACCGAAACTTTGATCATTCAGCGGGAAATTTTCTTGACTATCAAAAAAAGTGGATTCAATTGGGTCGATTATTTTTAGGCTTTTGATTCCGAAGTATGAAAATGGCACCCTCAAATACTGGCTTTTCTTGGGGTTATTCTGAACAACGAAGTTGGTTTTCGAACGGGTTAGGAAAGCTGCCTGCAAACAGTACCTCGACCTCATTGAGGATCTTTCAAACCCAGACTTCGGGCACGATCCATATATTCGTACCAGAGCGAGCGACCTATCAGCCAAATTGAGGATCATTCTGCGTTGATAATTTAGGCTTGAATGGATAGCGCAAACTGCCGATTTAACTTATCGTACGAAAAGATATTTTATATGGACAGCTCTTGTATGCGGTGATGGGTAAGGAGTTTATTAATGGCTTATTCCAACGACCGGATTTGGAAAATTACCATTTTCTATTTACGGTGTATCAGCGACTTCTTGAAGATTCCTTATGGTCTTCCGGTGGATCGATTTCATGGTCCCGTTGATTCATTTTAACTCGCCATTGCTTGAGCGCACAGCTTATAATTCAGAGGGATGAGTAGTCATTTGAAGTGACGCCTTCTTTTCTGCCGTTTTTGAGGAAAATCTGGTTTGAAATTCCCAGGAAATCGCAGCTTGGGAAGGTCAGGTTTTTGGATACAGGCTCGAATATTTCCAAGGAAAACTTATCTATGCCCTTGAACTGCGAAATAAAAAATCAACTTTTGGCATTACTCGACGGGGAGTTTTTTTCTTTCTGATGGTCCAGGATTAATTAAAGATTTCTGACAATTCTTTAATATAGATTTGATTAAGTGATGGTGAAGCCTAACGAACTAAAACTTAACGGGACAATATTGAGGATTTTCAAACAAATAAGAATTAACTACGTTAGGTCCAAAACTCGGAAAAACTTCCTTCCTTGAGCTACCATTCAATTTCAGTTAATTTCTTTTGTCTTTCAGCTTTCTGGAGAATTTGAGGGGACATATTAAGAGGGAAAAATAAATTTTAATTTCCAATAAAAACCCTTCTCGATCTTTTGTAAATCAGATTACTAATGAAACCCTCTCCACAGGTAGGCAAGCCTGTAAATCCGAGGAGAACCTAAGGCTCAAAATTTTCTTTCCATAATCTGAAAAAAATTTCTTTCTGCTAGGTTTAATAAAAACTGGGCCTTTACAGAAATTTTTTTAACAACTTACACGTCGGCAGGGAAAAAAACCGAGGCAAAAATTCATTTCCTTTTAGTTTTTTCTTATGCCCCTCGGGCTGTCGGAAACCCCACAAAAAAAAAAATCTCTCCTC
>Ga0163217_1059627_pt1 | contig 11993 bp, 4 predicted proteins | sample SynspAceP_FD_185933 | JGI IMG/M metagenome (GOLD analysis project Ga0163217, IMG submission 185933) | Saline lake microbial communities from Ace Lake in Antarctica - Synechococcus sp. Ace-P (PacBio error correction) | ecosystem: Environmental > Aquatic > Non-marine Saline and Alkaline > Saline ... | reverse complement strand
GCTAAACGATTTAGTTTATTCAACCAAGGCTTTATCCCAATGATAAATAGAACAACAGATTACTAGTTTTTCATGTTGCATCGATAAAGACGTAACGCGGTTTGAGCAACGCCAAACGAGTTAGTTTTACGTTTTAAAATTCGCTGACAGAAAAACTGGCTTTATCAATAAACTCAATTAGCCACTTACAACTCGTCTTGGATGAATAATGCAAACGCAATATAAAACAAGAAGCATAGTAATTTGTCCAACTGGAGTCGCACTTGGGCTACCGTCCTATAGCTATGCGTTTGCCTGCTTCGTCATCGAATGCATGATAATTACAGGCTACTGCTTTGATGCCGAAATTTAGCCGAATTTACGACTGTCTAGAGAGGTGACCTTAAACTCAAGGATGCATTACGTTTGCATAGTGCTATTGGCACCCGCAATAGGTATCTTAACCTATAAAAAATTGGTGGTCCAAACAATTTTAATGATGGTGTCAATCGCATTAGTTTGGGTTACTTCGCTTTACCGGCTATATAACTGAGCTTACCATCTCTATTTAATACAGCTTTATTTCCATCGTGCTTTTTATCAGCAGCCTCAAGTGAGCCGTTATCATGTATCCACTGGTTTGTAAAATTCAAGAGGAACTGCTATTGATATGCATGGCTGTAATAGAACGTCACTCGGAGGCAGTACTGCTCCCTTGTTTGGTGGCGGATGGGCAGATGGCATGTCATGGCGCGATGGGAATTTTCAATTAGCTGCAAATAATTCCCATCGGCTTATCTTATTTAGCACTTTTTTTGTACACGAATAAACCTAACCAACATAAATATTAAACCTTGTTTGTAAACTGCGAAGCTCAGCAGTCAACTCATCCCACAATGGCTGAATATAGTGAAGCGATTCGCCACCAAGTCATTGTGGGCTATGCCTTATTGCCATGTTTACCTTTCATATAAATCATGGGTTTCAGGCTAATTAATATTTCATTTTAACTGACATAGGTTCGATATTCAAGCAGCTACACTGGATTAAGCGTTCTGTTTATACCGCATTAATAGGAAAATTTGTTTCGATTGGTTGCCGATAGTGATAGTTTAAGCTGACTCATATGCAACTAGCGATAAGTGCTGGTATAATATCATGCTCTTTATGCATAAAGACAGCGTATTCAATATCAGCTTGGTATAATTGTTTTATGGGGCGTTTTCACACTTTTACTTCAACAATGCCCAATAAATAATTCTCGGCCTCAAAGCGTCTGAAAGTACTAGGCCACTGAAAACACACTGCACGCGTTTTTGCGGCGGTTTAGATATGGTTGACGAGAGAGAGTCCATGGTTCTACACGTGGTCTTCTATTTCAGCGCATGCAGCATGTAGCGTCTGATTCAATGTACATTGATCCTATATAAGTCAACTAAAATAACATTGTCTATAAGTCATGTGTCGAGCCAGTTGACAAGGTCTCGCCAGTAAATACCTAAAGCTAAATTTTCTGCGAAACCGCAACAACATAGCTCCAAAGTAACCTAAATTCCTGCAATCTATTTTGTGTGGCACATTTATATCTCAAGAAGACTTTTTATCACCGGCTAAAGACCGCTAACTAAGAGTCGCTATATACACCAAGGATATGAGGTACACCATGATCACGCATATAGTGCTTTTTCTGACACTAAAACACCGCAATCCACCCTTTCGTGAACCACCCAATCATGTAAAGGACCTGAGCTTTTCAGCCTCGATGAACTAATGCGGTAACAGAGCGTCATTAATACTTATAGCGCCCGCTTACTATGCTGAATCTGCCAAATGTATCTAGTCTGCGAGTCTTACTTTGACTTAGAAAAACTCGCGTCCTGAACAAATCTGTAACCGGTTACGCCTAAGCGAACGACCAGCTCGTCATTATCCTGTCTATTTCCCCCCCAAGGGGTGGCAAATTTTGAAAAAACCCCCGCCACCCAAATCAACGATCACAAATCGCAGAAAGTTTCTTCAACTAATACCTTCATGATTTTTTAACATTGCTTTAGCACTGTGGTTGCGCCCATTACCTGGCGATCTCGCCTATTCAAAGACATGCCTCCGCACAGGATGTTGCACCTTTGGCTTTAGTCGCTCGCCTCAGCTGGATCGATCCGGCCGATCACAGATACTGATATTCATGAAGCACGTATTCCTAACACATTCTAGTCTCGCCGGACTCGATGTTGGGCTATGGCTTAAGATTGCTTCATACGTGGCAATCAGACACGGTATAGAACGAGCGCTAGTTCGGCGCAATACACCACCTATCTGACCGACACAGCAATTATCACTAACGCAACCAGAGCATTCGCGCGCGCTCACCCGTAGTCCCCGAGCGTCATCGCGCGTCGAGCGAAGAGCTGCGAATTACACATAAAGACGCCATCTCTCCGCTCAAGGTCTCCTAAAAAGAGCAGGAATATAAAACGCGCGGCGACAGCCACACTACTTTTGCGGTCCACTGTACCCGACTAGACACCAGTAATAATCTAATGGAATAACCCCTTGATCACTGCCTCGCCACTACGTTTCTCGGCGTCATATCTCACCTCACAACCGCCGCCACTGCAGACTTGCTTCAGCGCAGAAACTCACCTATCACACTACTAATTAGAGTGTGATACGAATCTCAACTGACTGTTCTCGCATTCGGTCGTGGTAACAACATCGACGCAACCTGCATATTTCAAAGCGGAATAATAGACAAACTCGAGTGAACCACACACACACAGAAACCTTACCTAACGGCCTATTGAGCACGGCCCGGCATCAGGAACAATATGGCCTGCGTTGAGTCATATGAACCGTTCTGGCGGGATTCGTTAGAAGGCATTATCGCAACTGACTCTTGGCGGGCGATTGGTATGTATGACCCGGAGTATACATCTACTTCTAAACTGGATTCGTTTTAACACTGTTATAGAAAACTGAATTGGCTTTCAACTCAAAGCTTTATATTGCTGTCATATCTGATGTATCCGCCGCAGAGCGGATAACAGCACAGGTCCACTTAATGATACTGCGGAGATAACCGCGCGAGCAACGATCTGTGGCGATGCATGCCTCGTGGTGCAAACACAGATCTCGCCGTACACAGTCATAGTACCGAGATCATAAGTGCATTCACGTACAGTTCGACAGGTTTATCGTGTACGTAATCGGCAGCGGGTCTTCCAGAATTGGGTATGCAGTTTAATTCCGTCCGTGCTGTCCCGAAATCCGGACTCAGTATTGGAGATGAAGCCGCGAGCCTCCTGCGACACGGCGGAAGCCTAGGATGTATATCCATGGCCCTGTTGCATTAAATTGGCTGTACGTATCCGAGTATACTGTGAGATATCTAAGCCTCGAATTTTGCGGAAACACCTGTCTTCGACGATTTATTCGCTCTCTCGTTAAATTAAGTTGTCCGAGGACCGGTTGTATTCTCTTAACGAGATCTCGACCCGTACAAATATCCAACCATCCAGGTTAGTGCAGATGTACTCGCACTAGTGTGCGTCTAATATACAAGTCAGCACTAGGCCTACCCAACTTGGATGCACTATGCAGCTGAATCCACCACAATCTAACCGACTTAAAATCGCATAAATTCAGTTAAAACCAACTGTGCGAGCCGCGGGAAAAGTCGAGACTTCAGAACATCTACGCGTCCCCGGTCTATCACTCGCGCCGAATTTGCCGTGACACCGAGCGACGTATATGCACTAAATATCTTCAAATCGGCCGCGCTCAAGCCGTTAATAGCCCAATGATTTAGCGTTAATCATTTGATGGTAATACATGGTCATAGAACTACGCCGTTATGACACTCAGTCCCCTACGCGACCCTAGGCTAACAATCGGCATAATTTCCGGATGGTAATAATCATATTCTTCAGAAGCCACACAGGCTAGTTACTAATTCAGATTAGCAAACGAAAATAAAGCATCTCACCACGTATACACTAAATACTCATCTAACATCATGGCGAAGCGAAAAAACAATTGAACTAGACGCGTAACGCAAAATAGTGTAATGCCCACGTGAGTCAGTAAGATAAAAGAAGTTCGGAAATATAAATCAGTGAAATGCTTGTCTTGTTTCATAACACATCCCGACCAAATAAATGTGTTCGGCGCGACAATTTCAGCTAGCTTTTCATATTCAGCGCCGTTTCTGGATATAAGCTCCTTTTTCTTGCCATCCGATAAAAGATTCGCCCATAGGAAAGCTTGTCAAAAATCATTCTGCAACACGACAAGCTTAACGCAATGACCCTACAAAATCTTACTTCCTTTATGCATTGCTAGAAACCCTGCTTTATATTCTCAAAATATTTTAGCTAGCATCTGCGTACATTTAGTTTATTAACAGCAAAAGCATCGGGTCTGCAGTTGCGTTATTCCTGTATAGCCTATGACATATCTTATTCCTTACTTGTATCGCAAACTTTCACTATTCATCACGTGATGTTCCAGCCCTTTCTCGGAGTACTTTGTTTGTTGATTTATTCTATTGAATGCCAAACATCATGATAGTGCACGCTATGGCCACTGAAGAAATTACCGCACTCATAGCGTAGTATCTCCTCGAGTATTTGTGTTCCATTCGATATATTACCGCCAAAGTCTGGAGACTAAATCGGAACAACAGCAATTATAGCCTTTAAATTTTATTCAGTGTTCACATTGCCTTGAATGATTAAAATGCACTCATACTATTCCTTTAATTTAGTTCGTTCATAATGTAACAAAGATTATGTAATACAGGAGAAGAGAGCTGCATCAATAATCTTTTTAGATTTTGCAAATGCAAGCTTGGTACTATCGATAAATTAACTGAAAAGTGGGTTTATTACAAATGTACCGTTTTTGTTTGTAACCGTATTCTTGAGGCTATTTTATTCACAATCAGCTAATTTATATTTGTTTACATACAACTTTTTGGAAAGAAGATGTAATCTATGCTTAAGTCAATATTTTGTCACAATCTTGTCGCTAAATGTCGATAATATCGAACGTATTTTAGTGCCAAATATTTGGTTATCAAACGTAGAAAAAGCGCAGGTTTCACTGTCTCCTTGGCAAAAGAGCTGGGGGCCTAGCCAACCCACAAGCGGGCGCAGACTATGTTCTGATGCAGCCACAAAGGTAAGCCTGTTTATTTTGCGCTTGTATGAGCAAGATAATGCAAATCACATCCAAGCTTATGAAACAACTGGTGGAATGCACGGAGAACTCGTGCAAGACCGCTGACGCCCTTTGCAAAAAAAAAACTCAATTGAGTCCATTACCATGTAGGTGAACCACATTTTTAACACATCAAAAAAAAAACATTAGAGCTTTCAAGCGCTAGGACCCAACCAAAATTACTGGTATTTCACCCATATTATAGACGCCAGTTTGCTAAATTTGATTTAAGCAAGTGCCACTAGTTATGTGGATAAACCGTCTTTAGTATGGTGTTCTGGTACCGAAGTTTCATCGCAACGAAAAAAGCCCCTAATTTTTTTTTTACCCCCCGGAACAAACAACTTAAGACTGATGTTCGCGGGCCATATCCTTATCGTATTGGTGTTTTATCGCTGCTTATGAGCCTACAGAAAGAACATTGCCATATATTCTTTGGCTCAATTTGGCACGAGCAATTTTCTAATTGAACTTAGGCATCATAGTCCCAATAGATGCTGCTATCATGTATCCGCACTAATGAACTTCAGCAGAATTGCAATGGTTACTTATGAAGTCAGCGACTATTTCATCCTCAACTCTGACTTTTTTAACGCTCCTTAGTAAAAAACAAGCAGCGCCCTACTTCTGCGGTGAGCGCTACTTCCATTGGGCCAGATGGTGAACTTATTAGAGTTATTAAATCAAAACCGACATATGTGTGTCTTTTCTAGTGGCTTTTACCTTTATTTAACTTATTGAGCATGATCGGTCACTCACTTTTAACTGACCCAACAAAGATGACACCTATCGACCATGACAACCACAGCAGCATCTGAAGCCCAAACCAATGTATTCATAATGTAGCCAACTAAAATGGTTAACTGCCCACCAACCTATTGCTTCCACTAAAACTTAATCGCCACTTATTTTCCCTGCATCTTTAAACCAAAATAATATTTAAATATTAGTTATTACAATGTATGCAAAACCACCCCAACAAAACCAGCGACGAGTAAAAATAGCCACGATAGCAATGGGCAAAACACTAAGTGCCAAGTAAACTATCAACATCATTGCCCGATCTGGGCTTTTGAAACAACTGTTATAAGTCACTGTCAGGATAAATATACCACTCCAAGATTTACCTTGCTAAGGCTTGCGAGAGCTTAGAGTGGATAGCTAATGCCAGATGTTGCGGTTCGTAATAGCGAGCGCATATATAAGAATATGGGAGGAAACAAACCAGAAATAGCAAAGTAGGGTACAAGCAGGCTGAAACAGGCAATTAGATAGTAATATAGGGCTTTTGTAATTACCTTAATTAAATGATATACCCCTTTCATTATTCTGGCGTCCATTTCGACTTTCAACAGAACTGGTTAGTCTTATACGAACAAATAGAAAAATTAACACAAACATCCATCAGCATATCCTGTGCACTTTCGCATCTTGCATACTTGTTCGCCAACCGTAGTTTTGATTGAAGATAATTAGCACATCGCGGCCATTAATATACCACCAACACTGGATTCCAGCAATGGCCATACCAATAGCTCAATCCTTGCGTTTTGTAACCCAGTTACTGACCGCAACCAGATGCGGCTTAAATTACCAGCGCTGCATGCGACTAAAGTAAACACCAACATGTAACAAGAAATATCAGACAAAACTATCAACATACGTACTAGCTGTAAATAACAGACTGCTTAGTTAATAGCAGCCCAAACAGAGAATATTTAAACCATATCCGTCAACAAGCCACCCGGCACCCAATACTAAGACGACGTTCCTAAGAAAAGTAATTGAGCTCTTAATTCAATTCAGAAATTTTCCAAGCCCAAACTCATTTAATAATATTCACAAATACTCGTCAGGCCTGAATTAATCAACCACTTGGAAATCGTTACAATGAACATTGACTCACTTGCTCGCAATTACCCAAGGATAAATAAGACTCTTAGTAAAATTTCATATTAGGATTCATGACGGCTGCCCTTGCTAGTGAGATGCTGTTATCTGCATCGTGAGCAACTTGCACCATTTTTATACCCCATCCTCCATGATAATAAGCTTAACAAAGCCATTCGCATTTGCCTCTATGCCATTTGAAATATCCCTAACGGTTGATAACTTCCACTGCCTTATCCACGCTGCTATGTTGTTTCAATTGTCGATAATTGTCGATTATAGTCATATATAAAAAACCTCAAGGTTTTGCGTCTTGCAAGCCAATACGATAGAAAATTTTTAGACGTGATAGTCTTCGGAGCTTGTTAAATATCGAAATAGTCCCGCAGACGCATGCGAGTCTGGACGTATTCGGGCCATTACATCATCGAGTAACTCACCGCCCAAACATTATCGAAAAACACGTCAATACCATCAGGAAAGTACTTATCTAATTGCACGCCAACATCTTCATTTTTATAATCCAATGGCGACCGTCATTATCCTAATCTTTCAGTTATAAAATGTACATTTTCAGGACCTCCTGCAATTACCAACAACTTTGGTCTCACCCAATTTGATTTGCAATAAATGCCAACTTTGGCTGCGCTAATCGCCCATTACATAGCACGAACCCGCTAGACCCAGCAATCAGCACTCGCGCGAGCGGCCTGTTGCTATTAGTCGTGTACAGTAAATTTCTTGCATACCGATAAGAGCGAGAAAGCATCAACACCTCGCTAAAAATTGATGCGCTGAATTCCATATGACCCAAGGGGTTAGACAGGTATTTGCGTCTGAAGACCATTTAGAGAAGCCGACCCGTAATAACAACTAGCTCTGATTTCGACTTGCGCGATATTCCACTCGCGCCACCCCAATTTGCATTGAACTAAGGTCTCTTTTGATAATTGGGATTTTTTTGATTCAATAAACTAATCCTACACCACGCCCTAACATGACGTCACCAATTTCCATAGGGACGTTCAAAGTCATTGTTTTTCATGTATTCATTATATCGCAGGCATTACAGGCGCCAAACCAAGATATGCGTTTTTAACAGCACTTTCATCGTTTAATAAGTTTGGAATTGGTACCTCTTGTTATGAAATCACCTCGAGGCGATACCTTTCGGTCGACTTGCTAGGTCATTGTTTATTAGCTTCACGGATTAACTCCAGAAAGTAGTTGATAAATAACGAAGTGAACGAATCGGTGGGCATGATTGACATCAAATCATAAATGAAGCCTCAACCCTGCCTGGGCAATTTCCCCGTCAAAGGGCTCATATTGTATTCGAGGTTTGTTGTGGTTAAGACCCATGCTTTCGCCTGTCTTGCATATAGAATAGAGAACTATTAGATAGATCATCAAACTTGCACAACAATACCGGATATTTTAATGTCCTCTTTATATATTTGAAGCTTAGACTTCAACAAGCGCAAGGGTACATCTGCTGTTGAACCGAAACTTAAGGTAGGGCAAGACTCGTACTGAAGGATTGTTGATCATATTTAAATAATTTCATTCAGTGTGTAGGCATCTGGCGAGGCTTTACCGTATATGCGATGAAAAACCAAGGCAGATCACCTCTATTTACCTCGATGCTTTTAGTTGAAATTGATACAACCTAAACAGGGTGCGCTTAAAAACAAGGCAATTGTCTGCAAATTATTGGTCATTCCATTATTTTTCTCGTTTTACTTTAGTAAAAAAAAAGCGTGCCTGTAGTCGCTTATTCGTATATTTTTGGGTTTTGTTGAGATACTTAGAATGTAAAAGTAGTCGTTTACACCAAATTCTCGGACCTCTCGAGGAGCAATTGGAAAAATCTCTAGCAGCAAAAAACAGCTTTGTGTATCAATTATAACGAAAACGTAAGTAGGGGTGTCATCATCCATTAGATTTTTAGCCCCAAGCAGTAACAGTCAATTTTTGAAGTTGTACCCCAAATCTGGCATCACTGTTGTTTTTAACCGGTTTCAATAAATTATGAATATGTGCATAACGACTAGAGTCATGAGTCATTCAACACGGACCAAATACCCCCATCATTTTCGTCGCACTGTAGTACCTAATAATTTAAGGCAAGCAAACGCTTTCGTTTTTAGCACTTGCGGCGGAGTATTACCTGAGGCTTAACCATATGGTTCGCTGCGCGTGCCCGCCAGTTTGGCACAATGTGTTGTTACTTACCATAAGTTAGTGGTGAGTGCAAAAAAGGACAATGTATTGCCGTTCAAAATAACTATCGACAAATTTCGCGTTAGTCCTTGAGTTAAAGCTCAAAATCCATATTGAAGTTGATCATTAATAAGCAACTACCTTGTAATTCAAACCCTTGAATTTCCGTTTCACCAGCATGTGTCGAAAACATATGAGACCGGCAACACACCTTGATCGGTTGAAAACTATCGGTGAACTGTTGGTTAGTCCAATCCATATTGTAAATTACCGCCAGAATAGTAAAATGCGCCATCGAGAAGGTGAATTAATTCCTATTCATACATCAAACATTTTTTCTTCTTTAAACGTATTAAGTCGGCAGTAGGTGCGTCCGTGTTAAAATGCGGCCTGGGCTATTTCCCCTCTGCTCGAGTAAAAAGAAAGTGTATCGTCACTAAAATCATATTTCAGCGATAAAATCCGGTAGTCGTACTTTGCTAAAATTCATTTTGGTGTTTTCAAAAACCCTGAGGTAGCAATTAATTCATAAGCTTCGGTTGTTGACTTTATTCTTTAGAGCGGACGGATCCCCCGACAACCGAAAACGAATTAAGTAAGATTCGATAAGTGGTACTGCCAAAAATGCGGTATATCTAATTCTTCAGTAAAAGCGCATTTCCCACTTCAGGATCCTTTGTCGTCCTGCCATATATAGGCGCCCACGCCCACGATTAATTTGTCATTCAGTGCTTTCTGAATTTAAACGAATTTCGTGACTATATTCTTTCTGATTTGGAGCTGTTAAAATGTATGGCCAATCCGTCGCCGGGAGCCAAAAGCCAAATGTTGCGAAACGTAGAACGGGACAGTTCGTTACCCGCATATGTCTTTGGTCGACACCCGTTTCAGCATCATGAGATTAAGACCACTTAGCCAATGTTAACGTACCAACCATACAAAAAAGTGATAGTTTATAGGGACAAAAATGAGGGGGTGCTTTCAGTTCTTAGCCGTAATTGAGCATTATCAATGTTCCGTCCAATACTAACAGGCAGACCCCGCTGCGCTCCCCACAGTAAATTACGGCCCGATGGTTATCTTCAAAACCAATTACGGCATCTTGAAAATTGTAGAACTGCGCAACATGTCGTCGACCATCTCTCAAACTTTGTAAAGGTCATGAGAGCATATTTCAGTTCCTATTATTGTGGTGTATAATATAAACCTAACATGGCAGACTACTTGTCATCCGCGACAGCCGGGCCCGTCTTCTTAGTATTTTCAAAACTCGCTGTCATAATCATCATAGGAAAAGGAAAGCATCCTAAAAGCAAAAAACATCGATAATCTTAGACATCCCCCAGGACAACTTCTTGTTACCATTTTGTCCTAAACAAATTTTGCGTACCCGGCAGGGAATTCATCGCTTGGGCGCTGGTATATAATTGGAGCACCGGAAATGTTCTTATCGTCCCGTAAAGAGCACTTTGAGGTCCTTCACCAACCTTCAACTCGATCAACTAAATCTAAGGAAGGACTACGGGAATGGTAACTACCAAAGTACACTCCATCAATAAAAGTAATGGATGCTTTTTGTGAACAAAAACCGAGGATCCAAGGACACACTCGAATTACTGGTAATATCAGCTTGAACGGACCAAAGTGTGTTTTCCATAGAAAAACCAACTGCCATTTGCTGCAATATCATTAGAATTTTCTAAACTGCCGCTTGGATTTCTTTCTAGACTATAAGATGAAAACCAGGATATGGGAATTCTTATCGACGCGTTTCATCGCGATTAACGCGATTCACTTTGAAGATGCTCCTGAACGTTAGTTTCATCTAACTTAGGTTGCTCCGGCTTCTTGTGCAAGTAAGATGAGACAAGCTGCACGAATAGCCGATTTAAGACGACTTACAGCATTGCAAATAGTGTTAGCTTTTTAAAACGAATGTATGTCATGGTTAGTGTCGCCATTAATTTTTTATTAGGTGATATGCTTTTTATTTGAGGCTTGGTACATTACAATTAAAATTAACAACTCATTACTTTATTATACTCGCTGCCACAAAATAATTAACATAAAATTTGTCCGGAACAAAAAACATGAAAATTCTAGCATTTGACTGTTTATTCAATTTTTATGATAAATGTCAAAAATAAACTTATAATCCACTGTTTTTATTAAAACTTTAAAAGTAAAGAACAATTTAACAACTACTTTAAATGAAGTTCATGTTTTAGAAACCAAAATGAGGTCGTTCTGTATCTTCTTCAATTCCAGCTTGCATCAGGTAAATTCATCCTGTAGAGGGGGTTGGTTTTCTCTCTGCTCACTCCAAATGTATGAAATGGTTTATACCGGGGCATCATCAATTCAATCCCAAACTAAAAATAGGGTCCCGTCTGTGTTCTGACATACTAAGTAGAGCAAGCTGCAATTTAGCCCGATTTATACCCCTTTTATCGTCAACCCAACGCTTACTATTTGTCCTTCCACTATAGCTCAATGTTTGATCTCTTTAGAAAATATTATACCACTTCGACGTCTTGTATAGTTGCCTTCTTTTCCCCGATACGCACGCCGCCCCAGCCAACAAAATAGTTAACTCGGATTAATGTTGTGGGAAAGTCCTTTCTTATGCCCAAAGATTTTATAGTTGCCCCTCTCCATCTAAATCAGACATATATATCTGC
>Ga0163217_1072130_pt1 | contig 11995 bp, 4 predicted proteins | sample SynspAceP_FD_185933 | JGI IMG/M metagenome (GOLD analysis project Ga0163217, IMG submission 185933) | Saline lake microbial communities from Ace Lake in Antarctica - Synechococcus sp. Ace-P (PacBio error correction) | ecosystem: Environmental > Aquatic > Non-marine Saline and Alkaline > Saline ... | reverse complement strand
TTTTCCACATTTTCAATCGTTTGCTTTGATGACATTCAGGCTCTTTTGAAAATGCTACAAAAAGTTGGGTCTTTGATTCTCCTCATTCTTAATAGAGGATCGCGTGTTTGTTTGGCATGAAGCAAAGTGAGCTGTTTAACGTTTTTTCAATCTTCCTTCAAGTCTAGCCTATCGTTACTCCAAGATGGCGAAGACCTTTTGAGTCGCGAGCTTGGATTTGATTGCGAGCCTTATCTAGAGTCTCAATTCGTTTCAAAAGGAGACTGTGATCGGCTATCCCAAATTGCTTCCAGTTTAAACCTTTAGGTCTGATTGAAATGAGAATCTGAAGCTAGTCCTGGTTTTTTCGGATTGGATTTTCTGTTGACTTCTTCTGATTCGATCTCCTGCTGCTTCTGAATTAGGCTCGGGCTGCTCCAAATTTTTTGGTCGATTTCATTCGTGCCTGAGTGACTAAGTTACCTCCTCGCGATTGTAGCTTGCAGGGGAGATGGTGCTCCATCGCGAACCGCAAATGGACAGGGCTCTCCTGCATGTGGAGTGCTGTACATGAAGCTGTAATCCTGTTTGGACCACCATCAGCTTTTTCCCATCGTTTTCTAAGACTTCAGCACTTATTTCTTACTTCTAGCAATCTGACAGATTTTCATGCCTGAAGGGTGGCAAGCAGGCTTTCTAAAACCCTTTGGGCTTCTATTCTTCGCTTTGATTTGTCCTAGGTTCTTCAAGTAGGCTTTTTGTCTCGATTTGCTTCCCGATTCTCTAGCTGCGCTTTTTAGCTCGATAGTTACTGGCGCGACATTGGTTGTTTTCGGATTGCGCTCTATGTTCCTGATTTTGTTTTCTATCGACTTTTGGTGACTTCCTTAGGATTCGATTTCAGCCGTAGTGTTTCCAGCGTTTACTCGCCTCAGAATACTTCGCTAAGCCTTGTATTTCAGCGACTTTTTGATATCTCGAACTTCGTTCCCGATTGGGGCGGTCCTTATTTTTTCTCAGATTTCAGTTTCTTCTTGCTCCAGCTGCGCCACTTCCTGCTCAAATCTGATATCTTTGAATCGGACACAATCTGCTAGCGCTAATAATTGCCTTTTCGAGCTGGAAATTGCATCTATTCAGATATCAAGGTCGGTTTTAGGTAAGTTTTGGCAGTGGATGAATTCCCTATGAAGAATCCTGTTTCGTTCGATCTCAGTTTTTTGCCTTCCTAAAACCTTGTTTCTCCCAGCGAATTTCAAGCAATTCGCTGTTGTTTTGACTTGAGTTTTTGTGATCTCAGCTAATCCTGCTGATCCAGTTTTAGATGATTGGGAGATCTTCCAATCTGTCTCATCGAAGTGGCTTTCGATTCTTTGAATTTTGATTTTGAAATATTCTCTAATCCTGCCAGTTGATTTCCTCCTAATTCTATTTCCTTTTCGACTTTCGCAAAAGCCCTGTCTCTGCGAAGATCAAAAGCCTCCAACACCAAAAAGCTCTTTTCTCACCTTGCCTCTGGGGTCGCCGTGAAGATCAATAAAATTCTCGGAATTTCCCTGCGAATAATCACAGTCTGCTAAATGCTCCTTTTTCTTCCCGATTGATTATGCTCTCGCTCTTAGCTTCTACCGGTTCCCATTCTCCTGCTTGACGGATGTAGAAAAATATGCTTCTCTTGGATCAACTTTTGTCGGGAATCCTTTTTATTTCGTTTTGCAGAGTAGCGCCTAGACTAGAGGGATTGATTGTTTTTTCCGGAAGCGAAATTTCAAAAATTGATCAAAGAGCGCCGTTTCACTTGAATTAAGCATTACGCTCTTTTCACTCATCAGGAAATCGTTCAGGCTCCAAAAGTGCCAAGTACCGCTTCCCAAAATAGAGATTTCCAGACCTACTGCTCCAAAAAAATCCAAAAAGTCCAAGCAGCCGTCAGCTTTTCAAAGTCGATAATTGCTTTCCCCGAAGGAATAAAGCCCCGGAATTCTAATAGTATTGTATCATGATTGATTCTCCTGCTGAGTTACTTCCTGAATAATTCTAAAAATCCGCATTTGGTTCTTGCCCTTTTCGCTTTGTTGAAAAAGCTGAAGAGACTAGTCATACTTTACAAGGTCCTCGACCTGAAGTCGATTGTTTTCGGTAGTTGAAATTCCCTTTAACTGGGATCAAATGCACGATGCCATCGTGTGCTTTTTGAATCGCTTTCCGGTCCGCACATCATTGGCCATAGTCGGTTCAGGAGGTCAGCTTCTACTGAAGCAATAGATTTTCTTCCAGACCATTTAGGGTCTCAGGGAGTTGTCCAAATTTCACCCGAAACAAATGTCTCCGGAGGATTGGAGCGGGAATAGGCTTATACACAGGTTTTCCGGGCTCAGCCTCAATCAACACTACTGTTTTTGCTGATCAGCTTCGCTAAAAAAATAGGCAAGAGGGAGCTCGAAAGACGAGCTGGATGAGATTTTTGCTGCCGCAGTTACCGATGCAAATTCCCAAAGCGGAATTATTGATTTGTGGGGGAATATTGCTGGTAAACAGGCTTGCGTTACCGCCTACATGGCAAGATCGGTCGCTCCGACTCAGTTTCGCTTCCATTTGGTTGACTTCCTGCGTGTGAAAGTAAAGTGTCCTATGAATAAATTAACACCTGATTTCAGCACAGTGAGCACTGCAAGATAGTCATGTTGTCGCCAATATTTTCCGGAACTCTTCCTCCCGATTTTCGCACCGAGTTAGGTTTTAAGGGAAACTTCATTGGCATAAGACCAAAAATTCGATCGAGAGTTAATTTTTGGAAGCTGGAGTTCCAAATCCAGATTCGAAGCCGTGATTTCTATTCCAGAATCCAGTTTCCAAAGAGGAGAATTGTCTGAAAAGCTGCTGGAAAAAAAAATATCCAAATCCCACTAGTGGATCTGGCGCTTCGATAACTGACTGCTATCATGATTTCAGAGATTGCTAATTATAGGCCTGTACCCGTTCTTTGACATGTTTCCGAAGTGTCTATTAGAGTATCCACCGCCTCGATGACTGATTAGAGATCGAAATATCGCCTGCGAGTAGCACAGTCAGTCTTCACGATCTGCGATCCTCAGCAGATTCTCGCGAGTCACAGCTTTGCTCTTCGATCGGGTATTCTTGAAGGTCGCTTTCCAAGCGTGCCAATCGGCGGTTGGAGGATTTAATCATTTTTTCTTTTTAACCGCAGAGACGCGAGATTTCACGGAGAACACGAAGGAAAAGTCTATCTATTCTTTCAGTAGCCGTCTATTTTTCTAAAGTTAAAATCTTCCGTTGTATTTCTATGTTAAACATGTTAAAAGTCTTTTAATAAATAAAACCTGGAGCTTGAGTTTAAATAGTTGACGTGTTCTATTTCGACTAAATAGTTTATATTAATCCGGCTAGGAACAATTTTAAACAATGCTTTCAGCTATGGCAGGCTGTTGGAAGATGCGAGAACTTCTAGTTTTGGTATGCGAGCTATGTTTTGCTTTTTCTTATTTCGTAGTGATGAGCTCCATTTGCTTTGGGAGCAAGCAAAGACTCCTCTTGAGACAAAAAGTCCTGCAAGCTTTTATGGAAAGAATTCATTTGAAAATGACTTCCAATGGAAAAGTTTTCACATGGATAGTCTTACTGCTGCACATAATATTATGCCTTTTGACAACCTGGTAAAGTCACTCGGGTACGATACCAAAGACTCTCCGTCTGGAGTACGAATCAATGACCGACTCCCAAAAAACTCCCGCGAGTGATTGATATCTCGAGACTGCGGCCACCATTAAAAAATGATCGCATAAGGGAGTTGCACAGTGAGTGTGAAGCTTCTACAATTGATTAAATGAATCGCTTGTATGAAATTTCGATGGCGGATGCTCCCGGACGATCCACTTCGAATTTATGAAAAACCATTTTCTACCCCGTCCTGAACAGCTGACATGGGAAGTAGGCAGAAAATATTACTAACTATGTAGATGAGGAATCTGATTATATGTTTATTTATTAAAAAAATCTAGTCATGAAAATTAGTCTATTTGCAGTTTAGAAAAAAAATATTCAAACTAGAGCTGCAATATATGGAAGAGGTTATATGAAACCGAAAGAACAATGACTGGCCGTCGGAGATTTTTTTATTCAATTATTATACTCTCTCTCAGTTTTTGCGATAGGGCTACATATTGCGACTAATAAACTGGAAAAACATAATTTATTTGAAATCAGCCCTCTTTTGAGCGCTATCTCCACTTTTGATGTATGGAATGTTGTGGGATATTCCTGAGCGAGGCTGCTGAATTGTATTCTTTACGTTACTGAAATCCAATTATTTGCGGTTTTATTGACTGTGATGTACCTTGAAACATAATGAGAGGAGCGGAAATTAAAAGCCTAAAACTGAGCCACCTTTCGGTGCCTTTTAATTAAATTTCTATACCATCCATTGAACAAAAACCCATCCTTAATGGCTTCCGTGATAGATGTGTTACCAAAAATAAAACGAATCGCCCAAGCCAAAACAAACAAAGGTTTACAAAACGCTCTGCACCTATCACGCCGGCTGCGAGCTGAGCGAGCATACTAACTCTCCGTTACATGACGCGAAGACGCAATTATTTAGCGTGGCTTACCATCGCGTTGTATGAGGCATACCTCTATAACCAGATGTGCGCTTTGTCGCCCACTCGATTCAAAAAGCCTGAAGCTATATTATCAGGAAACCGGCCGTGTGGTCGCGACGGCAAAACCTTCCACCGCAATGAGATGGTTTACGGCGCTGCAGGCATGTGATCAACCTGGCGGCAAATGCTGGAAACATCAGGGGTAACGATCATTTCAAACGGGTTGAGCGGCAAAAGCTTGACGGCCATGCTAGGGCCTTTGAGGTTATTGCTAAGGTTAGCAGGCGATAAGGTACTGCACTGAACTATTTCTTCGGCTGGAACGAACTGTTAACCGAACCCTGCGGTTAATTGCGTTTACCTTGCCTGACGGCCGGGCCGGGAAGGACCTGAGATGGCACCGTTGCCGTACAAATATGGCTCCTGTCTTCGTATTTCGCACCGCCGTCAGCAGTTATTGGGATGATGTGACCTTTATCTGATGAATGTTGCTGCGCGGATCTGAAAACGATCGGCCTGGGGTTTCAAATGGGTCACCAAGCAGTGATCCGTACTTGACGGTAATTCGCGGCAAAGACTTTAACCGCCAACGAGTGGAAATCCGGAGTGTTTCGCCAACTGGTGGCAAACGGCTATCTGTTGGAGAGCAAGATCCAGGACAACGGATACGAGTGGCATTTTGCAATCTGACCGAACAGTGCGCCGGCCCCCTGTAAAAGGGCGAAGCCAGCGTTTTCAATTACGTAAAGATCCGAAGCCACCAAAAAGTACGCAAAGGCAGCTCCCGCTCCGCTGCATCGGTGCGGGAGCAGAATTACACGATCACGACGCTGGGAAGCGGCTGCGGGCCTGCCGCTAAACATGCTCGCGGCATAAGCAAAGAGTGTGCCGCCTTACGTTATTTTCTCATCAGACACCACCAGTTGTGTGCGATCATGCTGGAGCGCCGGGCCCGCACTCTGGAGGCGCTAGCCAGAAGTTCAGCGGTGTTGAGTGCTGATAAGCTGAGCGATAAAGTACGAGCTGTTTTTACAAACGCTTTGAACAGGGCTTGCAGCGTCTGAACGGATTGTACGTCATGCTGGATTTTCCCGTTCTGTAGACTCAATTGTTTTTACTTCTGGGAACGCGTTGTTTTTTCCGCGCCCAACTGAGAACGACCCACGGAAGCCCCTGTTTCATGGTTTCATGTAAGAACATGCATTTGAAACTTCGCAGGACTTGACGCTGGATGATTACAACCAACGTGCCAAAGTCTGCATTGGACCGGGTTTTACCATGATATTGCGTGGAGCCTGGACCGCGCGACACCATCAGGCTTTGTAATATACAGTTCGCCAGATGGCCAGATCTGCATTGTGAAAAAAGTGGCGCGAACTGGGTAGCCGTGGCGCTAAACTGAGCGTGCCAGTACGAAAGGTTCAGCAATCCGCACATTATGATGGACGCTGTGATTTACTGCGTTGATGAAAAACTCCGACCACGGACGTAAAAAGCGATATCGCGTGTACGACCTGGATGTCTTTATCACCCCGAATACGCGGTCTACCGCCTTGGGTCGCCGGGCTTTATTGGATTGGCCCGCACAGGTTAACTTGCGCTCTCATGAACCTGCGCCGCCATTTTGGCCGGGGGTCGTATTCCGATATATCACAAATACAAAGACCACTCTACCCCGGCCGAAGACATCGAACGGGTAAGCCGTTAAAGATATTTATGACCCGATCCTGAGTTTTCAGCAGTCAATGAGTTTCAATGGTAACCCGCTGCTTACACAAATATCTGTACCGAAGACTTGAAAAATCTCTGGGCTATGCGCAACCCTACTGGAATGGCAAAAACATCTGTATGTCCCCCCATCCTCAGTTCTGAAACACACAGCAAAACTCAAGTTCGCATTGGTGCGGAGTGCAGTGGCAAGATGCGTGAGTTTGCACTCGGGTTGAGGAGTGTTTAACGCAGGTTGGGAAGGTAATGTTGTTTGACTGCCTTCCAGTCGACTACAAGCGACTTCCGCCCTGTTTTCCAAGTTTTTTAACCGGCGCCTTGATAGGCCTGACCGATCAGGGTTGATCAGACACGTGCAAGTGCGTTTTCCTTGCTGGGTTCAAGAAACAGTTCCGTATGAAATGTCTGACATGGCAGTCAGTTTACAACATCAATATCATACCGCGTTCAATGCGCTGACTTTGAAAATGACCGGGGTCTAAAGTATCGTAACTGTTGCCACCGCGAATGGCCGCGAGGGGGGATGTAGCAGGCAGTAAAATTCACATTCCTCACACGAACGCACGTGCACTGGTATTTGAAGGCGGAGGACGGTTTCCAAATATTTAAAACAGACGCCGGCCGCGTCGCCTTTATGATCTGCTACGACATTGAGCTTCCCGGGACGCTGCGGCGCATGGCACGACCGAGCAGGAGGTAGACACCAGTTTGCGTGCCCTTCTGGACCAGATCCAAAAACGCTATCTTCGAACCGCTGCGTCACTGCGCTCAGGCCGCGCATATTGAAAACGAATGCAATATGTGAGTCTATTACCCGCAGCCGCTTATCGGCAAGCCACTTGCAAAGTAGATTAAACCTGGCATACCCAGTACGCGCAGTCTCGGATATTTTCTCCCTCAGTACGTCTGGAATTTCCCCATACGCGGGATGGCTGGAAACACTTCGAACACCGAAGGGATGATCATGCTTCTCTGATATGGACCTTTGAAAAGTGGACGCCTGGTGCTTAACGAAGGTTCAAGAAGTGAGGACCAAGTGTTAAGGTCGCCGGTTGAATCTCGTATCAGCTAAATTACTACGTTCCGTCTAAAGAGTCGGCTTGCAAAACTGTGATCGAACCTAGTACTTTAGGAAGCGAGCAACAAGGTTCGTCTCAATCCGTTGACATGACGGCAGAATTCTTTATTTTTGCATGAATGAGGCATTACCGATTTACGCGCCCGCTTCCACTTCTCGGCATGGGCTGTTTCGTAAAAGAACGTGTTGGATGTTCCGTGGTTGGTTAGACACTTTACGGATGTCGTTATTGAAAAACAAAGCTGACAAAAAGTGTTCGAAACCCAGACGAGACGACTCATCTCCTCTTGGACTTGGTGATGACCATTGCCAGTAGACCGACTTAATATTATATGCGCCCAATGCATAACGGCGTTACACTTAAATTCCAGCGGCCCGTAAATACACTGTAGTAATTTTTTTCTCGTCTGAAGTTTAGTTGACTCCGGACCGGCACATGAAAACCCCATCTAAGTGATAGCTTAAGTCGTTTAATTCAGCTGTTCTAGTGGTCTTAACCAGAAGCAGTCATTCGGTCCCCGCCGCTCATCAGGCCCCGGCGCAGGTGACAGAAACGGCCTGAACCGGCTTTGTACTGATTTTCAGTTAATTCAGTGTTGCCATTACCGCAATCTATTCCCCAACCCTCCTGAGGACAAACTCATGGCCAAGAAAGAAAAGTCAAAAAACGTGCGAAAAATGTAAAAAAAAAGTAAACAAGAAATTCGCTAAAAGCCACCGTTCACACATTGAAAGTCTATAATTGATGACTCTAAAACAGTTCGACCAATCTGGCAAACCCAGATAAAGCAGCCTGTGCACAAGCTGCGTAAGGACTATTGACGATGCGCGATCGCGAAATGAGCGCTTCAACGACGGATTCGAGCGGCCGCTTCAGGAATTTCAAAAATGCAAAACAGCCTGCTGGAAGCGAATTGGGCATTGGACACGTCCGGATCGAGATAAGCAGACAAACAAGAAACCGGTGTTGCCGACTCCTGAGTACCCAAGAAGAAAACAAGGCAAAGCCTTTCGCTGCAGTCTGTTGTAGCCTACAAGAATTCCACGCCATCCAAAATTCTAAATAGCCCTCGACAAATTAAAATCAAGGCCAAGCCGTCACCTTCACCTGCTCTGCAAGCTGCTGACAGCACTCGAGCAAAGGACACACCGCTCAAGCGCGGCTAGAAACCAAAGCCGAAAAATTACAACTTCAGACTGGCAGATCCCCTTCCGATCCTGAACCGAGTCAAAGGCATTTGGCACCCGCTCACCACAAGAAAAAAAAATGAAAGAAAAGCGTGGATTGGAGCACTATCGGCCAGATTGCCATATCAGCGCCGAAGCACAAGAAAAGCTAAAGCGTGTGCCGCATTAAAGGGCTTTGACAGCTGGCGGCTGAAGCACAGAAAAATGTTTAATGCAACACGCCTGAGACCAGCCTGTAATTACAGAACCATTGTCGCTGTATCATATGGGCGGGCACAGGCACGTGGGGTTCTGCGGCAGTTCGCGTATGAATCCCGTGCTGGCGTGCGTTTAAAAACGCTGATTTGCCGGACAACCGACACGCCACGACTCTGGCATTGCTGCGGTTACATTGCGGCACTACAGCCATTGGCGACATCCATATCAGATTTAAGCCGGACTGGCTTGATGTTGTTTCAGGAGCGCGCTTTTACCGGACGAAGCCATCGGCCTTGGATATCTGTTTCCACCCAGCAGATTAAATCTGCGCGTGAGATCGCCCGCCCGTCAGCTAATGATTGCTCTCTAATCAACAATTGGTTCTTCACCGCGCGACTCACGTTGAGTGAAAGTTGCACGCCAGAACACGCTAGAGAGCCAGTTGAATGAACCTATTTAACCGCTTCGAATTCAGCCACTGGCTGGACTTGGCTTGACCGCATTAAAACAAACCAGGGCCTTCAACACTGGCTGTGGATAGTGGAGCAGGGCAGATGGTAGGCGTTGAAATGGCTCTGGCTATGCAATACCGCTTGCACAAACGAAACTAGCGCAACCATTGCCAAGCCAAGGCGTAGAACTCCACGATGCGCATATACTGAGATGTCCGCTATGACACGAATTGCCATCCACAACCCAAATGTACGTCGCCCTTTTTGAACGCACTACTGGAAACGAGCGGCGAGGATAATTGTGAATGTTCATGTTGTGAGATTGCGCAAGTCACGAAAGAACGGCTTGTCCGAACCTACAAATTGAAGGCGAAAAACGCCCTTGATGGCCGGACGGAAGTGTCTTCTAGGTGATAACCGCGCCCCTGGCCCGAAATGCGATTGCCTGTATGATTAACGGTGGCCTTTGTGGCACTTGACTGCGGTTTGTTTGAGGGATCGAGTCCGCCGAGTACGCTTCAGCGTTGAAAATCAACGATCGCATTTTGCGGGGTGGCGATATCTGCCAACATGATTCACACCGCGGGAAAAGCCGGAGTATTGTTGCCCGTACGCCAAGGCAAGCCGCTGGCGGATAAAATCGGGGCGCCGGATTGGCCCTTGGCAAGAAACGCCGTTGAACTATCACCCACAGAAAAAAGCGTCTGGCGTTGATTCCACGGTGACCGCTACGGCGGTAGCCTCGCGCGGAAAGCTGAGCGTATCCGGCGCGTTGGTGTGGCATTGGAAAGACAGATCGACCGTCGCTTTATGAAGAAATTTCAAGCTGCGGCCCATGCCTAACAAGCTGGCTAAAACCGACATACCGCCGCTGCACGTTCACCGAGAGCCGCCCAAGCCCGCATGTCTTTGCCACCATGCGCTTGCGGCGGATTGTAGGGTGCTAACGGTTGGTAAGCCACGTGTTGTTCTCGCGCGCTGGCAAAGCTGCAACGACGGGGAACCGCGATGTGTCATTTGTCTTGGCTCACGCTCCGGATGACGCGAGCCGTGTATTGCGCATGGCCTCGGGCAAGCCAGTTTGTTACAGACGGTGGACTTCTTTCGTGCCTTTCCAGTGATGACCCGCTACCTGTATTCGCCAAGATGCCGGCCAATCCACAGCCTGGGGAGTATCTTTGCCATGGGGGCAACGCCGCAAAGCGCTAACGGCTATCGCCACCGTGCCCCCTATGGCATTGAAAAGGCAAAGTGGAAGGCAAATCTACCCAAATGATGGCGCGCCTGTGTTCGGTGTAAATGACGCCGGTTGTGCTTTGTGGGCGGGCATCCGAGCGAAGGCCAGAACCTGGTCTCAGGGTTTGCGGTGAACGGCCTGATTGATCCCGCTGTGCTGATGAGGCAAAGGGCGGAATGCAACCGGTGGACGCCATTATTCTCACCCAAGCCTTAGGGCACCGGTACTCTGCTAGGCCGCAATGCGAAGCTTATTGCAAGGCGATGGATGTACGCAGCTCCTGCGCTGCATGGTGCAGTCCAGTGCCACGCTGCCGAGTGTTTTCAGCAACCACCACGCAAACAGCTGCACCGACGTATACGGCTTTTTGGCCTGCTTGGAACACCTGGCAGAAATGCTACGCCCATCGAGTTATGCTGTGGAGCGCTTAACCTTGCACCCATCGCTACTGGACGGCGGCATTAGAAACCAGCAGGCCAGGCATTTTAAGCACACTTCACATTGCCAACAGCAGCGGTAGCAGCCGCATTGAGCAGGTCAGCCAGTGGCAAAAATGATTGGCGCGGTTTATCCGCTGCTGTTTGACCCACAAACCGAGGAGCGGGCTTGCTGGCAAGCGTAACCTGCGGACAATGTGGAAGATTGTTTAAGCAATGTTACGCCAGCGTGGTGTAACTCACGCCGCGGTTGGTCGGGGCGCTGGTTAAAGGGAAACCTGGCCAACGCGACATCAACCTGTGTGGGATCAGTCGGCCTGAAAACACCATCTGAACGGCGGTTGATCGGCCAGCGGCGTCATTGCTTTTTGCAAAGTCTTACGCGCCAATCATAGCGGTCGCTGGTGGTACAAAAAGGCGCGGAGAAAATTCGGCGTTTATAACCATTTTGCCGTCTGTACCAGCCGGCACCGGGTAAGTTGCCCAAATGTACATAGACTCGCCGCGAAACACCACTAATAGGCGGCTGAGGCGGCGGCCAGGCGTCAACAATTATCGAGTCATTTGAGTAACGATTGTAAATTAGTTTTTTTTCGTTCGGTTCTTTTATTAGTTGGTGACTTGTCAGACAAGCTTTTAGCCGCATTTACTGGCCCCTGTGTGCTGCCAGGGTCACAGTTGCTCTGTTTGCAGTTAACAGGTGCTTGGTTGCGTGCCCAGTTTTTTTCGGCTATTTCGAAGCTAATCCAGCAGCGGCAGCGCCGAAGAAAAAAAGACAGCGACGCCCAATCAGGGCCTACCAATCAAACCCACTTACTTTTAAAACCCGGAAAACTTTACTTCCCAGGCTGTTCTCATCATTGGAGCCTTTGCTGGGGAGAGAAGAGACGCATTTATGGGGGAACCAGTTTTTCTAACAGCACATTTTTCAAAAAGAGGGTTTTCTAAGCAAAAAAACCGGAGAAAGAGAGGTCATTGGGGGAGACCTAACAAAATTAAATACACCTTGATTCAATTTCCTCTCTTCATCCTTCCTCCTTCTTTTTTTCTTTTTTTTGGTGTGTGTGTTGTGGGTGGGG